>Ga0256404_1004156_pt1 | contig 27762 bp, 24 predicted proteins | sample RumenRJG_01DNA_FD_185990 | JGI IMG/M metagenome (GOLD analysis project Ga0256404, IMG submission 185990) | Bovine rumen microbial communities from Lethbridge, Alberta, Canada - RJG_01 | ecosystem: Host-associated > Mammals > Digestive system > Stomach > Rumen | place: Canada: Alberta | collected...
TAATAAACAATGAATACAAATGACATAATAATTCGTTTGGAAAAGAAAGTAGAATACAGAGAAGTAGAGAAGCTTGTCAGGGAGTCGTTCTGGAATGTCTACAAGCCCGGTTGTAGTGAGCATTATGTACTGCATGTTTTGAGAGATGATCCGGCGTTCGTGAAGGAGCTCGATTTTGTCATGGAAAAGGACGGCAGACTGATCGGGCAGAATGTCTTTGTGAGGACTGTTATCAATGCGGATGACGGCAGAGATATCGATGTCTTGACGATGGGACCTATATGCATCGCGCCTGAGCTGAAGCGGAAGGGATACGGCATGCTGTTGCTTGACTATTCCCTTGAAAAAGCTGCGGAGATGGGATTCGGTGCGGTTTTGTTCGAAGGCAACATAGACTTCTACGGTAAGAGTGGTTTTGACTATGCACGAAAAATTGGTATACGCTACCATGATTTGCCGGAAGGCGCAGATGATTCATTCTTCCTGTGCAAAGAACTGATACCGGGATATCTGGATGAAGTCATAGGAGTGTATCAGACCCCGCAGGCATATTATGTGGATGATGCTGATGTAGAAGAGTTCGACAAGAACTTCCCCGCAAAGGAGAAGTTGAAACTGCCAGACCAGATCTTTGGCTAAGCCTGGTCGGAACAGTTTTTTGACAAGCAAAAAAACAGTATGTTATCTTAAGCCTACCGACAAGTTGTCGGTAGGCTTTTATAAAAGGACTGCAAAGATGAGGATCGTAAAAACTGCCGAAGAGAGGAAAAATGAAATACTTGATGTGGCAGAGCAGCTGTTTGCCGAGAAAGGCTTTGATAATGCCAGCACAAATGACATTACATGGATGTGTAGATTAATGGGTACAACTCCGGGTACAAACGTGGACGGCGCTTTTCCTCCTTGGAATTTCAACGTTTGTACGCTTCTGACTCCTTCGAGTCCCATACTTGATGTGAGGTGTCACGAAGTGACGGAGTCCTGACATCGGTCCTCCGCCAGAAACGACTGTTTACATACAGTCGTTTTTTATTATCACAATAGATAATATCTGCACATTAAATAGCACTTTATGTGCAGATATTTCCCTCAAATAATTGTTTTTCTGCATATAAAATGATACTATATATGCAGAAAAGGAGGCTTATGATGAGAAAATTCGACTATTCATTCCTTGACAATGGAATGCTTCCTGCTGGTTTGATCAATACGACTGGAGGTATTTATTCTCTTCGTACTGCGTCTGATATTCGAAAGGAAGAATATCCAAGAGCTTTTACTGAGCTGGAGGCAATAGCAAAAGTTCAATCAGTAAAAAGCTCAAATGCCATCGAGGGTATTATAACCAGCGATCAGAGGATAGCGGATATAGTGAATCGAAGCAGCGCGCCATTGAATCATGACGAAGCTGAGATCGCAGGCTATAGAGATGCTCTCAACATAATACATTCAAATCACGTGAATCTTACATTCTCTGTAAAAGATATCCTTCTTCTTCATGAGACGATGATGTCACTTTCAAGCGATGATCTGGCGGGACAGTATAAGCAAACAGATAATGTCATTGTTGAGATAGATGGAAGCGGAAACAGGCGGATAAGATTCCGGCCGATACCTGCAAACGAAACAAAAGAAGCAATGGAGCAGCTGGAACTTGCATATCTAGAGGCATGCTCTAACGCGCACATAAACCAGTTGCTGCTTATTCCATGTGTAATCCTGGATTTTCTTTGCATTCATCCATTCAGGGACGGAAACGGAAGAATGTCACGTTTGTTATCCTTGCTGCTCCTTTATAAGAATGGGTTTGATGCCGGAAAGTATATTTCCTTCGAAGAGCAAATCAACAAGTATAAAGATCTGTACTATGATGCGCTGCAGCGTTCATCTTCAGGATGGGATATCAATCAGAATGATTATTTCCCTTTTATTCAAAACTTTCTCACAACACTGTATATGTGTTATAAGGAACTTGATAAACGCTTTGCAGTGGTTCACGGGAAAAAAGTGACTAAGACTGCGCGTATAGAAGCAACAGTATTGGAAAGTCTTACTCCGTTATCAAAAGCAGACATTTGTGCGATACATCCGGATATCAGCCCAACGACAGTGGAGGCAGTGCTGGGTAAAATGGTAAGAGAAGGACAAATAAAGCGTATTGGAGCATCCAGAGGATCAAAATATATCAGAAACCGGTAAAAATAATCTTTATAGAGAGAGGGATCAAATGGCTGAAATAATAGATCTGTATACAGTTGACCGCGAACACACAGGAAAGACTGCAAAGCGCGGAGAACCGCTCGAGGACGGGACATACAGGATGGTGGTCCATGTATGCATCTTCAACAGCAAAGGCGAGATGCTGATCCAGAAGAGAGCGGATGATATCGTCCGCTGGCCTTCGTACTGGGACGTCAGTGTCGGCGGCGGCGCAAGTGCCGGAGATACCAGCAGAGAGGCTGCCGAACGCGAGACAGCTGAAGAACTGGGCCTGCATATTGATTTCAGTGACAGGCGGCCTGTCATTACGGTCAACTTTTCAGATGGATTCGATGACTTCTACACCGTAGAGGCAGATTACTCACTTGATGATCTTCATCTGCAGACTGAGGAGGTTTCTGATGCAAAATGGGCAAGCCGTGAAGAAATAGAAGCAATGATCGATGACGGCAGCTTCATTCCATACCAGAAAGATCTTTTGGGATATCTCTTCTTCGCAAGAGAGGGAAGAGGAACATGGAATCTGTAGGTTTGCAGGTCTGTTTCTCTGCATAAGCTATATTTGATGTACGGTAGAATACTGCTAAAATTGTAGTATGAATGAACATGGACTCAGATTACTGGCCGCGGAGCTGGAAGAAAAAATCCGCAGTCAGACTACGGATAGCCTGACTGGCAAAATGCATGTACATGTAAAGGGCATGCCGAGAAAACAGGAAATCGAGGAACTGCAGAAATCAGAACAGTTCCGCGAGGCACTGGCAAAGGCGCTGTCCGAGGACGTACTTTACCAGGACTGCATTACTGTCAATATGCAGCCCGGAAGTCTTCTTGTTGCCAGATATAAGGAAGATGAGGAAGCTTTTGATGCGGTTGCGGACAACTGCACCAGGAGGATCATTTCTGCTGCACGTAAATATACAGCGAAGAAAGAAAAGATGTTCCTGAGAAAATATGATATCGATGAGCTGATTTCTGAAGTAAGGGGATCTGTCCGGGCAGAAATCATCAGAAATCTGAAGTACCATCTTCTCAATGACAGGCTCAGGATCGGTTATGAGGCTGTCAGTCCCGATAATTACGAAGACTTTGAAGCATGGACAGCAGATATGGATGAATACGAATTCCTCCATTTTGCCGGAATTGATGAAGCTAATATTGGTTCGATGTATGCATCTGCCATTCTGGATAAACATAGTGAAATAGCCGGTCTTAAAGTTGTTGAACTTGCAGATGTCTGGAATGGAGAATTATATTTCAGCGGAGAAATGCTCTTCGAGGAGATACGGAAGCATTTCAGCGGGCAGAGGCTGTTTGGCCTCGTGAGCCGCAACAAGTATCTTAAGAGAAGCTTTCAGGCGCGCAGAATGCTGCGGGCAGAGGTGCTTGACCACGTTCCGGAAAGAATGCCGGATCTTTTCCCGGAAGCAAGGAATATGGAACGCAGTTTCATCGTCCATATCGGTCCTACAAATTCAGGCAAAACATATTCCTCGGTCGAAAGGCTTAAGACAGCAGAGCACGGAATATATCTCGGACCGCTGCGCTTACTGGCGTTCGAACAGTATCAGAAACTGAATGAGCAGGGGTATCCATGCTCGCTTTACACGGGTGAAGAACATCAGATAGTACCAGGTGCATGTATTCAGGCGTCCACTATCGAGATGGCAGATGAATCCCAGAGATATGATATAGCTGTGATCGACGAAGCACAGATGGTGGCTGACAAAGAGCGCGGCTGGGCGTGGACAACAGCGATTCTCGGTCTCAGGGCTGACGAGATACATGTATGCATCGCCCCGTATGCAGAGAAGATCATCACTGACCTGATAGAGGAATGCGGCGATTCATATGAGATCGTCCGTCATGAGAGGCAGACGCCTCTTGTCATGGATAAGTCGAAATTCAAGCTGTTCAGAGAATATATACGTAAACATGATGCCCTGATAGTGTTCTCAAGGCGGAATGTACATGCTGTCGCCGGTGAGCTCAGAACGATGGGTATCAGGTGCAGTGTGATATACGGAAATCTGCCATATGATGTCCGGCAGGAGGAAGCAAGAAGATTCAGAGCCGGAGAAACTGATGTCGTAGTCGCGACAGATGCCATAGGAATGGGGATGAATCTGCCTATAGAGAGACTCGTATTTCTGGAAATAAGCAAATTCGACGGAACGGATACGAGACTCCTTAAACCGGCGGAGATACAGCAGATCGTAGGAAGGGCAGGAAGACGCGGCCTGTATGAAAAAGGCCTGTGGAACGCACTTGAAGGCAAAGAAATCATTGCTTCTGCCGTTGATCTTGAGATCCCGCAGATCGATGCAGTGTATACAGGCTTCCCGGAATCACTTATCACTATAGAAGGAAAGCTGTCCGGGATAATAAATGAGTGGAGAAATGTAGAGCCGCCTGAGGGTTACATAATCTCAGCGCTTGAACATGAGTATGAGCTGTGCGTCTATCTTGAAGAGAGAACGGATGACAAAAGACTTATATACAGGCTCATAACGATCCCGTTTGATGAAGAGGATAAGGAACTGAGATGGCTCTGGAACCGTCTGGCAGCGACTGTTGTGCACGGTCATCCGGTGAAGCTTGCCGGAATGAATCTTGAACTTCCGTATAAAGATATGTCACTGACAGCAGCGGAGGCACTGTACAAGAAATACGATCTGGCGTATGCATTTATTGAAAAATTCGGCGACAAGGCGGAGTCTGAGACTGTCCTGCAGTATAAAAAGGAACTGTCTGAGATCATAGCGGAAATACTGAAGACATCAAAGCTGCCGTTCAAAACCTGCAGGTATTGCGGCAGAAAACTGAGGTGGAATTACCGGTTCGGAATATGCGCTGAATGCCATAACGCAGCACGCGGAAGGCGCAGGCATCACTGGGACGAATTCTATTGACGGGAACGGGATGCTCCTTTCGCGGATTGTCTATTTCGGATAAAGTGATAATATGGAGTCAAGGGAAAACAGACCATAGTGTCAGGAAAGGAGATATTTATAAGATGAAAAAGTATTTTACTCTGATTTTGGTAACTGTATTTGCGATGGCAATGTTCATGACTTAATGGGTCTTATTTGTCTTCCTGTAATAATTTTTCTGTACTGGCAGAAGAACAGGACACTTGATATTCAAATTATAGAGGGACAAAACAATGGATAATGAAGAAAGAATCGTCAGTCTTGCAAAGCCGGTGAGAAAGGGATTTCTGCGTCTCATCTTCAGCAGGTTTTTCTTATTTGCGATACTGCTTGTGCTGCAGGTCGCGATCGTGGTAATGGCATATCTGCAGTTCCGCGAAAAGCTTCCTTTCCTGATGAATGTCCAGTGGGCGTTCGCATTTATCATGATAATCCTGCTGTTCAACAGCAGAATGGACTCGTCTGCCAAGCTGACCTGGATGCTGGTCATAGCGATGATACCGATCCCGGGTGCTGTTATGTTGTGGTGGACACAGGCGAATATCGGTCACCGCATGGAGACCGAGATGGTCAGAAGGCAGATAGATAATACCCGGAATATGCTGATCCAGCCTGAAAACGTCATACATGAGATCGAGCACGACGGCTCCGGAACAGACGATATAAGCAAATATCTCAACAACACGGGATGCTTTCCGGTATATGACAAGACCAGCGTGACATACTATCCGCTCGGAGAGAATAAACTGGAGGCAATGCTCGCTGAACTCGAGAAGGCTGAGAAATACATATTCATGGAGTATTTCATAGTTGAAGAAGGGTACATGTGGGGGCGCATACTCGACGTCCTTACACGCAAGGCAAAGGAAGGCGTGGAGGTCCGCGTGATGTATGACGGCATGTGCGAGATGTCGACCCTTCCTCCGAATTACTGGAAGCTGCTGGAAGCTGAGGGGATCCATGCCAAGGCATTTTCACCTATCAAGCCGATCGTGTCTTCCCACTATAATTACCGCGATCACCGCAAGATACTCGTGATAGACGGCAGCGTGGCATTCAACGGAGGCGTCAATCTCGCCGATGAGTATATTAACCGCATAGTGAGATTCGGCCACTGGAAGGACACGGCCTTAATGATAAAGGGCCCTGCTGCAAGGAGTTTTGCCCTGATGTTCCTGCAGATGTGGAACATCGGAAACGATGATCCGGACTACGACAAATGGCTGTCGATACCTGCCGTTGAAGAGGACGCGAAGGGTTATGTAATGCCTTACTGCGACAGCCCTCTTGATAACTACAAGGCAGGCGAGGCAGTGTACATGGATATACTGAACCGCGCAACGGATTATGTACATATAATGTCGCCTTATCTTATTCTTGACGGAGAGCTTGAGACTGCTCTGTGCTATGCTGCTCAGCGCGGTGTAGACGTTAAACTGATACTGCCGGGTATCCCTGACAAGAAGGTCGCTTACTCGCTCGCCAAGACTCATTACAAAATACTCACTGAGGCAGGCGTAAAGATATATGAGTACACGCCGGGATTCGTACACGCCAAAATGTTTATAAGTGATGATATCAAGGCTGTTGTGGGCACCATCAATCTTGACTACAGAAGTCTGTACCACCACTTCGAGTGCGCTACATACCTGTACAGAACAGACTGCATCGCTGATATAGAAAAGGACTTTCTGGAAACTCTTGAAAAGTGCAGAGAAGTCACAGATGACAGCATAAAGAAAGAAAAAATGTCATATAAGGTGGTAGGAGGGATAGCCAAGATGATATCCCCGCTTATGTAAATCAATATACAGATACGACTTTGCAGATGATCTGAAGATACCCGATGCTGACATTAATACAGCACTTACAAAAATACTTCAAATTTTTTAATTAAAAATATTGAAGTATTTTTAATTGCGCGTTATACTATCTCCCTGTAAGTCTAAGAGAATGAAAGGGACATAGTGATGAGTAAGAATTTACAGGTAAAACAGCTGAAGCCGGTGTATCCGTCTGAAGAGCACGAGAACGTTCCTGCTCTTCTTGATTATGCAGCAGACGAATACGGGGACAGTACAGCTTTCATACTGAAAGATAAATCAGCCGGCAGAAAAGGGGAGCCGGTCTACAGGAATATTTCATACAGGGATCTCAGGGATGATGTATGCAGGCTCGGAACGGGTCTCATGGCAAGCGGGATAAGAAACGCCAGGATAGCGATCATAGGTGAGAACTCATTTCACTGGCAGCTGTCGTATCTTGCTGCGATGAGCGGCCTCGGTATCTGCGTGCCGCTCGACAAGGGACTGCCTTATACAGAGCTCAAGACATCGATACAGAAGAGCGGAAGCAGCGTCCTGATCTTCGATAAGAAGCACGCCTCTCTTGCTGACCGTCTGCGTGCTGAAGCAGCGGATCCTATGGCAGCACCTACGGCAGTCTCGACATACGTATGCATGGACGAAGGTACTGATTATCTCAGTATCAGGGAGCTACTGGACAAGGGCGAAGAAGAACTCAGGGAAGGCAATAAAGAATTCAAGAGTCTCAGGGTCGACCGTGAGGCTCTGTCCAACCTCATATTCACTTCCGGCACGACGAGCGCTGCCAAGGCTGTCATGCTGTGCCAGCGCAACATCATGTTCAACGTCTTCAGCCTCAAGCAGGTGGAAGACATCAGGCACGGTGATGTCAACATAGCTCTGCTGCCTTATCATCATACATTCGGCGCTACAGGACAGCTTCTTATGTACGCATGCGGAGCTACTACTGTATTCTGTGACGGGCTCAAATACCTGCAGAAGAATTTTGTTGAATACCATGTGTCCGTATTCATAGGAGTGCCTCTTCTGATGGAAGCCATGTACAAAAAGATCATGGCCGGCATCAGGAAGAAGGGTAAGGAAAAGACCTTTGAACGCGGTGTAAAGCTCGCAAGGATGCTCAGAAAGGCAAAGATCGATGTAAGGCGTAAACTCTTCAAGGACGTGATAGATGAACTGGGCGGCAGCCTTCGCATGGTCGTCAGCGGAGCATCAGCCCTTGATGCGGCTGTCATAAACGGATATCAGGATATCGGAATAGAAGTCGTTCAGGGATACGGAATGACAGAGTCCGCTCCTGTAATTGCAGGCGAGAACCTCTTCAACCGCGCGCCGGGCTCAATAGGCCTCGGATTCCCGGGAATGGAGGTTGAGATCGCAGACCCTGATGATGAGGGTATCGGCGAGATCATCGTAAGGTCACCGAGCGTTATGATGGGGTACTATCAGGATAAGGACGAGACAGACAAGGTCCTGAAGGACGGATGGCTCCATACAGGAGACCTGGCTTATCTTGACTCAAAAGGCTGCATCCATATCACCGGAAGGTCCAAGAACGTCATCGTGCTGAAAAACGGCAAAAATGTATATCCTGAGGAAATCGAGACGATCATAGCTGAGCTCCCGTATGTTGAGGAGAATATAGTATTCGGTGAGGTCAGACGTGAGGGTGCCGATGACAGGGACGAGGTCCTTGTTGCCAAGATCGTCTACGATAAAGACCTGATGAAGGAGAAATACGGCGCAGAGACAGAAGAGCAGATCTACGCGATTGTTGATGCAGATATTGACCGCATCAACAGCAATATGCCAAAATACAAGCATGTACACAGACTGATACTGCAGACTGAAGAGATGGCCAAGACGACCACCGGCAAGGTCAAGAGGTATGAGGAGAACAAGTAGCAGGGGCATATCATGAGAAAGCTGGAACAGCACTTCAATACAATGTACGATAAATTCAAGCTGATGCTGTACGACCGTGCGCTGAAGGAGCGGGGACGCAGCATGCCGGGAGACCTGAGCCTTCAGGAGGTGATCTACATGGAGATCATCATCGCGCTCGGAGATCCGACAGTGGCTGAATTTTCAAGATATGCCAAGCTGTCTGCTTCCAACACGGCATACCGTCTTAACAAGCTCGAGGAAAGGGGCTATATCAGGCGCATCCGCAATGACAGGGACAAAAGAGAATTCCGTGTAGAGGCGACGGACAGATACCGCGAGGAATACGGCGTGATATTCGACTACATCCATCTTGTCTGCGAGAGGATCGAGGAGAGATTCGAACCGGGAGATGTCGATAAATTCGAAGAGATGCTCGGCATAATTAGTGAAGAGCTTATGCCTGAAGCGGGAAGGCAGCTCAGAGAGCGCGACTGACAGGAGCTCCTGACCATAGGTATTGACCGCTGTGCAGCCGGAGATTATCAGTACTGTTCTGATAATGCCGGCTGCGTTTGATTTCTGATCGAAAAAAGGAGCAATGAATAAATATAGATGCATGATTAGCGCAGACAACTGCCGTATTATGGGTTATAATAACAGCCTATGAGAAAACTGGTAACAAGAATGATCGGACTGATAATAATACTTGCGGCTGTTGTCTTCGGAATAAGCGCGTATGTAACAGCAGCTGCAGGCAAGGATATAGTGCTGACCCATGACGGGTCGGAGATAGACGCTGATACACTGGAGAGCCTTAAGAGCATGGACCCTCAGTGTATTCTTGTGCTTGGCTGCTCTGTATGGGCGGACGACCAGCCGTCACCGATGCTGCAGGACAGGCTTGACACTGCGATCAATCTGTATAAAAAGGGGGCGGCACCCAAGCTCCTTCTCAGCGGAGACAACAGCGTCCCTGAGTACAGCGAACCTGACAGCATGTACCGGTATGCTCTGAGCCGCGGCGTTCCGGACGAGGACATATTCCTGGATTTTGCAGGATTCTCCACATATGACTCGGTATACAGGGCAAGAGATGTATTCTGCGCAGACCGTATGATCATAGTGACTCAGAAGTATCATCTCTACAGGGCTCTTAAGATAGCAGATGCTCTCGGAGTTGAGGCAAAGGGAGTCTCATCCGATCAGAGACAGTATACTGGAAGATACTACAGGGAGTTCCGCGAGGTGCTCGCGCGTGACAAGGACTTTGTAAAATGCATCTTCAGGCCTGAACCTGTATTCCTGGGAGAGAAGATCCCAGTGGACGGAGACGGAAGGGTCACGCATCTTAACTAGAAGCTTGCAAATAATCCGTGTGCATTTTATCATTATTGCAGGGGTCAGATGACCCTCATTGATTCCGCAGAGGAAAGGATCAGCCGATATGAGAGACATGAAGGATGAGCTGAAAAGTATATACGATGACTTCTACGGACCGACGAAGGAGAAACCGGAAATAGATGTGCCGGTACGCAGACCTTCCGCAGGAACGGGAACTGATTCTGCACGCTCTTCTGAGAGGAATGCAGGACCTCAGGAGATCGAGACAGAAGTCGTTACACAGACAGAATTTGCCGTACAGACAGCGCCGGAGCCTGAAGAACCTAAGGAACCGGAAAAGTCAGGCATGGAGGAACTGAATGAGCTCATCGGACTGACTAAGGTCAAGCATGATGTCGAAGAACTGGTCGGACTCGCCAAGGTAAGAAAGATGCGTGAAGAGAAGGGCATGAAGGCAGTGCCTGTTTCTCTCCATCTTGTATTCTCGGGCAATCCGGGAACAGGAAAGACCACGGTAGCCAGGATACTTGCCAAGCTGTACAAGGAGATAGGCATCCTTTCCACGGGGCAGCTCGTAGAGACTGACAGATCAGGCCTGGTTGCTGGATATGTAGGACAGACAGCGATCAAGACTCAGAAGAAGATACAGGAGGCCATGGGAGGCGTCCTCTTCATAGATGAGGCCTATACGCTCAATCAGGAAGGCGAGAACTTCGGACAGGAAGCCATCGACACCATCCTCAAGGCGATGGAAGACCACCGCGACAAGTTCGTGGTCATCGTTGCCGGATACACTGAGCTGATGAAGGCTTTCGTTGAGAGCAACCCGGGACTCAAGTCCAGATTCAATAAGTTCTTCGAGTTCCCTGACTATACAGTGGACGAGCTTCAGGCCATCTTCATGATGCAGTGCAAGAAGTATCAGTACAAGATGACCGAGGAGGCTGAAGCAGCCGTCAGGGAAGAGATAGTCAGACTTGAAGCTGCGAAGGGTGAGAATTTTGCGAATGCAAGAGAGGTCAGAAACCTCTTCGAGAAGATAATCACCAATCAGGCTGCAAGGGTCGCTGATCTTGAAAATGTCGATGAGGAGACGCTCACGACGCTCACTATCGAGGATCTGCAGGACCTTGATGATCTCGAGGCTCCTGAAAAGAAACCGGAAGATGCCGGAGAGAAGGCAGCAGAGGCGGATAAGGAGCTGCTTAACGCTCTGACAGACATTCTTGAAAGTTCGAAGAAGGAAACCGCTGATAATGCCGGTGACAAGGGCAAGAAGAGCAGCGGTGACAAGAGCGCTAAAGGGGCCGCAGAGAAGAAAAGCGGAAAAGGCGCGAAAAAGTAGGGTATATGGACCGTACTGATATCAATCACGAAAACAGAATAAACAGAGATATGAAGACCAGCATGGAGATCGATTCGTGCTGGTCTCTTCACATGGCAGACGGAACTGAAGACACAGAGACGATACCGGCTGTGGTGCCGGGAGACCTGTACTCTGATCTTCTCAGAGCCGGCATGATAGATGATCCTTATTTCAGGGACAACGAGCTCGAGGCTCTAAGACTGTCTGACAGGGATTACAAATATGAGACTTCATTTGATGCGGATGCTGATATTCTCAGCAGGGACCGCATCCGTCTTGTATTTGAAGGACTGGACACGCTGGCTGAAATAAGACTGAACGGCGTGCTGCTCGGTACCGCGGACAACATGCACAGGACATGGAAGTATGATATCAAAGATATCCTGAAGGCAGAGGACAACTATCTCAGCATCCTGTTCCGTTCACCGACAAGGTACATCAGGAGCAGATATGAGGAAAAGCCTCTTGAGGGCACGGAAGATGCGATGAGAGGTTTTCCGTATCTCCGCAAGGCGCACTGCATGTTCGGCTGGGACTGGGGACCGAGGCTCCCGGGCTGCGGGATATTCAGGCCGGTCAGGATCACAGGTTATGATACAGCGGCCATAGAGAGTGTCTACGTGAGGCAGATGCATGCTGACGGCAGTGTTGCTCTGAGATTCGGGCCTGAAATCGAATATGCTGAAGCAGGAGATGCAGATATCTCATGTGTGGCTGAGGTCTTCAGCCCGGACGGAGAGCTTGTCGCAAGCGGCGATGCTCCGGAAGGACTGGTGATATCTGATCCTCATCTGTGGTATCCTGCAGGTTACGGTCCGCAGCCGCTCTATACGGTCAGGGTGACCCTTATGTCAGATGGCAAAATGCTTGACACCTGGGAGCGAAGGATCGGCCTTCGCACGATGACTGTCACAAGACGTAAAGATGAGTACGGCGAGAGTTTTGCCCATACGGTCAACGGCATAGAAGTGTTCGCAATGGGAGCAGACTATATCCCTGAGGACAGCCTGACAGGCAGAACGTCCCCGGAGAGGACCAGACGTCTTCTTGAGGATGCAAGGCTTGCCAACCACAACTGCATAAGAGTGTGGGGCGGCGGCTATTATCCCGAGGACTGGTTCTACGATATATGCGATGAGCTTGGTCTGATCGTCTGGCAGGACTTCATGTTCGCATGCGCTGCGTACGACCTGTCTGAGGAATTCGAAGCAAACATCAGAGCCGAGATAGAGGACAATGTCAGGAGGCTCCGCCACCATGCAAGCCTTGGGCTCTGGTGCGGCAATAATGAGATGGAGCAGTTCGCCGATGAAGGACAGTGGGTCAATACTCCTGAACTCAGGGAGTTCTATCTCAGGATGTACGAGGAGATCTTCCCGGAGATACTGGAGAAGACGGACCCTCAGACCTTCTACTGGCCTGCAAGCCCATCAAGCGGCGGAGGCTTTGATGAGCCTAATGCAGAGAACAGGGGAGATGTCCACTACTGGGATGTGTGGCACGGCAACAAGCCTTTTACGGAGTACAGGAAGTTCCATTTCAGATACCTCTCTGAATTCGGCTTCCAGTCTTTCCCTGCGATGAAAACGATAGAGTCTTTCACTGAGCCTGAGGACCGCAATATATATTCATATGTGATGGAAAAGCATCAGAGGAATGCTGCGGCCAACGGCAAAATCGCTTCATATATGTCGCAGACTTATCTGTATCCTTCATCATTTGATATGACAGTCTACGCATCGCAGCTGCTGCAGGCGCAGGCTATACGCTACGGTGTGGAGCACTTCAGAAGGCATCGCGGCAGATGCATGGGAACTGTCGTATGGCAGCTCAACGACTGCTGGCCGGTCGCAAGCTGGTCATCGATCGATTATTACGGCAGATGGAAGGCTCTCCATTACTATGAGAAGAGGTTCTTTGCTCCTCTGCTGCTGTCATGCGAGGAGGAGGGGATACTTACTCAGGATACCAATCCTAACGCAGAGCCATATGAAGTGAAAAAGTCTGTCAGGTTCAATGTGAGCAATGAGACTATGGAAGAACATACTGTCGATGTGATATGGCAGACCCGTGACAGCCTCGGCAGCATCCGTAGCGAAAGAAAGGAGACCGTAACGGTCCCTGCGCTCAGCGCTGTATGGCTTGAAAGAGATGACATGCCTGATGCCGGTCTCTATGATGATCACGTCTCATACAGAATGGAAGAGAACGGGGAAGTGGTATCAGCGGGCAGCGTGATCTTCTGCCAGCCTAAGTACTATCATTTCAGAGATCCTGAGCTGTCATTCAGGACCGACGGCGATGAGATCATCATCAGAGCTTCCGCATATGCGCGTGATGTTGAGATCCTCAATGACAATGAAGACCTGGTACTGTCGGATAATTATTTTGACATGGAGCCGGGTGAGAAGAGAATAAAAATCCTCAGGGGCAGACCTGACGGCCTGCGCCTGAGGAGTACATACGATATCCGTTGATGACCTATTCGTAGAGGATGTCCATATCCACATCACCGTCTATACCGTCTATATTGCCTGTCTGGCTTGCCTGCCACATTACGTACGGACCCTTGTAGTCTGTCTTGTCTGTATAGTGGGCGAGCCATACAGGTCTTGTATCTGTATCATCCCATACTTTCTCAAGACTATTCTTGTTGCCGTACAGCATGCAGTCATAACCGGCTGAAGACAGCTGATCTGCAAACGCATCATACAGGCTGTTGAGTCCTGCAAAACTCATTTTGTACGTCTGGAACTGACCGAAGTCCTCCCAGTCGAAGACCACCGGAAGATCAGGAGCTTCGTCTCCGAGGATCTCTATGATCTGGTCTGCCGATGCGCGGACTTCCTTTTCGGAATTATCGTAGCTGTACAGGTATATGCCTGTTTTCAGCCCCGCAGCCCGTGCATTCTCATAATTCTGCTCGAACTTGCTGTCCTTTTCTATCTTCCCGTCAGCGGAATAGCCGATCCTGATTATAACGAATTCACATCCGGCTTTCTTCACAGCATCAAAGTCCACATCGCCCTGCCAGGTCGATACGTCGATACCGAAAGACCGTCCGTCGCCCTTATACGATGAGACGAAATCCGCAAACTGAGTCCTTGGGGAATCATCAGTGTATACCGGAACCGTATCAGCGACTTCAACGGTCAGGTCGGCCTCCGTGCTGTTGCCTGAAGCATCAGTTATCTTCACATGAAGAGGGTATTTGCCCAGCCTCGTCATTTTGACTTCACCATCAATTTCGATCGAAGGCTGCGGATCTGCATTATCCCCGTATCCTATGACATCGTTGATGTCGAACTTTTCATAGCGCTGAAGAACCGAGCCGTCACCGTTCCACAGGATGAGCGGCGCAACAGTATCCACAACATTATACGCAAGTGTATATTCTTCAGATGCAGTCATAAGACCGCCCAGGACAGGCTTGGAGACTGTGTATACCATCTCTTTGCTGCCTGTTTTTTCTGCATTGAGAAATTCGGCGGATGGCACAACTTCACCCTCAGAGTCTTTGACAAAGTCCATTGCCGCATATTCACCGCCGGCTTCCACCTGCGGCGTTTTCTCGGTAAAGCTTATATCAAGCGAATCCTTTGCTGACTTGTACGAATAAGCTGCTGCGGCAGCTATCGCTATGATCAGCACAAGTATAAGGATCAGAAGTATTTTGAATGTTCTGTAGTTTCTCTTCGGCTGCTGTATCTCACGTCCTGCTCTCATAGTCATACCTCTTTTTATGATCAGTGACCGGTCCGTTTTCATTGTAACACTAATCGATATGCAGGAATAATTATTCCGTATGCCGGACCGTATTGTTTTTCATGCAGTACCGCTTTTCTTGCGATTGGAGAGCAAAAGAATTAGAATTATTTCTGAATGAACTGATCCCGTTCAATGCGAACATCAACGGGTCAGAAGATCAGAATAACTGAATGGAGGAACGTAACTCGTGAAAAGGGACCTGAGACTTAAGATAAGCCGCCAGAAGGGCAAAAGCCATGAGGTGGTCATGGCCGCAGACGGAAAAGAGGTATCATGCGACAACATGATCCTGTCTGCATATGAAAGGGAGGAAGAAGGCGTAAGACTCTGCGGGCTTAAACTGAAGATATGCTATGCAGAGCCGCTTCTTGAAGAGCATATCAACCTTGCTATGGAAGCGCCTGTCACAGCATATTTCAGGCCTGATGAAGTTCCTGAGAAGATAACCTCACTGTATATGTTCGGACCGTGGTGGTCACGTCCGGGATTTGCTGACAGCTTTAAGGATATACCTGACAGGACACAGGTCGCACTGTTCAGATATGCTGACAGATGCGGATGTCTTGTGCCTATGGTCGGTGACAGGCTCAAATCATATCTGACAGGCGGCACAGAGGATGAAATATGCCTCGTGATGACTGCCCTGAGAGGCGGACTCGAATCCATAGATGAGATCATGTATGTATATGCGGAGGCTGAAACCGCGTACAAGGCGGTGCACAGGGCTTTTGCATGGATAATCAGGGAAAAAGGCATCCTCCCGAGAGAAGAGAGACGCATCCCTGAGATGTTCAGATACCTCGGATGGTGCAGCTGGGATGCATTCTATACGGACATATCAGCTGAACTTGTGACTCAGAAGGCAGATGAGCTGATAGATAAAAAAGTACCGGTAAGATGGATGCTCTTCGATGACGGATGGTTCCCGTCAAGAGACAGGATGGTCACGGATTTTGCACCGGACACAGACAAGTTCCCGGGAGGGTTCAGACCTGTGATCAGTGATATCCGTAGCAGAAGCGATATAGAATGGTTCGGGATATGGCATGCGCTCGGAGGCTACTGGGGCGGTGTCGATCCTGAGAGCAGCCTCGCAGAGAGAGAAGAGCAGTATCTGTACAGGACAGCCAATAACGTCCTGATCCCTGATTACAGGCACGGAAGCGGATTCTACCGTGACTGGTGCAGGTCCCTTAAGAGCGAGGGCATAGATTTCATAAAGGTCGACGGGCAGAGCACGGCTCCTTTCTACTACGAGAACGAGGTCCCTGTTGCTGAAGCGGCAAGGGGAATGAACCGTGAGCTTGAGACCGGGTCGTTTGAGATGGACGGGGCTATCATAAACTGCATGGGAATGGCGATGGAGAATGTGGTCGCAAGGCCGGCTTCCGCTATATCCAGAAACAGTGATGATTTCTTCCCGAGCAGGGATGAAAGCTTTGTCGAGCATCTCCTCCAGAACGCATACAACTCCATTTACCACAATGAAATATACTGCTGCGACTGGGATATGTTCTGGACAAAGCATCCGTATGCGTCCAAGCACAGCCTGCTGAGAGCGATAAGCGGCGGCCCTGTGTACTTCAGCGACAAGATCGGTGAGACTGATCCTGAGGTGCTGAAGCCTCTTGCATGCAGCGACGGAAAGCTTCTCATGATGGCAAGGTCTGCAAGGCCGACAGAGGACTGCGTTTTCACGGACCCGCTGAAGGAGGGCGTCCTGAAGCTGAGCAATTATGCGGCATGCGGAGATCTGGCATATGCAGGCGGGATAGCGGCGTACAATCTTAGCGGAAGCACACAGACGGTATCATTCACTCCTGAGGAAGTGCCGGAGATCGCCGGTGCGGAAAAATACTGGGTATATGACTACTTCGGAAAGGAAGCACATCTTCTCGGTTCAGGTGAAAAATATGAAGCTGAGATAGACAGGGACGGATACGCATGGTATGTGATAGTTCCGTTCACAGGTAAAGCAGCATTCCTCGGACTTCTGGATAAATACGCCGGAGCCGCGGCTGCAGAGAATATAATAGAAAAGGGCGATTCTGTTACCTTTGTCATGAAGGCATCGGGAAGAACAGGATGGCTGTCTGAAACTGAGCCGTCTGCTGTATACCTGAACGGTGAAGAGATAACAGACAGGGTGGTTTCTGAGGGCTGCCTGTATTATGCTGACATGCAGGAATCGGGAGAGACAGCCATACTTACCATAAAATAGCAGGTGAACAAGAGGAAACTGAATGGAAGGAATAACATCCAACAGAAAAATACTGACCAGACTTATGTTCAGGCTGCTGCCGATACAGATACTGCTTGCCGCAATAGGCGCTGTCAACGGTATAGTCTCCACTTATTTTGCCAGTAACTTCGTCGGCGTGGACGCAATGACTGCAGTAGGTATCTACTGGCCGGTGAATACCCTTGTGGCAACGACTGCTACAGTCCTGACCGGCGGCGCAAGCATTCTGTGCGGAAAATATCTCGGACAGAACGAGCAGGGCAAAATGCATAATGTGTATACGCTGGATATCATCCTCGCAGGGGCAATCGGAACGCTGCTGTCTCTGATCCTTGTATTTCTTGCGTTTACTGATAATACAGGATTCCTTACTCATGACGATCAGGTAAGGGCCATTCTCAACCGCTATATTACCGGTCAGGCAATAGGCATAATCCCGTTCATGATCGGAAGCCAGTTTACGATATTCCTTTCTATGGAAAACAGGAACAGGAGAGCGATGACTGCAAGCATTGCATTCATCATAGCCAATCTTCTGTTCAACTTCCTGTTCGTAAAGGTCCTCGGGCTGGAGGCTTTCGGTCTGGCGCTCGCTTCTTCAGCGGGAATGTGGGTGTTCTTCGCTGTTCAGGCAGGGCACTTCCTCAGCGGAAAATCCCAGATGAGATTCAGGCTGAAAGAGATCGTATGGGCAGAGTGCATCGCGATAATCGCGATCGGATTCCCGGGTGCTGCTACCAATATCTATCAGGCTTTCCGCGGACTTATAGTCAATAAGCTGCTGGAAGCATATGTCGGCGGAGCGGGAATATCTGCTTTTACGGCCTGCAATAACTTCCTTGGAGTGTTCTGGGCCATTCCTGCAGGATTCGTTGCAGTATCAAGGATGATGATAAGCGTAAGCGTAGGTGAGGAAGACAGGCAGACACTGATGGATGTAATGAGAGTAATGTTCAGCAGGTTCGTACCGTTAATGGCTGCGATCTCTGCTGTGATCATGATGCTTGCGGTCCCGGAAACACGGATTTTCTATAAGGATCCGTCAAACCCTGTATTCATGATGACTGTCTGGGGCTTCAGGCTACTGCCGGTATGTATGGTGCTTGCGATCCCTGCGATGCACTTTACATGCTACGGACAGGCATCGGGAAAGCATGTTCTGGTACACATCGTCTCTCTGATGGACGGCATCATATGCGTGTGTGCCTTCAGCGCTTTGCTGATCCCTGCTATTGGAATGAACGGACTGTACTATGCCAATATACTGAACGGAGTAGTCATTCTCCTGATCTATTTCATATATGCATGTGTCAAGAACGGGAAGATCCCGTCAGACATGTTTGAGCTCATGGTCATACCGCGTGACTTCGGCGTATCGCCTGATGAAAGACTTGATCTGACAGTCAGAAGCATGGAGGAGGTAGTCACCATCTCACAGAAAATACAGAACTTCTGCACTGAGAAGGGCATAGACAACAGACGGTCGTATCTTGCAGGCCTTGCAACGGAAGAGATGGCCGGAAACATCGTAGAACACGGTTTTGCCGGAGACAACAGAGCGCACAGTATAGACGTGCGTGTAGTACACAAGGGTGATGATATTATCCTAAGGCTCAGAGATGACTGCAGGCCGTTCGACCCTGTAACCATGAACAAGATAGCTGAAGGCGATGATGCCGGAGCCAATATAGGATTAAAGATGATATTCGGGATCCTCAAGGACGTCGAATACCAGAATATCCTGGGCATGAACGTACTGACAATGAAGATATAACACCGGAAAGACAGGCTGAAATGGAAGACAAAATGGAAGAAAGACGTACTGTCAGGGTCGCGGCAGCGATCATAATCAAGGACGGCAAAGTACTCGCTACACAGAGGGGATACGGAGACTACAAGGACTGGTGGGAGTTCCCGGGAGGCAAGCTTGAGCCGGGTGAGACACCTGCACAGGCAGCGGAAAGAGAGATACGGGAGGAACTTGACGCTGAGATAAAGGCAGGGGATGTCATCTGTACTGTCGAGTATGACTACCCGAAGTTCCATCTGTATATGTACTGCATCAGATGTGAACTGATCTCTGCAGGCATCCGCCTTCTGGAGCACGAGTCGGCAAAATGGCTTGGAAGAGATGAGCTCGACTCTGTGAAGTGGCTTCCTTCAGATACAGCGGTAATCGAAGAGCTCAGAAAACTCATCTGATATTGTTGCAATCAGATGAGTTCCGTATATATTTTTCATCGAAATGACAAATTATTTCCCCTTTTGACCGTATAATGAAGCGGTAAGAGGGGTATAACTATAACAGGAGGAGATACAACCAATGAACGTTTATGATTTTACAGTAAAAGACAGAATTGGTAATGACGTAAGCCTCAGGGACTATGAGGGAAAAGTTCTTCTGATCTTAAACACTGCGACAGGAAGCGGCGTGTCCGCTTCCTTTTTTGTTACCAGCGGGTCATTAAAATACAAAGAAATACTCCGGCAGCCATCGAGTGTGTGCTATTATTGAATTAACAATTCCTGTATCCCGGGAGGGATACTTTTGTAGATATTGCAGGGAGGAAATAATGGATCAGGATACAAGACGGGAAAAGCTGATCAAGCTGGCGAACACCATGTGTAACGGCGAGCTAAGGACAGATCCGAGCACCGCTGAATATCAGGTGCTGGATTATCTTCTTACAGACGATGAACTGACTGTCATGAGCGAGATGAAACTCATAACACCTTATACAGCAGGGATGATCGCCAAAAAGACAGGCTTCACCAAGGAAAAAAGCAAAAGGATTCTTGAGGATATAGCTGACAAGGCATACTTCATGGATGTGAAGGTGCCGCGTACTGATGCAAAGGTATACATGCTTGTACCTTTCGCTCCTGGACTGTTCGAGTTCCAGATGGTAAGACCGGGATTCGCAGAAGAGAATCCTGAAATAGCATATCTATTTGCAAGACATGCCTTTGAGTCACATGACGTAGCCAAAGACTGGCCGATGGGCGTTGGCATCATGAGAGTAGTTCCTGTTGAAGCTTCTCTGCCGGCTGATACCAAGAAGATGACGATGGATAGACTTTCTACTCTCATCGATACTACTATCGGCGGATCGTTCTGCCTCGTACCTTGCCAGTGCCGCAGGGTGCGCAAGATCATGGGAGAGGGTGACGGAACTCAGGTTGACGGAATGTGCGTATACATGGGACCTCTTGCTGACTCCATGCTCAGGCACGGACGCGGCAAGAAAATCACCAGAGAAGAAGTATATGAGCACCTTAAGAAGATGGAAGCACAGGGCTGCATCCATCAGATCACGACTCTTGAGAATGGCGTCACATTCGCGATCTGTAACTGCCAGCCAAGCAGCTGTATGGCCATAGGCGGCTCATCATATTACGGAACACCTAATCTTTCAAGGAGCAACTATGTTTCCGAGATCGACGCTGAGAAGTGCGTTGCCTGCGGACAGTGTGTTGAGGTATGCGCCAATAATGCGCTCAGGCTCGGACAGAAGATTTGCTCAAAGACTCCTATAGTTCACAAGAATGTGGATCTCCCGGATGATCTTGAGTGGGGTCCGGAAAGATATGATCCGGATTACCGTGATCACAGACAGAATGTCGTAGAGACCGGTACTTCACCATGCAAAACACAGTGTCCGGCACACATAGCAGTTCAGGGATACATCAGACTGGCTGCTCAGGGCAAGTATACGGAAGCTCTCGATCTGATCAAGAAAGAGAACCCGCTGCCTGCTATCTGCGGCAGAATCTGCCCGCATACATGCGAGAATGAGTGCACAAGAGGACAGATCGACCAGGCGGTTTCCATAGACGAGATCAAGAAATTCATCGCTGACAGGGAAATCGAGCAGGCAAACAGATATATACCTGAAAAGATACATAATTTCGGCAACAAGATTGCTGTTATCGGCTCGGGCCCGGCAGGCCTTTCATGCGCATACTTCCTTGCTCTTGACGGGCACAATGTCACAGTATTCGAGAAAGACACCAAGCCGGGCGGACTTCTTACAAGCGCTATCCCTGCATTCAGACTTGAGAAGGATGTAGTAGATGCAGAGATCGACGTGATAAGAGCACTGGGCGTCAAGTTCGTATGCAACACTGAAGTAGGCAAGGATGTGACGATCCCTGAGCTCCGTGAGCAGGGGTTCGAAGCATTCTATCTCGGCATAGGTCTCCAGAGCGGAGGCAAGCTCGGAATCCCTGGCGATGATGCTCAGGGTGTAATGCCTGGTGTTGATTTCATCAAGAGCATCAACAGAGGCAACGATGTGAAGCTCAGCGGCAAAGTAGTTGTCATCGGTGGCGGAAACATCGGTGCTGATGTCGCACGTACTGCAGTCAGATACGGAGCTAAGAGCGTAGATCTCTACTGCCTTGAATCCTATGATGAAATGCCAATGGGTGAAGAGGATCAGGAATACTGCAAGGCTGACGGCGTTACCATCCACGATGGCTGGGGACAGACTGAGATCATCAAGAAGGCAGGCAAGTGCAAAGGCATCAAGTTCAGAAAGTGCGTATCTGTTAAGAACAAAGAGGGCAGATTCGACCCTAAGTTCGACGACAGCATCACAGAGGAAGCTGAATGCTCAACAGTACTCTACTGCATAGGACAGAAGCCTGACTGGAAGAACCTCCTCAAGGGCGTAAATGTAGAGCTCGACAAGAGAGGTCTCGTCATAGCAGATGAGCTGACATATCAGACAAGCGAGCCTGATATCTTCGCAGGAGGAGACATCTATACAGGAATGAAGTTCTGCATCGATGCTGTAGCTGCCGGAAAGCAGGGCGCTATATCGATTAATCGTTTTGTGCAGGAAGGCTGCAGCCTGACGATCGGAAGAGACCGCCGCGTATTCAAGGCTCTTGACAAGTCTGATCTTGATTATGACCATATCAGCTATGACAACACATCAAGACAAAAGCCTCACATCGATAAGAGCAAAACTCTGACCAAGTACGACGACAGGCTCACATTCACTGAGGAGCAGCTCAAGGCTGAGACTGAGCGCTGCCTCAAGTGCGGAGCTACCATCGTTGATCAGAATAAGTGCCTCGGATGCGGTATCTGCACGACCAGATGCAAATTTGACGCTATTCACCTGATCAGGAAATTCGATGAACCTATCCGCGGAATGCGTTTCCGTAAGGGCTACATGGAGAAGTACAAGGCAGACAGGCAGATGAAGATCGCCATCAGAAAGTTCAGAGAGTATGACAATAACCGTACTCCTAAGGAATAGAGCGATTCTGCGGGAAGCAAAAGAGTTTGATCAAGAAAGCAGCTGAGAGGCAATTATGCATGAACTTACACTTCTGTTCGGCGTAGCTGAGCAGGTTGGAAAGGTAACAGAAGAAAACGGCATCGATCATATCGATGCCGTTGTACTTGATATCGGAGATCTGACCGCAGTCATACCTGAATTCATGATGGACGGATATCAGGTCATTTCCGATGAATATGATTTTCTGAGAGGATCAGAGCTGATCATCAACAGGATAAAGGGAATCGCCCGCTGCAATGACTGCGGCGAAGATTATTACGTTGTTGAGAACGAGGGCATATGCCCTGAGTGCGGCAGCCAGAGGAAGGACATCCTTACCGGAAAAGAATTCCTGATCAGAGAGGTCCGGGTGCTTGAGCACGGGGAACCTGATCTTTGAATGTCCTGACAGCAGCGACTGTCAGCAGGATGATAGCAGCATAGTAAACCGCCATATTGACATATGAGAATGAGTCAATAGACAGCATGTTATGTTTTTCTGTCCATTTGCACTGATTACAGCGTATATGTGAAAGGAATTCATCAAATGTTCACTCAAAGAAGTGGAGATACGGATATTTACTGTGATAAAATCTCTTTGTAAGTTGCAACACGATAGTTAACGGATAAGCGTTATTTGACAAATATACCATCTGTATGAAAAAACACCGCAAATCCCTGAAAAGATTGATAATAGGTTTTCTGTTTGCTGCACTGATCACTGCAGATGTGATAATGTGGGCGGGTCATATAGGCACGCTTACGCCTTATGCCATCTCATATGAGAATCAGGAGATATGCAGGGTCAGAAATAAAGAGACTGCAAGCAAGGTCCTTAATAATGTTTTCGAGGACATGACTCAGGACGATACGAACATTGCCGCCATCAGCTCGGATTTTCATATAAAGAAGGGCGGGACAGGAGAGATCGTTTCTGAAGAAGAAGCTGTCGATGCGGTTATCACTTCTGCTGAGGACTGCGGTGCGACTATCAGGATCGCTTCCTCGAAGACATCAACGGAGACTTTTACACCTGCACCTGACTACAAGGAGAACGGGCAGATGTTAGCCGGCGATGCAGAAGTAATAAGTGAGGGCAGCGACGGAGAGAAAGAGGTAGGTGTCACTTATACTACCGTCAACGGTACTGTCGAGAATAAGGATAAGACCGACATCGAAGTACTCGATGAAGGAGTACCGGCGGTCATAGAGAAGGGCACGCTCGGACTTCCGAAAGGAGAGACATGGCAGGAGTATGAAGGGGAGCCTGTTGCCAACAGCGGTGATGATATCATCACAACAGCCAAGCAGTATCTCGGACTCCGTTATGTGTGGGGAGGCAAGAGCCTTGAGACAGGAGTTGACTGTTCGGGCTTTGTAATAGCCCTGTACAGAGAGTACGGAATGAACCTGAACTATCCGCTGTATGAGGAGGGAAGAGGCATTTCATACAGTGAAGCTCAGCCGGGAGATCTTCTCTATTTCCCTGGACACTACGCACTCTATCTGGGAGACGGAAAGATAATACACGCGTCCAATAAGAGGACCGGTGTAATAATAAGCGGTATCGGAAACAGAAAGATCCTTGCAGTCAGACGACTGGTGAGTGATCAGTAATCAGATCACAGGGCAGGCTTCCAGACAAAAAGACCTTCACTGGAAGCAATCTGCCTGATCAGGTCCAGAAGTTGTGGATCCGGATTAAAAACGGTCAAATGAGTGTCATCAGGTTCGGAAAGTACCATGCTGTCATCCATCATAATATAGAGATACCGGTTTTTCATCTCTTCGGCAACGTGCTCTGGTATCGGATTGACCACAGTTTCATCGCTTATTGATATGTCTCTATAGCAATTCAGTTTCAGAATCAGATTGATATGCTTTTGTTTTATCTCTTCCAGCCGATCGCCTTGCAGGAAATACTTTTCAACAGTAAAGTACTGCCCGGGACTGCCCTCAGGCACTTGTGACGGCAATATATCAATGATCCAGTATGGGCATTGCAGCAGTTCTTCTATCGTTTTCATCATTTCAAAGACCTCCTCAGACAGGATTTCCTTCAAATACTTACAAATCTGACCCGAAGGCGCCTATGAATGAGGTGATATCTGTTATAACTTCCTCTCCGATATGTCTCTCCGTGCTGTATTCCTTAGCTGCCTTACCTATATCGTCGTAAATGGCATCAACAAATACATGATTCAGCTGAGGATATAATTTGTAGAAAGTATTACTGCGTTCCGCCAGCAGTTCTTTGAACTTCTGATAATCTTCATCTGCCAGAACCTGGAAGTCTCTTCCGCCCTGCATTATCAATACCGGTTTCTCGCTTTGAAGCAGGTAATCTGCGGCTGTCTTCTGCCCCATTTCCTTGAAGTAATAAAGAGTCGTGCCGCCGGCAAATTTTTTGCTCTTTGCCTCTTCATCGCTCATTTCATAAAGACCGTCGATCTTTTTCGTAAACACTTTATCTTCTATGATGGCGGCCAATTTCATATATGATTTACTGCCCTTTGCCTGCCCGAACTGTCTCACCATGATATCCTCAAGCCTGTACGGCGAGCCTGCCATCAATATGAGGCCTCTGACATTCCCGCCCTCGCTGTCTATCCTTGGTGCAAGCATGGCTCCCATGCTGTGCCCGAGAATAAAGATCCGCTCTGCATCAATACGAGGATCGGATTTCAGAATATTGATCGCAAGTACCGCATCATCTATGGTCTCTTCCTTAACTGTGATTATCTGCTTCAGCATTTTCTTTGCATGGACGAATGACCTCTTATCATATCGGATGGACGCTATGCCATGCCTTGCAAGCCCTTCAGCAAGGTCACGGAACGGAGTCAGTTTCATTACTTTTTCGTCCATGTTGCTTGAGCCGGAGCCGTGCACCATAACAACTGCAGGAACAGGACCTTTCGTACCATCAGGTAAAGTAAGCAAGCCGTCCAGCGGAAACTCAGTTCCCTTTCCTACGATGATCTTTTCGCTATACATTATGCCAACCTCCTTATCGTCCCCAGCAGCATGTTCCATACCATTCATGTCCTGCATCAAAAGAATTCTTTGATTTCTTTCATAATAACATATTCATTGTAAACAAAATGTCCCGGAGTTTGATGATCCGGGACATTTATAGTGATTCTTTTTACTCTTTCCTTGGAGCAATTCTGTACAGATATAGCAAGTATCCACCGAGTACTATAACAATAAGTATCAGATTTATTATCATTTCAGTCCGCTGATCCAGTTGTCCTTCTGCTCCAAAGGCCCCAAGTGCGTTATTCACTGAATGAAATACTATGCATGGGATCAAAGATCCTCCACGGTAAAAAATAGTTACAAGTACTAACCCTACGAGTACAGCAAATATGATCTGTACTGCCGATGACGCAGGCGTGCGCCCGCTTCCGTTAAACAGATTAGAGATATGTCCCAGACCGAAAGTCAGCGATGATACTATGATCGCAGTCCTGAGATTGTCCTTTTCCATGGCTCTGAAGAGGAACCCTCTAAAAATCACTTCCTCAATGAACCCGACGCAGCACATGCTGACAACGAAGCATATCGTCTCCGGGATTGTGAAACGAAGCCCTATGCCTGTCCACAGGGATGCCGATGCTATTACTGCCAATGGGATGTAATACAAAAAGTTCTTTGCCGGCACAGATGATCTGCAAAGGCCATATTTTTTCATCAGTCCGTTTTTCCCGATCCAGAAGAAGAGGATCAACGCCATAACAACATGGAGAACTGCTGTAATCGATTTGGCAACCCCGAGTTCTAAGGAAACATTGTCTGCCAGGCTGCTCAGCACCACATATGCTGCGATCCAAACTATAGTAAAAGTGATCTCACTTTTCTTATACAATTTTGTCATTATAACTATTCATCCTTTCCTGTTATTGCCTCTGCCAGAGATATCAGAGTCCTGCGTATCGCGGCGGGGTCATAATCCATTCCGTTATTTGCGATAAGGCTTGCATATCCATGTACTGCCGCGTATAGGGGTTCAAAATATGACATTGCTTCTTCCAAAGTCAGCCCCTCTTCATTACTTGCAATTTCCAGCAAAGGGGCCGCATCCGGCGTCTTCAGAAGGTCTTCGAGCCTGAGCCCTGCAAAATGGCCGGACTGAAAGAGAAACCTGAACAGCATAGGCTCATCAGCAGCAAACTTTACATACCGCAGTCCTATTTCCAGCAAGTTTGCGCCGGACAGTATGTATTCGCTATGGAAGCTGTCTGCCTTTTGATATGCAAGTTCTTTCAGTTCTGCCAGATTTGGAAACTGATACATGATCGGCTGTGTGGAGCACCCCAGAAAAGCTGCGAGATTCCTTGCCGAAAAAGCTTCATATCCATTATGCCGTATCAGCTGGAAGGTGCCTTCTATCATGTTTTCTTTGGTAGTTGTGGGTTTCTTTGGCATGACTAGACCTCCGATATATTATAACAGTTGTTATTATATTTTGTCTTTCATTTTTCTGTCAATATAAAAAACGGGCAATCATGGTCGCCCGCTCCGGAAACCGGAATTTACTAAATTCTTTCAATAATAAATTCTGTTGATCCTTCTTCAAGAGCATTGTTTTCATCATAATGTATGTGATCACCAGGCATTCCATCCGCGAGTGCCGTCAGGTGATTGGCTAGCGAGAGCATTCCTTCTCTGTTTGCAGATATCACGATCTCTCCGTTTTCAGAAACGGTCTTGATTTCAAATCCATCGACCCATTCGATTTTCATTATCCAACCTCCACAAATTGCTTAGGAGACAATCGAAGTTGGCTGAGAAAAAGGCTGCCGTAGCGATAACGCCAGGAGCCAATTTCGATTTCTCCTAGTTGAACCAAGTCCTTGCGCGCCAATATCTGACGCATATGGAG
>Ga0256404_1004159_pt1 | contig 27753 bp, 23 predicted proteins | sample RumenRJG_01DNA_FD_185990 | JGI IMG/M metagenome (GOLD analysis project Ga0256404, IMG submission 185990) | Bovine rumen microbial communities from Lethbridge, Alberta, Canada - RJG_01 | ecosystem: Host-associated > Mammals > Digestive system > Stomach > Rumen | place: Canada: Alberta | collected...
AACTCCTGTGCCCAGTAGGTTGTTCCATTTACTGTGTAGGTTGAGAAAGAACAGGTTGTGAACTGAGAAGAAAGGATATTTGCTCTATGCGTCGGGGATGCCATCCAGGCGTCTACAACTTCATCTGCGGAATTGTATCCCTCTGCGAGGTTCTCACCATACATAAGAGCATCATTGACTGTGTACCATGCAGAGCCATCCGGTCTCGTGTGTGAGAAGGAAGTGGAAGCTTCCTGTGCTCTTACATTTGCAGCCTGCTCAAGGGAAGCATCATAGCGAACCTCAGAGAGTCCGTTTGCTACGCGGATCGCGTTAACCTTCTCAAGTGCTGCAGCTGTCGCACTGTTCTGTGCGAAAGCTGTCATGCACATCATCTGTACAAGTACTAATGTTAAAACTACTATCTTTCTAAGATAACTTCTCATCTTTTAATCCTTCAAATGTAACTGGCTGACCTTTCGGTCCCTATAGCTTTGCGTCGCTGGATTTCTCCAGGTTTGCTATTTAGGTGATGGGTAAAAAGAAATGGCACCGGATATTCTATCCGCTGCCAGTTAACCTAGATCTTCTTTTCAGTTAATTCCTTTCGAGAATTAATCCTATGAACGTTCATCACATCGTCCATGAAGATTGCAACTGGCTGACCTTTCGGTCCCTATAGCTTTGCGTCACCGGATTTCTCCGGCTTTGCCAGATAGAAATGTAGGTCGCATCTCCATCTTAAACAGACTTCTCTTTCTGCTTACAACTCAAATTATACGCTGAAAATATTAAATTGCAATATCTGTTTTTCATTTTATTTTCCAGTTTTAAGTCTCAGATGCAAGTCCTCACCGCGTTTCGATATTTAAGTTCTGCCTTTTTAGATAAAAGGACGCGGACTAAATTAGTCCGCGCTTAAATGGTAAAAGCTTAATATAAAAACTTTATGCCTGATATCTCTGCACACCGGTAAGCGCCGCATGCACCGGGAACCGTGTGCTCCCGCCGGCCGGACCCGAACAGGTACTGAGTGTCAGAAGATCCGGACGCTTCGTAAAATCAATATCATCCGCGTAAGCGCTAAACTGCGACAGCTTCATGCACATCGAGACATAGTCATCATAGCCGTCTTCTCCCTCAAAATCCTCGTAGGTCTTACTGTCCTCCTGCGTCTTATAATATGAAAAGATTTCATACCGGCGCACCTTGTCCTCTGTGTAAATATAGATATACGGATTTGCCGCACAGAGCTCCGGCTTTGACAGGAACCACTTGAGTTTTCCAAACATGGTGCCATTCTTCATGTTATGGCCGAAGATAAAGGTATTCTTACTAAGAAAATCATGCGGACTAAGCGCATCATAAAAGATGGACCCTGCAGAGTTTGACTGCTTATCGAAGGTCACATGCAGGTAGTCCACATTGTCCTCACTGTAAACCATCGGATACGTAATGTTGAGGGACGGAATGACGATGACGCCCGCGAAGTCCGGATTCAACGCAGTAAGTCCTGCGAAGTCAATGTCCAGTGCCGGATACTCCCAGGTCTCTCCCGCAGCCTCCCCGGCACCGCTCCCGCCATCCGTCTTTCCTCCGGAAGCATTGTCTGAAGATCCATCGTCCGTATAGACCATGATGTACTTTTCTTCTATCGTGTTGTAGGCATCCTCGCCCGCCTTATATTCGAGAAAATCTCGAATGAACATGGTGCCGCAGCTGATCACGACAGTAAGGGCCAGAATCGGAACCGCATAGAACAGAATGTCTCCGATCGTCCGCTTCTTTTTCTTCTTTCGATGCAGATCCTCCCGCCGTACGAAGGGCTCATCATCTTCTTTAATATTATTCATAAAATACACCTCAATAAAATGATTATACAGAAAAAGCCGGCAGTTGCAAAGCAACTGCCGGCTCATAAAGCTTATAAATTATTCCTTAGCAGCGATAGCGCCAGTCGGGCATGCAGACTCGCAGGAACCGCAGTCGATACACTGAGACTCATCAACTACATACTTGGAATCGCCCTGGGAAATGCACTCTACAGGACATACAGATGCGCAAGAACCACAGCTGATGCACTCGTCAGAAATAAAATGTGCCATAATGAAACCTCCTGGAAAATAAATATTATAAACTTTGTGTTCAAGTGACTTATTACCACTTATGAGTGTATTGTAATCGATAAACGCGACAGCCGCAACGAAATTTTTTCCGTATTTTGTATTTTTTGGGAAAATGATTTTAGTTTTAACTAACCAATTCCCACCTAACTTCTAGGTGGGAATTGACAAAATCTTCGCATTTCGTTGCTGGTGCAAAAATCTGTTGCTTTCGCAATGCCGGTTAAACGCCCGCCGATGGAAGCATTACTCTTCTTCGTCGTCTCCGCCTTTGCCCTTCTTTTTCTTCTTCTTTTTCTTGCCGCCGAGCTTCGGGAGCTTCAGCTTGAGCTTCGGAAGGTGAAGGCCCTTCTTTTTCTTTACCTGATCAACTTCATTGAGATTTGTGCCCTCAGGCATACCCTGCGCGGCAGCCTCGGCCTTTGCCTTCTTCTTTTTCTTCATACGGCCGATCAGCATCACGATACCGGCAATGAGCGCTTCCAGGATGATCATCGCAACCATACCAAGAACAAACGGCAGAATGGCGAGCTTAATGTTCACACCCGATTTTTTCTTTGCAGAGGATTCGGTCGGCGGAACAGGGAGCGAAGGATTGCCATCCGCGTCTGTTTCGATGATCGGATTGCCATCCTCTCCGGTTTCGAACAGAGGATTACCGTCCATGTCCTTCGGGATCATGAGATTGCCTTCTGCGTCATTACGGAAGACCGGCATACCGGCTGAATTTGTCTCGATCACCTGGTTTCCGTATTCATCGGTTTCCAAAATCGGATTGCCATTCTCATCGGTTTCAAGCGGCGGGAAGGTCTCTTCCTCCGTCGACTCGCTCTCGCCATTTTCACCCGCTGCCATCGATGCAGCCTCCTCAGCGGAAATCGGCTTACCTTCGGCATCGATCCGCTGGAAATAGCTCTCGAAATTGTTGCCATGGCCGATGACCATCTGCTGCTTCGCGACCTCTTCGAGATTTGTGATCTTCGCGGTCGCCGTCTGGGACAGATCGACGTAACCGGTCTTGATGCCGGCGTAATTTGTGTAGCCCCATTCATTATCCTCGTCATCTTTTACGGTACCACTGATGTAAAGGAGCGTACCATCCGGAATCAGGAGGTTGATCGCATAGTTTGCTTCCTTCGAGGGCACCTGCATGAGATGAATGCCTCCATCTCCCACAGATGAGCCGGGGTTGTCCTCGAGCTTACTCTGTCCTTCGCTAGCAGCAGAGCTTGGCGGTGTCGTATAGTCGCCGCCGGCGTTTGCCATGGCTGCCGCAATCTGGGATTCCTGCACAGAGGATGCTGTCGTCGCTACCGTTTCAGCCGCTGTGTCATTCGGATCCCCGTTCCAGTACTCACTCCCGCTGGTGCTGGTTGAACTGCTGTTCGTGCCGGAATTTCCGGTGTTGGTATCCGCTGATGCGCCGGTGCTGGAGGCATTGGCCACATCCTGTGAGGTGTTACCGGCATCGACGGTGGTTTCATCGATGTCCTTCTGCGAACGAACGATAACATAGAAATCCGCTTCCTCGCCCTTGAAATCAGGATCGGCAAGCGCCGTGCCGGCTGCATAGGTCGTCTCCGGCTCCGTCGGGATCGTCTCGCCATTCTCATCCGTTTCCGGGGCCGCCGTCGTGCCATCCGCTTCCTCTGAAGCAGCCGCCGTCTCCGGGGCCGCCGTCGTCTCATCGGCATACGCCACAAGCGGCTCGAGGCTCACCAATCGATCAGCCTCTGATTCGATCAAAAGCGATAATTTAAATGGCATTCCAAGCGCTAAAATCAAAGAAATTGATAAAATATTCCATTTCTTACATGGTTTATATGACATATAAGCTCCTGATAGAACAAAATATTAAAATCATTCAAAATATGTGCAAATATCAACACAGCTATTATCGTCACGAAAAGTCAAAAACATAATTTTGAGATGAGAATCATCTAAATTGCAGATAAATAATTGCCAAGATGAACTTGTCTGCATCATATTTCGATGGCTTTCACTCTGTATGCAGATAATCATGAAGGAGACAAGCTCAAGATCCACGAACATCCGGAAATCATCCTGCTTGAACCAGCTCTCTACGACTAAGGTAAGAAAAAAGAGCCCAATGATAAGCAGCGTCATACCGCGCCAGTGATGTAAAAAATTGCTTTTTCCCGAGGCTTCCTTCATGCGGCTCTCCTTTCGTGGATATGCTAAACCATTTTTATTGTAACACAAAATTTGCTTTCCTCTCGTTCAGAGTGAAACATTTCATCCATGAATCGAAAAAAGCACATACAGCTAAACCGGTCTACCAATATGCCCTGAAATGTGGTAAATTGAATGCATTATTTCTCTGTTCTTTAACGGGAGCACGCATTTTTTCAGCTGCCGTCGGAAACAATAGAGTTTTTTCAGGAGGTAAAATATGACAGCACACAAGAATGAACGTTGGTTTTTCTACAAGGATGCCGTAGCAGAATCCGGTGGTGAAGGCGTGACAAAGCGGGTTCTAGCATATTCCGATGATGTGATGGTCGTCGAAAACACATTTTCAAAGGGCGCCGTCGGCAAGCTCCATCACCACCCGCACACCCAGATCACCTACATTAAAAGCGGTGCGTTTGAGTTTACCATCGACGGTGAAAAGCACGTCGTCCGTGAAGGCGATACTTTGCTGAAAACAAACGGTGTCGAACACGGCTGCGTCTGCTTAGAGCCCGGCCAGCTCATCGACGTTTTCGCTCCCTACCGCGAGGACTTCGTCACCGACTGATGTGACATCAGGGCTTCTATTTTTCTTCTTGCGGAAAAATTATATCGTGCTAGAATAAGTGATGTTCTCGCAAGAAGACGGAAGCTTAGCTCAGCTGGGAGAGCGTCTGGGTCACAACCAGAAGGTCATGGGTTCGAGCCCCGTAGTTTCCACGAAAAAAGAAGGCTTTTGCCTTCTTTTTTTGTAAATAAACCAAAAAGAAGAGGACCTGATAAGCGATTTGTGCTATATTAAATAAAATTTTTTTGCATGAAGGAGGCATTGGATGGGTATGGTTTTATATGACGGAAGACCGGCGGACTGCTCCGGGCGGTCGGAACGGGAAATCAAGGTGTATGATCTGCTGGATTCGCTGGGAATCCCGTTTCAGAGGACCGATCATGCCCCGGCGACGACGATGGAGGTCTGCGACGTGATCGATGCGGTGCTCGACTGCCTCATCTGTAAGAATCTTTTTCTCTGTAACCGCCAGCAGACCGACTTCTATCTCCTCATGATGCCGGGCGACAAGGTGTTTAAGACGAAGGAGCTTTCACCGCAGATTCACACGGCACGGCTCTCCTTCGGGTCACCGGAAAAGATGGAGGAAATGATCGGCACGCACCCGGGTTCTGCCTCCATCATGGGCCTCATGAATGACCCGGAGAACAAGGTGCAGCTCATCATGGATGAGGATGTCGTGAAGGGCGAATATATCGGCTGCCATCCGTGCATCAACACATCTAGCCTTAAGATAAAGACAAAAGACATCATGGAGAAGTTCCTCCCGGCCGTGCACCACGAACCGATCTTCGTGCACCTGACCGGTGAAGTATGACTTATATGACACCGGGGACGGTTCTTTCTGTCAGCTTTTTATAAATAGCTGACAAAGAGAACCGTCCCCGGTGTCACTTTTCCTGTGATATTACTGCGCACAGAGAATGTCGTGGTTGATCGTATCATAGAAGTGCGAACGGATGGCCGCATAATCATGCGGATAGGCTGCCATCAGCCACATCGCCTTCGTGACGGTGGCTTCGAAGGTCATGTCATAAGCCTCGAGAAGCTTGAAATCATTTTTCACCTTCTGCCCGACCTGATAAATCTCCATATTGGAGCCTTCGTTCACGACCTGGGTTGCCATGACCGTAAACTTGCCTTTTTCTGCCCATTTCTCCATTTCGGCATAAAACTGATCGACGAGCTTTTCCGGCAGTCCGCCGACGCCGAAGGACTCAATGACGATGCAGTCGTAATTTTCAAAAAGATAGCCGAGCATCTCGGGACGAGAACCGGGAATCAGCTTCATGACACAGATGGAATCCGAAACCTTCCGTTGGAAATGAACCGGTGTCGTAACCGGTTCATAAGGAATATACCGGATGATCCGACCATCCATAATCTTCGCAAGCACCGGAAAGTTTACGCTGTAGAACGCGTTGTAGGCGCGGGACATCATCTTCTTTGCACGTGTCCCGGCGATGACATTGCCATCGAAAACAAGCACTACGTCCATCGAATAATCATCACACGCATAGATGATGCTGTCACGAAGATTCATCTTTGCATCGGTACCATCGATGTTGATCGGCTTTTGAGAGCCTGTGATCACGATCGGCTTTCGGGAATTCTGCACCATATAGCTGAGCGCCGCCGAGGTGTAGGCCATCGTATCCGTGCCATGCGTGATCACGAAGCCATCATATCGATCATAATTTTTCTCAATTGCGCCGACGATCTCCGCCCAGACAGCCGGCGTCATATTGGTCGAGTCAATGTTACAGAGCTGGAGAACATCGATATCGCAGTACGATTTCACCTCCGGAACAAATCCGAGAATCTCTTCCGCCGTGAATCCCGGTCGGAGACCATTCTCCGTCTGCACGGATGCGATCGTGCCGCCGGTTGAAATGAGTAAAATCTTTTTCATTTTTCCTTTTCTTCTTTCCTCTTCGCCATGTCGTCACATCAACTGTATTTCTATTTATTACGAAATCTTCTTCCATTCAGTTCAAATGCTCCGTACAGGCTTTATGCACCACGTTGCATACAATGGTACAGAAAAAATGTTATTTGTATATCCAAAATTCAGTTCAGAAAAACGGATTGCATATTCCGCATTATTTTTGTCCATGTAATTGTTTAGACTTGTTGAACGTTTTCTTCGTCCAGATTTAATTTCAGCAGGTATTATATTTCCATCCTTATCTTCAAATATAAGGTCAATTTCCATCTTCTCAGAAGGTTTGTAATAATACAGTTTTATATCCTGCGCAAATAGTTGCTGCACCACATAGTTTTCAATAACCGCGCCTTTATACATATTTGGCTGATCTGGCAGCAGATCTTTATAGTGAAGTCCACACGCATTTGTTAAAATGCCTACATCAGACAAATATATTTTGAAGTTGCTGTTCTCCTCATACCCTTTGAGGGGATGTTCTGGCATTTCTACGCGATTAATTCTATAAATCATGCCGCTGGATTCCAACCATTCAAGTGCTCCTGAAAAATCTCTACGATTCGCATATGGACGAATATCCGTATACTTGAATTTCGGATTTTCCTTTGCTAGCTGTCTGGGGATAGACTGATAAACCTCTACTATTTTAGCGCCCTCTGCAGCACTTAAGGTATATTTCGTCATATCAGCAAGGTAAGCAAGCTGCAGATTTTTCAATACTCCTTCCTGCATAGAATATATATTTCGTTCAGCTTCTATATATTCCTGAACTACTTCCGGCATACCACCTGTAAAGAGATAATCGTGATAAAGGCGAAGTGCTTTATTATGAATTCCCTCTATAAGGAATTCTTTCTTTTCGAAAGCTTCAAAAATAGCATCTCTTAATAATTCATCTCCACATGCAAGCAGGAACTCTTCGAAGTCCATCGGCTGCATTTTTTCAAGGCTTACCTTTCCTACAGGAAATGAGCTTTCAAAACGTTGTAGTTTTACACCGAGCAGACTTCCTGCAGCAATCACCCGATAATCTTTCTCCGATTCGCAAAAATATTTCAAGGATGTAATAGCACGTTCACATTTCTGAATTTCATCAAAAACAAGTGCCATTGAAGAATCAATACGTTGTCCGAGAAAAATACTCATTTTCCTGAGCAAATCTTCAGGCTTTAAACTTCCATCAAAGATAGTATTTATTTCCGGTGTTTCTTCAAAATTAAGATATAAATAATCATGATAATGCTCTCGGCAAAAGTCCTGAATCAACCAGGTTTTACCAACCTGTCTGGCCCCAATGATCATCAAAGGTTTTTCATGATGCTGATCCCATTTTTCCAAAACTTTGCTGAACTTTCTATACATAAATTAAGTCCCTTCAAACGAAAATGTTTATTTACTCAATCTATTTATAGAATATCATAAATGCGATTTTTTTGAAACATTTCAAAATTTTTTTGTTATTTTTTTGAATACTTTCAATTTTTCTTCATATTTTTCTTGAAATATTTCATGATTTTTGTATTTTAGATCAGATTCAGTATCCTCGGATCACGCTAACTGGATGGCCTGCTAGGTAGGACTTGTACTGTGCGACGGCCATGTCGACGGCGCGGAGCCGTGATTCATGCGTGAGCCATGCGATGTGTCCGGTGATCGTGCAATGCGGGCAGCCGATGAGCGGCGACCCATGCTTTGGTGGTTCCTCCGCGAGCACGTCAAGACCGGCCGCATAGATTTCGCCGGATTTCAGCGCATCCGCGAGCGCCGCTTCATCGATGAGCTTTCCACGTGCTGTGTTGATGAGGATCGCCGACTTCTTCATCTTCTTTAAGGCTGCTGCATCGATAAGATGCTCTGTCTCCTTCGTATGCGGCACATGCAGCGATACGACATCAGCAGCTTCGTAGATTTCATCCAATGTCTCCACCTGCCGAATCTCCCGGTAGAGTGCTTCACTCCGCGCATGAAGCTCTGCAGCAAGCTCCTTTTTGGCAGGGTCCTCTTCGCCGTTGGCTGCCTCCAGCCCGTTCTCTCTTGCAAGCATCCGATAAATGTCTTCTGCCGACTTTTTATGCCGACTCCACGCGATGACCTTCATCCCGAAGCCTCGTGCAATCTCCGCCATATGCAGGCCAATGTTTCCAAGTCCCACGATACCGATCGTTTTCCCGAAAAGCTCAACCTGCGGTGTCAGCGTATGGCAGAACTCATCCTCCGACATATTCGGTGCACTCCAGTCGGTACGCTGAATGTAGTCATTGTGCAGATCCACGTGGTGACAGATATTCATGAGAAGGGCGAAGCCATACTCCGCGATTGTCGAGGAGCCGTAGATCGTGTTCGTAAGCGTCAGGTTATGCTCATCGCACACTGCCTGTTCATACATCTCATATCCATGCCCTAGCATCCCGATATAGTGAAGCTTAGGGTGATGGCTTAAAAATTCGCGATTGATAACCGACGGCCCGATCCATATGCCGAATGCTGCCTCCGCATCGCCTAAAAGCTTATCAATCTCCGGTGGCGCCGGATAGCTGCCGGCGTTGATATACTCGACCTCCGCTCCCGGAATCTCCTCAAGCTTTTCCCAGTGCGCTCTCAGCTCCTCCGCTGAAACATTCGCCTCGCTGCTATCCTCTTGTAACACCACTATTTTCATAACCTCAATCTCCTCTTTTCAACGTTCATTTATTATTTCAAGCAAATCATACAGAATCTATATATGATAAAACACGGGCTGCCGCGGTTCACCGCGACAGCCCCGTCAACGTCCCTATTCCATTATACAGCCATTGCCTTTTTTCCGGATACAATCTCCTCCATCGTTGCAATAAACATATGACACTCCTCGGAGGTTCCGATGCTCACCCGGCTGTGTCCCCAAGGTGCTCCGATCATGATCTTCCGGGCGGCGAGCTCCTTCTTAATCCGCATCGGATCCATAATCGCCTTCATCTCATCGGACGCATCCTCCGGCGCACCAAAGAAAATGAAATTTCCAGCCGGCGGTACCACCATGAAGCCAAGCTTCTCAAGGGATTCCGCCACATAGTTCCGATTCCGCACATTTTTCGCACGGATCTCCTTGATATAATCCTGATGCTTGAGCGCCTCCTCGCAAGCCATAAGTCCAGGTCCCGGATAGTTCCACGCCTGGCAGGCCTTGATCAGCGCATCCGCCATGGAAGGCTGCGTAATGCCGTAGCCGATTCGCATACCGGCAAGACCATACGCCTTCGAGAACGTCCGCTGTACGATGAGCGGCCGGTCATAGCCCTTCTGGATCATTTCGATGAGCGAATAATGCGTTGGATCATCGATATACTCATAGTACGCTTCATCCACCACGACGATGATATCCTCCTCATCATCCTTGTGAAGCTCCGCCGCCTTCGCATGCACCTTCCGCACAAATGCCTCCACCTCATGCGAGTTGATATAGGTGCCGGTCGGGTTGTTCGGATTCACGACGACGACAATCTTCGTCTTCTTCGTAATTGCGTTATACATCGCGTCCAAATCATACTTATAATCCTTCGTGAGCGGAATTTCGACGCGCACGCCGCCATAATCGCTGACCATATCCGCAAATGCATCATAGGACGGCATGCAGTAGATAACCTCATCTCCCGGATTCAGGAAAATTTCACCCGTCATATCGATGATTGCACTTGATCCTGCGCCAATGACTACATAATCCTCAGGATTACAGGTTTCACCGAACTCATTGGTCTCGGTGGCTTCCTTCGCGGTCTTGTCGATCCCATAGAACTTCGCAATCGCACGCTTCAGATCTACTGCAAAGAAATCCTGATACTGATTCGACATCGAGACATGATCGATCAAAAACTGCTTTACTTCCGGTGCCGGACCATAATTGTTTTCATTATAATTAAGACGAATCACACCCTTTGGCGTCGAGGTCTTCTGCCGTGCGCCTCTCTTACTGGCCGGCTTAACCTGCATCGCATCTCTCAGTAATGACTTTACACTTTTCATGATGAAATCCTCCCTTTTCAAACCTAACTATTTGGAAACAGTACTATGTTCTAAAATTAAGTCCTGCCTTTCGGATGATCCATCTTATCGTATATTTCTTCTGGCTTGACATTATGTTCTCCCTATTAAGAATTCACGACACTCGATAAAATCGGTTTTGATTCCTCTTTATCTGCTTTTGAAAGTATTTTAATTGACTTTTCCGGTATTTTTAGTGTTCTGTCATGCTTCACAAACATCACTACAGCAATAATATTAAGAATAAACTGCGCTACACACGGTGTGATCCAGATACCGTCTGTTCCGAGAAAATGCGGGAAAATCACGAGCAACAGCGGCGTTAGAAGCACCGGATCCAGGTAAATCATGATCATCGAATAAATATCCTTACCAACTGCATAAAAGAAGGAATTTGTGACCCGCACCATACCGGTGAAAATAAGCTGCGCCGCGGTGAACTGCACTGCATGGATAGCTTGCGTAGCCGCTTCCCCGCTGTAACCAAACATCAGCGGATAGACGCCAGCTGTAAGCATTGTAAAGAAGAAAAGTGCAAGGCTTATGGCATAGGCTGTTCCGATGGCATGTCGGCGGATCCACCGAAGACCGTCCGCATCATGCGCACCATGCGCGAAGCTTGCCAGCGGCTGCATCCCCTCCGCGACACCAATCAACAGAATTCGATAGGATCCAACTGTAGACCCGATCAGTGCGTAGCTGCCGACGGCAAAGGGATCGCCGGAGTGAAGGCAGGCAACGTTTTGCTCGAGAATCAGGAAAGATGGCGTCAATGAGATGCCGAATGGGGAAATCGCTGTAAACAGGATGCGTTTTGCGATGTCCCGATCGAAGCCGATTTCCTTTATGGTCAGCGGATCCTCCTTCTTATGGCGAAGGATATAGAGGCAGCAAACGGTCGTGAAGCCCTGCGCTGTGACGGAGGCCACGGCCGCACCGGCTATGCCGGCATGAAGTACTGCCAGTGAGAAAAGATCGAGGCTGGAATTGACTGTGAGGCCACCGATCATGATATGCATCGCGGTCACAGCCCGATTATCGTTTCGAAGGATCGGTGTTAAGCCGCAGGAGAAAACCTGTAGTAAACCACCCCCGATCATCACACGGGCGTAAATCTCAGCTTCGTGAAGAAGCTCTCCCTCTGCACCCATCAGCTTAAGGAGTGGTGTCAGAAGTGCCATGAAGAAAACTGTCGCGAAAAGACCGATCACGAAAAGGAGATATAGGATATTGCCGCGTACTCTTTTCGCACCCTCCTGATCACCGGCCCCCTGCTTCATCGACATGATCGCTGCACCGCCGCAGCCGACACCTGTACCAACCGCCGTGATAAACGCGATGATCGGCCAGGCGACATTGATGGCACTCAGCGCTGTACTGCTGACGAAGTTACTGACGAACAGGCCGTCGATCACAGAATATGTGCCCTGCAGCAGCATCGTGATCATGGAGGAGGAAACATATTTCCGAAACTGCTTCCGCCGCTCACTTTCTGCTGTCTCCGGTTTTATAACCGTCGTTTGCTGCATTGTCATTTCTGTCACCATTTTCCTTCAATAACATACCGGGAAACATCTTCTATGTCTCCCGGAAAAAATTCATCTTATCAGCTTGTGCTGGATGCCGGCTGGATCTCTACGGCCTTCTCCATAAGTGCATCTCTATCATCCTGTGAAATACCGGACAGGATGCCATTGATGGCTTCACGAAGTCCATCATTACCCTTCTTTACAGGGATACCAAGATCAGTCTCTTCATGTGAAACCTCGAAACCGGTGCCATCCTTGAAATCAAGGATAACGAGATCCGGGTTCGAGAACTGGATGGACATAGCCGACGGAATATCACAGCAGAAGCCATCAATCGTCTTCGCATGAATACCGGAAACCATCGCTGCGAAGGTATCCAGCGCAGCACCCTTCGTCGCATAACCTGTGATCTGATCCAGCACATCATACCAAACTTTCTTTGCCAAAGCTTCCGTCCGCGTCATTCTCTTATCACGAAGCAAGCAGTCTCTCGGACGTCTGCATTATCCTGAAATTACGCTGCTGCCATTGGCGTAACCGGTGCGACAACCTCATAGCTGTCGCGTCCTGCCATGTAAGCCTCGATTGCTCGGAACAAGATGTTGAAAAGAATCGTCAGTGTGAGGTAAATCAACGCGGTAATCGTATAGGCCTCAAACATTCTGAAGTATGTGCCGGCGGCAACCTTCGTAATATAGAAAAGCTCTGTCACAGAGATAACATTCAGTACCGATGTATCCTTGATGTTTGCGACGAATGTGTTGCCGATCTGCGGTGCGATGACCTGGAAGGTCTGCGGCAGGATGATATGAATCATCATTGGGAAATATCCCATGCCCAGTGCATAAGCGCCTTCGTACTGTCCCGGATCAATGGAATTGATACCACCTCTCACACTCTCTGCCATGTACGCGCCCGTGTTCAGTGAGATGACGAGAATCGCTGCATTGAACGGCTTCAACGTGAGCCCAAAGGCCTGTGCAAATCCATAGAAGATAACCATGGCCTGTACGATCATCGGTGTGCCACGAAAGATTGTGACGTACACCTTGCAGACGCCCTTAAGGAAGGTAATCAGTACATATTTGATCTTGCCACCGCTCTTCTCCGCCTTCTTCGCCTGGCAAAGACCGATGAAGAAGCCGACCAGACAGCCAAGTAATGTTCCGCAGAGAGATGTCTCCAGCGTTGTGATCAGCCCCTGAATGTAGTATTCATGATACTGGCCGATCAGAAAAACGATCCATTCAAAAAAATTGGTGGGTGTAGATGTAGCCATAATGTTTCCTCCCTTTTCCCGGATTCCGGAGCCTCTGCTTATGCCAATGCTTCTGCCGGTACCTCCTCTCAGCCTCGATCTATTTGTCTTTAGCGGGTGAAAGATATCCTTTTGAAAGCCCTGACATGCAGAAAGGCGTCAGAGATAATCTCTGACGCCCCTTTGTCCTTTTCCTTATTGTTTGATCGGTTATGGATTTGCTCGAAGCTATAATTTTTGGTTCGTATGATTCTTATATGTTATCGCCGTAGCTTGTTGCATAACCCATGCGAATCAATTTCGTACATCGTAGTCCTAAATTGTTTTCTTGTCAATTCCAACTTTCATGATTAAATTTAACTTTTTTTATGCAAATTTTACACTTGACGCTCCTAAAGCCCTCTGCTATCTTTCAAATAAATATTACTTTGCCGCTGTGAAGTTCTACCACGCCGAGAGAAAGGGGCCATTACGATTCCATTACGTTTGTAATGAGGTCAGGAGCATTACGAAAGATGAATATCTTTTTAGGATATATGTAAGGTTTCCTGCCCCTCGGGCGACAGAGTATCAATAAAAGGAGGAGGATGAAATGGCTTATTACGTAAATATCAATAGACAGTTTGGTTCGCTTGGTCGTCCGATTGCAAAGGCTCTCGCCGAGGATCTCGGCATCGAATACTATGATCGTGACATCATCGAGCAGACCGCGAAGAAGATGGGCATTCCTTTAAAGGAAGCAAGTGATGTCGAAGAAACCTGGGCTTCCCCATGGGAGCGGATGGCACACCCGCTTGGCGGTGGTAACGCACAGGTACAGGATAAGCTCTTCGCTGTAGAGCAGGAGGTCATCCTAAAGATGGCTGCCGAAGGCTCCGCGATCTTCGTCGGCCGCTGCGCTGATTTCATTCTCCGCGACCGGAAATGTCTAAATGTCTTTATATACGCTCCAAAGGAAAAGCGTTATCTTAACTGCGTAAATTCACTTGGTATGGATCCTGCAGAGGCGCGTAAGATGATGGAGCAGGTGGATAAAGCCCGTAACTTATATTGGCAGCGCTACGCGCACCATCTTCCCTCCGACACCGAGTCAAACCAGCTCATGATCGACAGCTCCCTCTTCGGTGTCAAGGGCACCGCGAAGCTCCTCGCCGACATCGTTCGGGAATATTTCGTTGATTGATGCTGCAAAGCGACATTGCCGAGATAATTTGTTGATTGATATCACAAAACGACATCGGCCGGAATATTTTATCGACTAATGTTTCAAAAATTGAGATAGAAGCATAGGATTCACTACTTTAGGCTGAATTCTATGCCTCTTTTATTTTGAAAGATTTTTAATGGCATAAAATTTTAGACCTTACCTGAAATACTATGCCCTATATATTTCCATATTTTGCAGTATGGCATAGAATATCAGGAATCTTTCTACTTTCTATGCCACAGTTCAAGACAATATTTAAATTTGAGTACAAAAATGGCATAGAAAAATGACAAGTTATCATTTTTCTATGCCAACTTAAAATTTTCGTCCTTCAAACTGACATATAATTCGAGGTTTCAATCCAAATACTATGCCAATCTTCAATTTATCGAAATATTGTCAGCATAGTTTTCGACACTACATACGAAATACTATGCTTTTTCTTATTGGCCGATTTCATCAGATCTCTAAGTTCATAACATCCGGTCAGGTCATAACATTCAATCAGGTCATAACATCCGATTAGGTCAGCAAAATAAGTGGTTAATTATTTGAACAGTGTCGTCGAAAGGTATCTGTCGCCGGAATCCGGGAGCAGAGCGACGATCGTCTTCCCCTTGTTCTCAGGACGAGCAGCGAGGATGCCTGCTGCCTTCAGTGCCGCACCAGAGGAAATACCAACCATGATACCCTCAGCTCTTGCGAACCGCTTGCCCTCGGCAAACGCATCATCATTCTCAATCTTGATGATTTCATCATAAATCGTCGTATCAAGAACCTTCGGGACGAAGCCTGCGCCGATGCCCTGGATCTTATGCGGTCCAGGCTGACCACCGGACAGTACCGGGCTCGATGCCGGCTCAACAGCGATGATCTTCACATTCGGATTCTTCTCCTTCAGATACTTGCCGACACCGGTAAGCGTTCCGCCTGTGCCGACACCAGCGACGAAGTAATCAACCTTTCCATCGGTCTGCTCATAAATCTCAGGCCCAGTCGTCGTGTAGTGCGCTTCGACATTCGCAGGATTATCAAACTGTCCGAGAATGATCGCACCCGGCGTCTCTGCCTTCAGCTCGTTTGCCTTTGCAATCGCACCCTTCATGCCATCCTTGCCAGGCGTCAGTACGAGCTCAGCGCCATAAGCCTTGAGAAGTAATCTTCTCTCCTCACTCATCGAATCCGGCAGCACGATGATCGTACGATAGCCTCTTGCTGCTGCAACCGATGCAATACCGATACCCGTATTACCCGAGGTCGGCTCAATGATCACACCGCCTGCCTTCAGTTCACCCTTCTTCTCCGCATCATTAATCATCGATAAAGCGATACGGTCCTTCACGGATCCGGCCGGGTTCAGATATTCAAGCTTTACCAATACATCCGCATCCTTGATCTCTGCAGCCTTTGCATAATTTGAAGGTCTTAAGAGCGGTGTCTTTCCGATGAGTTCCGTAGCTGAATTAACAATTCCTGACATAGTTGAAAAATCCTCCTGTTATGTTTGTCTTTTCGAAGTTGAAATCTTCATACCTACCAGCTGAAACCATGTCGTTCTTCTCATGATTTCACGATGTTCCCATGAAGTTTCAACTTCTATACTCTGAGAATCTTCTGGAAAACGTCATCTGACGTTGCGATAATCATACCACTTCGCTAGGATTTGTAAAGTAGAAATTCTACTTTTTTACTGGGATTTGTCCTGAAAGCAGTTCATTCATCGCCGGCAATATGTTATAATCACAATATCTTTTATCCTTAAACGAAAGGTCAGAAACCTCATGAGTGAAAACAATATTAGCAATAATAACAATATTAGCATTTCCGGAACCACCTTTTCCGCCAAGGATACCAGCGCAAATGTGCCAGGTGGAAGTATTGGAAAATATCGAACGGAGTATGTCGCATCGCAGGTGAATGACATCGTGCATCTCGTGCTGAAGGACTATGAAAAGGGCCGCGACATCGATAATACAAATGTGTTCAACCAGCCGGACCGGAAGGTCGTCGCGGATATCCTCCGGAAACTCCTTCGGATCATTTTCCCGGGCTATTACCGGACTGAAAACATGCGCTTCTACAATCTCTCGCATTCGATTTCCATGCTGGTGGAGGATGTGATGTACAACCTGTCGAAGCAGATGACGATTGCGTTCCGCTATCGTGAGGACTGCCGCGATCTGCCGGAGAACATTCTTTATGAGCGTGCAAGCTGCACAGCGATTGCATTTTTCCAGCGTATTCCGAAGATCCGGGATTATGTGGAGTCTGATCTGCAGGCGACCTTCGACGGTGATCCGGCAGCCGATAACAAGGAAGAGATCATACTCTCCTATCCGGGGTTAATGGCAAGCACCGTGAACCGTATCGCACACGAGCTGTTCCTTCTGAATGTACCTCTTATTCCGCGTATGATGACGGAACACGCACATTCGCTCACCGGCATCGATATCCATCCGGGTGCGACGATTGGAAAATATCTGATGATGGACCACGGCACCGGCATCGTCGTCGGCTCGACCTCCATCATTGGTAATCACGTGAAGATCTATCAGGGCGTCACGATTGGTGCACTTTCGACCCGCGGCGGCCAGGCGCTGCACGGTGTGAAGCGGCATCCGACCATCGAGGACAATGTCACCATTTACGCCGGTGCATCAATCCTTGGCGGTGAGACGGTCATCGGCCACGATTCCGTCATCGGCTCAAACGCCTTCATCACATCATCCGTAAAGCCTGAGACCCGCATCTCCGTCGCAAACCAGGAGCACCTCGTGAAGGACAGCGGGAACTATGATTTCTGGATTATCTAATGTGAAACGGGGCTGTCGCATGAAAATGCGATGCCCCGTTTTATTTACAAAGAACAATGGAGTCGACAGGGGAGGGTTCCATCGCCCGGCTCTCGCCTACAGGACGCGTTGACCAGCGGATGCTAAGCTCCCACGACGATAAAGCATGTCGTGGATCGCTAAGCACCGGGACGCGTCAGTACGCTGAAACCCTCCCCTGTCGACTACATTGTTCTATTTACGTTGAGAAAGGGCATCACATTTTCATGCGGCAGCCCCTTCCTTTACATTTCGAAATTATTTCAGTTTAGTGAAATGTCATCAACGATGGTCTGTTCTTTTGTATGGCAATCGTCCCAGTTTTTTCCGGTGACGCTGATATAGAGCTTCAGCTTTGGTTCGGTGCCGCTTGGACGGACGACGACGGAGCCACCGTCTGCAAGGAGGTATTTGAGAACGTCGGATTTTGGAAGTCCGTCGAGACCCTGGCTATAATCCAAGGTTGTCTTCACGGACACACCGCCAATTTCCTGGATGCCTTCACGGAAAGACGCCATGATGTGCTGCATCTTTTCGAAGCCGCTTTCTCCCGGAAATTCATAGGAGTACAGGGTATTCAGGCGATAACCATACTGCTGATACAGCTCTTCAAGGCGTGTGAGCAGGCTGATGCCGCGGGTTTTATACCAGGCGAACATCTCTGCGATCATAAACGATGCGTCAACCGCATCCTTATCCCGGACATAGCCACCGGTGAGATAGCCGTAGGACTCCTCCATACCGAAGATGTAATCGTCCTCGTGTCCCGCCTGCTCGAGCCTGCCGATCTGCTCTCCGATAAATTTAAAGCCAGTCAGTACGTTGATTGTCCGCACACCATAGTGCTCTGCGATTTGCTCTGCCATATCTGTTGTCACGATGGTCTTTACCATGACGGGGTGCTCTGGCATCGTGTTGTCAGCGATTCGTCTCTGACAGATATAATCAAGCAGCAGCATGCCGGTCTCATTGCCAGACAGAAGCTGGAAATCACCATCCGGTTTTTTCACTGCAATGCCGACACGGTCGCAGTCCGGATCGGTCGCCATCAGAAGGTCCGCTTTTAGCCGCGTGGCATCCCGCATACCAAGCGCCATTGCCTCCCGGATCTCCGGATTCGGATACGGGCAGGTCGGGAAATGACCATCCGGCATTTCCTGCTCTTTGACTACAGATATATTTGTGAAGCCGGATTCCCTGAGTGTACGAAGCACCGGCACACGACCGGTACCATTAAGCGGTGAGTACACGATGGAAACATTGCGATCCACCTTCTCTTCTGAAAGAACACTCTGCTTTTTTACCTCTGCGATAAAGTCATGGAGAACAGAAGCATCGATATAACGCACAAGCCCGGATTGCATAGCCTGATTGAAATCAAAGTTTCGAACATCTGAGAAGATATCCAGCTTTTCAATCTCCGAAAGGATCTCCGCTGCTGCCTCTGTCGTGATCTGGCAGCCATCCGCGCCATACACCTTGTAGCCGTTGTACTTGGCCGGATTATGGCTTGCGGTTACCATGACACCCGATGCACAGTGAAGGTGGCGTACCGCATACGAAAGACACGGTGTCGGCATGATATCCTGATAGATTTCAACATGGATTCCATTCGCAGCAAACACGGAAGCCGCAGTACGTGCAAAAAGCTCTGACTTGATGCGCGAATCCCGGCTGATCGCGATACGCCAATCCTTTTCAGAGAAGTTTTTCTTCACATAATTCGCAAGTCCCTGCGATGCCTTACCAACCGTATAAACATTCATCCGGTTTGTACCGGCTCCGATCACACCCCGGAGACCGCCCGTACCAAACGCCAGGTCACGATAAAACGCATCTTCAATCTTATCTTCATCCTCTGAAATGACATTAAGCTCGTCGCCAAGTTCCGGATCCGCTACCGCTTTATGAATCCAGTCTTCATATTTATTTTTGATTTCTTCTCTCATGATATCCTCTGATCTATCTCGTTCCTATAGTCATTTAAGGCAATCAATATATTGCACGCATTACTAATTTTTTCCTATCACCATCTGTTTTGGTTTGACCACTATCACTTTATTTCGCGATGTTCCCTCTTTGAAACATATCCGTATGACTCTCAAGTTCCTTCTTCTCATCCCGGATCGTCACAAATTATTGATAAAGGAAGGAAACGCCGATGCTCACCAGTATAGGTAACAACCCCATCCGGTGCCAGCTGCACATTACTGATCGCCATACTCTTCCGAAATACTGACCGCGCAAGAAGTGGAAAATTCTTTACATCCCCATCATCGATCCGCACCGCCACCGCCAGCGTATCGGCAGCATTCGCACAATCCGTCAGCGTATTATTAATCGCGAGAAGCCGAAGCTCCGCCTTTGAGGCCGCGTTCTCCCGATCCCCCGTCCGAAGATTCAGCATCAGCGCACACATGATAAGGACAGACAGCACCAGCATCAGAACAAACGCCGGAACGCTGAACAACTTCTTCCGTGGTTTTCCTGCCATAGCACTGCCCTCCTTTCCATCTGATATCAGATGCACCTATTATATCGTCTTACAAAAACATCCTGCAATCCATTAAGTCTATAAAAGTAAAGATTGCCATAAGACAGGAAACGAAAGCGAGCGACGGCGGAAGCCGGACGAGCCGGAGGGGCGCCCTCAGACAACATTCTGACGAAGGTCTCAGCTAGCCAGCCAGCACGAACAGGGTAAAAAATCGGCGCCCACAAGGCCCGATTTTTTAGGCCCATTGAAGGAAAAATCCCTTCAAGGATTTTTCCTGAATTGGGCCGGCCCAGTTCGTGATGGCTGGATAGCACTTAGACCTTCGTCCCTGTTGACTGAGGGCGCCCCTCCGGCTCGTCCGGCTTTCGCCGTCGCTCGCTCTCGTTTCCGTCCGTCAATCAATCCTCCGGTGCGAACTGATCCTTGCCGACACCGCAGGTCGGGCAGGTCCAGTCATCCGGGAGATCCTCAAAAGCAGTGCCCGGTGCGATACCATTGTCCGGATCACCGACAGCCGGATCATACTCGTAGCCACAAACCTCACATACATACTTCTTCATGATAGTGTCCTCCTTAAAAGGTGGTGCTGCTCCTACGTAATCTCCTGATATTGTAAGTCGCAGCTAAAAAGCCCATCGGGCTTGTTGCTGAATTACTTTACAGCCTTTGCAAACTGCGCGCCATACGCACGGCACTCGTCGATGGCCTTTTCATCCGGTACCCAGAGTGTCTTGATGCCGTCATTGACGATCTCGAAGCCGGCAGCGGTCAGCCGCTCAGTGATCTCCTTGTTACCATCGCCGGACCAGCCGTAGGAGCCGAACGCAGCGCCCTTCTTTTTCTTGAGTCGAAGTCCCTTCAGCATGCCGAGCAGTCCGTCGATCGCGAAGGAAAGCCCATAGTTGATGGTCGGACAGCCGACAAGCACAGCCTTCGACTGGAAGATTTCCGTCAGGATATCATTCTTATCATCCTTCGCGGCATTCATGAGCTTCACCGTGACCTCCGGATCCTCCTGCTCGATGCCTTCGACGATGGCCTCCGCCATCTTACGGGTCGAGTTCCACATCGTATCATAGACGACCGTGATCTGATTCTCCTGATATGCATCGCTCCACTCGAGATACTTTTTTACGATCTGCGCCGGATCCTCCTTCCAGATCGCGCCATGACTCGGGCAGATCATATCGATCTTAAGGTTCATCCCGAGAATCTGATTAACCTTTGTCTTTACCATGTTGCAGTACGGTCCGAGAATATTCGCGAAATACTTCTCCGCCTCATAGTACAGCGCTGACTGATCCTGCAGGTCATTGTACAGTGACTCCGTCGCGAAATGCTGACCGAAGCCATCATTGGAGAACAGGATATTCTCACCGGACATGTACGTAAACATCGTATCCGGCCAGTGCAGCATCGGCGCCTCGATAAAGGTCAGCGTCGTATCGCCGAGCTCCATCGTATCACCGGTCTTGACATTCACATAATTCCAGTCCTGATGATAATGTCCGCGAAGGATGGCCTCGCCCTTCTTCGTGCAATAAATCGGACAATCCGGGATCTCGCGCATCAGTGCCGGCAACGCGCCGCTGTGATCGGTCTCATTGTGCTGCATGATGATTGCATCAATTTCCTTTAAGTCAATTTCTTCCTTCAGGCGTGTGACAAATTCCTCATCATACGGACCCCATACGGTATCGAGGAGAACGTTCTTCTTGTCCCGGATGAGATACGAATTATAGCTAGAGCCCTTCTTCGTCGAAAGCTCATTGCCATGAAACATCTTAAGTTCCCAGTCGACCTTGCCGACCCAGGTCACCTTATCTGTAATCTTCTTACCCACGATAACCCTCCAATGTATGAAAAACTGTTACTGCCTCATTATACTATATTATTTTAAATCTTTAATGTCTTTTTTGAAGCATCTTCAGTGACCGGAATTTTTCATATCATCCTCCATGAAATACCCGGAAGTCGCGAACATCTCACGCTCATCATCCCAGGAAATCCGCTTCATACGGATGTGCAGATGCTTGTCACCAACCAGACTAAGCTTCGTCACGGTATCCTCGGTTTTTCCACTTGCATCCATAATCTCCATATAAAATATTCTCGCCGGATCTCCCTCCTGATTGATGCAGGTGATAAAATGCTCCATTCCTGCATAGAACTTACCCATAACCTGCATCCAGCGATCATTTGCGAACAACGAGCGAATGCTTCCATCAGCCTCCCGCTCGAGGATCGTGACAGACAGCTTGTCAGTGGCTACGCCGCCGAGTTCTGCTGTCGGATTCGACAGGAAATCGATAAGACCGGCTCTGTCATAATACTTGTTCTCCGTTTCCGGTTCATAGCCATATTTACCGGATTTCACGAGCGCGATCATCTCATCCATCGGAACAGGCTTCGAGATAAGATAACCCTGAATCCGCTCACAGCCTGCGTTCCGAAGAAAATCATACATTTCCTGCGTCTCGACGCCTTCGCAGAGCGTATGGATCTTCAGGCGCTTCGCCATATCGATGATGGACTGGAGCATCGTTTTCGTCCGTGGATTTGTATCGAAGCTCCGAAGAAAGCCCATATCGATCTTCAGAAGATCAAAGGAATAGTCCTGGAGATTTCGAAGTGATGCGAAATCAGAGCCAAAGTCATCCATCCAGACTTCATAGCCAGCCTCTCTGAATTTCCGGATGGCCTCCTTCAGCGTCTCTGCATCCTGCGCCAGTGAAGACTCTGTGATTTCTATCTTCAGATACGAAGGAGAAACATGGTACTGATCCCGCAAGCGTTCTACCTCAGAGAAGATATCACAGGACTGGAAATCGACACGAGACAAGTTCACAGATACAGGCTGAATTTTGATGCTCTCCTCTGCGAACTCATGAAGCTTCCGACAAACTTGCTCAATGATGCAGAGGTCAAGCTTTGCAATCCTGTGCGTCTTTTCGAGCACCGGCACAAAAACAGCCGGGCTCAGCACGCCCTGCTCCGGATCTACCCACCTTGCCAATGCCTCACTTCCGCAGATCCTACTGGTGAGGCTCCGCACCTGCGGCTGATAATACGGCTGAATCCAGCCCTTCTCGACAGCCTCATCAAAATGCATCAGCACATAATCACGATTCTCGTAATAATGCTCTACCTCGCCATTGTAAACCTGGCAGGCAATGGAATGATTTTCACGAATGTAGTTCTTCGCCTTTCTCGCACGGTCAACCAGCGCCACTGCTGACTGCGAAGAATCCGTCATATAACCGATACCCGCCTGCAGATTCACATACTGATCACGTGCAGCGGTATGCACAAGCTGGTCAGCCTTCACGGCTCTCTGCTCGGCATCCCGTACCGTCGTGATGACAGCAAAGTGATCCTCTGTGTAGCGACAGACAAGATCGCCTGGAAATTGATCACTGATCGTATCACCACAGAGCTTCAGAAGCTCATTGCCCTCTTCATAGCCGAAGCGGTCATTGAACATGTGCATACCGAGTACATCGAAGAACAGTACTGCGGGTTTTCTACCAGCCCGAAGCAGACTTTTCAGCGTTTCGTCTGCAGCATTGTTATAATAATTTGCATTCGGAAGTCCGGTCACCGTATCGCGGAAAAGATCCATGCCACGGTTCTCCGCCTCCTGCGCCCGCTTGTTAATGTACATTCGTTCATCCGCCTGATGAAGAAGCTTACGGAAATTACGTCTGCCCTTCTGCAGCTTGACATAGCCTGCAGCCACAGCCGGCACGCTGCGAAGCTCATTCTGCTCCGCGAAGCGCTCGATCGCGCTGCGAACCTGTGTGATAAAGTCTTCGGCTTCCTCTGCCTTATCCATCTCGACGATTGCAATGAATTCATCGCCGCCATAGCGCGCGATCCGTCCCACATAGCCATTTTCCCGCATGACACTCTCGAGCGCCGCGCCGATCGTCCGGAGTGCATGATCGCCCTCCTGATGACCGTAGATATCATTCATGGATTTTAAGCCGTTCATGTCAAGCATAAACAGCATATATTTCTCGACCTTACCGCTCCGATAGAGTCTGTCCACATAATGATGCAGTACAGAACGGACATCGAGCCCGGTCACCGCGTCCTTTGTGATGACAGACGATGTGAAGGTGATATAAATGAAGATCATGCCCGCTGTCATCGTATAGCAGAACAGCGGCACGCTGACAAGCACTACCTCGATGGAGCCCGCGACGAGCATCATCAGTGGATAAAGCCCCAGGACGAAAAAGGCTTCACGTGTGTTACGGTTTCTCTTTTTGAACGCACCGGAAAAGGATAGATAGATTGCTCCGAAGCAATACAGGATCGGCATGGAAAGAAACAAAATGTTAAAGAAATTTGTGAGCTCTCCATTCGGATCCGCGATGAACGATGGCTTGACAAAATAGAGAGCAAATTCGAACATCGAAACAAGGATCGCCGGGATCATACAGCAGCCCCGCTTCTTCTTGTTGCTTGAAATCGGATTACCCTCATACATCGTGATGAAGATAAACGTAAGATAGGTAATGTAATTTAGCACGATGCCAAGGATCGTGTTGATGAGTGCAACCATCTGCTGCCGGTCCTCAAAGACATTCCCCTTGATGATCGCCCAGCAGGTATCAAAAAAGAAATAAATGATCGCACCGACGATAGACTGCCGGAACCACCGTCCAGTCCTTGTATGGCTGCCGACCACATGATCGGCAAGCAAAAGAAGCAGAAGCATGAACGCACAAAACGCTTCCGCCACAATATAATAAATCGAACTCTGGGCAATCACGAGATCCTTCTCCTGTCAACCAGTAAAACACATGCACAAAAAGTTACTAAACCGCATTATACCACAAGGGAAACCGGTACACTACATTATCGGCGTAAAACGCGGCAGTATTGGCAGATAATTAATGAATTTTTTAAGGAACATGCGGATGTTCTGCAACCTGTCTTTGTCTTTACTAAAAAGAATTTACATCAAAGTGCCTTATCGGTTTCTACATCTTCATATTGCCGCGTATATAGGTGGTAGTAGTAGCCCTTCTGCGCCATGAGTTCTGCGTGCGTGCCGGATTCTACGATTTTGCCGTCGCGGACGGCTAGGATGCGGCTGGCATCGACGACGGTCGAGAGGCGGTGGGCAATCATAAAGGTGGTGCGGTTTTTCGTGAGGACGGAGATCGCGTGCTGGATGCGTTTTTCGGTCACAGTGTCGACGGAGGAGGTTGCCTCATCGAGGACGAGGATCGCGGGATCTGCGAGGAACGCGCGTGCGAAGCTAAGGAGCTGCTTCTCACCGGTGGACAGGAGGTCGCCGCCTTCGCCGACATCACTGTCGAGGCCGTGTCCCATACGTTCTACGACGGCATCGGCCGCGACGAGGCGGAGTGCTTCCCAAATCTCGTCATCGGTGGCATCCGGTTTTCCGTAGCGGAGGTTCTCACGGACTGTCCCGGAAAAAAGGTGCGGTGTCTGCAGCACATAGCCGATATGGCTGTGCAGCCAGAGCTGGGACCGCTCCCTTGCATCTCTCCCGTCGATCAGCACCTGCCCCTCTGTCGGCTCAAAAAAGCGGCAGACGAGGTTCACAAGTGTCGACTTCCCGGCGCCGGTCTCACCGACGATGGCAACCGAAGTTCCCTTCGGCACGACGAGGTTAAAGTGCTCAAGCACCATCTCCTCCCCATCCGGATAATGAAACGATACATCCCGGAATTCGACATCACCAAGCAGGGGCTCCCAGTTCTCCCGCTTCGGATGGAACATGTCACCGTATTTTTCGACAACTGCGGAACTGTCCTTCACATCCGGCTCGGTATGCAGAAGCTCGCTCACCCGTTCAATGTTTACCTGTACGTCCAGCATCGCAGAAATGGCCTCCAGAATAAACTGGATCGGATCCATCATCTGCAGTGCATACGACATGAAGACGGACAATGTACCGATTTCCATCACACGCTCCATCGTCAGCTGTCCACCCACATAAAGCACAAGTGACAGCGCGACCGAAGACATCAGCGTCACCGTCGCCGTGAACAGTGCGGAAACTCCGGTTGACCGTACTGATGCTTTCTCCATCGTGCGGGTATCCTTTTTGAAATCATCTTCGATGGTTTTTCCGACCATCAACGTCCGGATCGTCCTTGCCCCGGTGATGCCCTCATTGAAATCACCGGAAATCACCGAATTCAGCTCGCGCACGCGACGCTTCAGCACAATCAGCTTCCTCTGGAACAGCACAATGAATACGCCTGCCACCGGCACCAGAATTAAAAGGATACCGGCAAGTGTCGCATTGATCCGGAACATCACGATAAATACGAACAGAATGTAGCTGAAGTTCCAGATAAAGTCCATAAAGCGCCAGCTTACTGTCGTCGCGATCCGATCCGTATCACTCATGACACGTGCGTGGAGGTAGCCGACATTATGTGTGTTAAAGTATGAAAACGAAAGCTCCTGCAGGTGGCTGAAGGAGGCATTCTTGAGATCCCGGCCGATGTAAAGCTCAACCCGGCTGATGAGGTAGCTCGAGATAAAGTTCGCGGCAACCTGCACGAGAAGGGTCAGCACATAGGCAGCGATAAAGAGCTTCATGCCGGTAAGTGTCTTCTCGCCGACGAAATGATCGAGGGCATAGCGATTGAACAGCGGATAAATCGAATCACAGACACTGGACATCGTCCCGAGAATCGCCATCACGACGATCTGCCCGGTGTACGGGCGGATAAATTCGGTGATCGCCGGCAACCCGAAGAAGGGCAGATGCTTCGTGTTCTTTTTTTCATTCATGCTGCGCCTCCTCTCCTGCTTTGCTCACTCCTGTTTCCTCTTTTTTCTGTTCCAAGTCCATCGCTACTTGTCCGTCAGGCCTTGCAGGATTCGTCTCAGCTATAGTCTCTTTTGACTCACCTTCAGGTGGATCTGTTTCCTTGTTCGTAACAGAACCAACCGTTTCATATACCTCTTCCAGTCCGGCGGACTGAATCTCCGCAACCTTCCGGTAGATTTCATTGGACTGCATAAGTTCCTCATGCGTACCGAGGCCAGAAACCTTTCCATCCTTCAAAACGAGGATCTGATCCGCCGCACGAAGGGTAGAAATCCGGTGCGAGATCAGAATGACCGTGCGCTTCCCCATATATTCAGAAAGTGCCGCGCGGATCTTTGCATCCGTCTCTGCATCGACGGCAGACAGAGAATCATCGAGCACCATGATCGGGGTGTCCCGGATGATCATCTGGGCAATCGCTGTCCGCTGCTTCTGCCCGCCGGATAGTGTCACACCCCGCTCCCCAACCATCGTATCGAAGCCCTTTCGGAAATGCCGTACCGCCCCGGTCAGCGACGCAATATCGGATGCACGACGGATGTCCTGCTCGGTCGCATCCTCCCGGGCAATGCCGATATTCTCGCCAAGCGTCCTTGAGAAAAGATACGGCTCCTGCAGCACCATACCGATATTCTGCCGGAGATACGAAAGCGAAATATCATTCTGCTTACGAAAGCGCTTGCGCTCAAACTGCTCGCGTCCGAACGCTCGGACGACCCGGACGCCCGTAAGATTTTCCTGCGTGATCGTCGACAGGACACCCTCCTCCTGATCCGCCTC
>Ga0256404_1004160_pt1 | contig 27753 bp, 26 predicted proteins | sample RumenRJG_01DNA_FD_185990 | JGI IMG/M metagenome (GOLD analysis project Ga0256404, IMG submission 185990) | Bovine rumen microbial communities from Lethbridge, Alberta, Canada - RJG_01 | ecosystem: Host-associated > Mammals > Digestive system > Stomach > Rumen | place: Canada: Alberta | collected...
TGCTGGAAAAGGATTCCGGGCTCGATGCTGAGGCGGCCATGGCCAATATGCGCTTCACATTCATAACGGAGATCTGCGAGCAGACGGTCGTGAAGCCGCACGAGAGTCTCGAGCACCGGCGCAGCATGGCCATCGACCGCGTGCTGACAGGCAAATATACAGCCATACCGGTATTCCTCGGTATCATGGCGCTCATATTCGTCATGACGTTCAACGGGCTGGGCGCTTTCCTGTCCGACCTGATGGAGATGTTCGTGGGGGCTGTGACCGGGCTGGCTGACAGCGCGCTCACGGCCTGGGATGTGAATCCGGTCGTCCATTCGCTGGTCATCGATGGCATATTCGAGGGCGTCGGTGCGGTCATCAGTTTTCTGCCGACGATCGTCACGCTGTTTTTCTTCCTCTCGATACTCGAGGACACCGGCTATATGGCGCGCGTGGCGTTCGTCATGGATAAGCTGTTGCGCCGCATCGGTCTCTCGGGGCGCAGCATCGTGCCGATGCTCATCGGCTTCGGCTGCTCGGTGCCGGCCATCATGTCGACGCGGACGCTGTCGAGCGACCGTGACCGCAAGATGACGATACTGTTGACACCGTTCATGAGCTGCAGTGCGAAGCTCCCGATCTACACGCTCATCATCAGTACGTTTTTCGCACCGGCCTATCAGGCGCTGGCGATGATATCGCTCTATCTGCTCGGCATATTCTGCGGCATACTGTACGCGCTCCTGTTGCGCGGGACGAAATTCCGGGGCGAACCGGTGCCGTTCGTCATGGAGCTGCCGAACTACCGCGTCCCCTCGGCCAAGAGCGTGGCACGGCTCATCTGGGATAAAGCCAAGGGCTTCGTCATGAAGGCTTTCACGGTAATATTCGCGGCGACCGTCATCATCTGGTTCCTGCAGATGTTCGACAGCCAGCTGAATATCGCAGCTTCGCCGGACGTGAGCCTGCTCTCCTATATCGGCCGGGCGGCAGCACCGATATTCGCCCCGCTGGGTTTTGGAGACTGGCATGTGGCGACGGCCCTGCTGACCGGCTTCATGGCCAAGGAGACGGTCGTATCGACGCTGACGGTCCTCTTGGGCGGCGATGTCAGTCTGCTGAGCACGCTGTTCACTCCGTTCACGGCGTTCGTATTCCTCGTGTTCACTCTGCTCTATACGCCTTGCGTCGCCTCGATCGCGACGGTGCGCCGCGAGACTGGTACGCTGAATGCCATCTACATAGTGGTCGTACAGTGCGTCATCGCCTGGTGCGTAGCCTGGCTCATACACAGCATCGGCCTGCTGCTGGGGCTGTGAATGAATAGCAGATGATAGAAAAAAGGGACTGTTGCACGTTTGAACGTGCAGCAGTCCCTTTTCGAATACTTCAAGCCTTCCTCATAGAGGAAGGTGGCTCGCGACGTAGTCGCGAGACGGATGAAGTGGCGAGGCGATCGGCAGCGTCATGGTAATTCATTGATGGAACGGCTGCCAAGGTTTTTGGCTCATTTGCCCAGTAGCTGGCGGGTGTGCTCAGCGACGGCTTCGGGGGTGACGGCGAGGCGGGCGACACCGGTCTCCTGTGCGGCGCGGGCGACAGCTGCGGCCACGGCCGGAGCTACGCGCGGGTCGAACGGGCTCGCGATGACGTTCGTCTCGCTGAGATCGTCGTCAGCGATGAGGCTGGCGATGGCGCGGGCGGCAGCGATGGCCATCGTGTCGTTGATGTCGGTGGCGCGTACATCGAGCGCTCCGCGGAATATGCCCGGGAAGGCCAGCAGATTGTTGACCTGGTTCGGGAAATCTGAGCGGCCCGTGCAGACGACGCGGGCGCCGGCCGCTTTGGCCTCATCTGGCAGGATCTCCGGCGTCGGGTTCGCCATGCCCATGATGATGGCATCCGGGGCCATCGTGCGCACCATGTCGGCGGTCACGCAGCCGGCGACCGATACCCCGATGAAGACATCTGCCCCGCGCAGCACATCAGCCAGCGAGCCGGCCTCATGCTCGAGGTTCGTTATCTTCGCGATGTCATCCTTGTACGGATTCATATCGTCGGGGCGACCGGCATATATGGCGCCGTGCGAGTCGCAGAGTATGATATGACGAGCCTTCAGCGCGTAGAGCAGGCGCGTGATGGCCTGACCGGCAGCTCCGGCACCGTTCACGACGACCTTGATGCTGGAGAAATCCTTGCCGACGAGGCGCAGGGCATTCATGAGTGCCGAGGCCACGACGATGGCTGTACCATGCTGGTCATCATGGAATACCGGGATGTCGAGACGCTGTCTGAGCTCGCTCTCGATATCGAAGCATTCCGGAGCCTTGATATCCTCGAGGTTGATACCGCCAAATGTCGGTGCCATGAGCTCGACGGCGCGGATGATTTCGTCCTTATCGTGCGTATTGAGGCATATCGGCACGGCATCGACACCGGCAAAGCCTTTGAACAGGATGGCTTTGCCCTCCATGACCGGCAGTCCGGCACCGGCGCCGATGTCGCCGAGACCGAGTACGGCCGTGCCGTTTGTGACGACGGCGACCGTATTGCTTTTCATGGTGTAGTCGTAGATGGCGCCCGGATCGTCCTTGATTGCGAGGCATGGAGCGGCTACGCCCGGGGTATAGGCGAGCGTCAGATCTTCGGCTTTATTCAGCGGCACTTTGCTGCGTATCTCCAGCTTGCCTTTATGTTCCCTATGCAGGGCCAGTGATTGCTCATTAACATTGCTCATGACCATACATCCTTTCTGTCTATAACATATGTTACTTTTTTTGACTAGAGTGAAAATTTCTTTACACTATGTGCCTTAGAAACCGTTAAACAATCGAAACAAGTGTAAATTTGTATTTCTGTATTCATTATACTTTTGCCGGGTAAAAAAGCAAATACTTTGTATTTATGATGGCGGTCATTGTTGCTTATGCCGGATGGGAGGACAGAGGGGATATGGCTGTAATATAGCAGGAAAAACGATAGGACTACGATGATGATTATGATATTATAAATTATATTTATACTAATAACTATAGGAACACAGCAGCCAACGAATCGTTTTCACTGCAGTCCGGGAAAGGTATTTGCCGGAACTGCGGGGCGGCTGCTGCAGGCTCTGCTCAGCGCAGGATGAAGAAGATGACAGGGAATATCAGCAGCAGGTAGGCGGCGGTTGTCGTGACGAAGGAGCTGACGGCCAGGTCGACGTTCAGATGATAGATGCGCGAGGCCAGCACGGCGTTTATCGCCGTCGGGCAGAACGAGAGGATGAGCAGCGTACCGGAGAACGTGGGATCATCGATGAGCAGATAGCTCAGTGTCAATATGAATACCGGGGTCACGATATAGCGCAGGAAGTCGAGACTCAGCGTCGCACGGAAATAGCGGCGCACCTCGTGGAAGTCAATCATGAAGCCGATGGGCAGCATGGCGATCCAGGCGGATATATGCACGAGGCTCTGGAATACGGGGCCGAGGAATGCCGGGCGCGGGACACCGGCGGCATTCAGCGCGAAACCGACGGCCATGCCGACCAGGCTGATCTGGTTCCAGGTCAGGAACATCTCCCGCAGGCTGATGGAGCGGCTGGATTTGGCCAGAGCGTTCGTGTGCTTCCGGTAGCAGTATTGGGCCATCGGGAATACGACGAGACAAAGCAGTATGTTCTGGCAGGTGCCGATGATCTGCGAGTAGGCAAAGCCGATTTCATTATAAAGGATGAACGCGCATACGCCGCCGAGCGTTCCGAGATTCGCCAGCATGGCACTCGCGATGTAGGCACCGCGGTCGAGGTAGTTCTCGATGTGACGCGCGAAGAGCAGATAGCCGGTGGCACCGGGGAAAAGCACGAGCAGGAAGCCGAACAGCGGTACGAACAGCAGTCCCCAGGATAAGGGCAGTACCCAGAACGACAGTATGGCGAGCACGGTGAATATGACGCGTACGTTGAACGTGATGACCTTGTTGATGCTGGTATCACTTATGATATGCCGCTGATGCAGGTAGTAGCCCACGATGAGCGGTGCGATGAGGTCGGTGACGACGTATATGAGGCGCAGAGTTACATTATCCATAAAGTACATTCCTTGTCCTGTAGATGTCGAAGTTGCCTGCGGATACGAAATAATCCTATCATGATTAGCTCTGGATGTAAACCTGAGGCGATCGGCCAGATATATGCTGACATGAAAACGCCCCCTGCGCGGTGTGAGCGCAGAGGGCGTCGTTACAGTCCCTTCTTGATACCAAAATGCTGGAGCACATTAATTTTTAGAAGACAGAATGAATGATTAGCTCTTCTTTATATTTTCATACGCGAAAAATAAAAGGACAGTTGGCCTTTATTATCAATATAAAACAATATATAATAATGCTATATCCAATGAAGCTTTCGTTGGTTGCCGCAATCATCGTAGCAGAGAGGACAGCCTTGCGTAGGGGGGACTGTCTCTTCGTTATGGGGATTTACAATTTCTATGTATAAGGGGAATTCGTTTATGAGAAAGACACTCGTATCCACACTTACCGCGGCATGCTTCTCGGCACAGCCGGGACGACGTTCGCAGCGGCCAATCCGTTCAGCGATGTACCGCAGGGCCACTGGGCTTATGACTATGTGAACCAGCTGGCTGCCGATGGCGTCATTGATGGCTATGGCGATGCGACGTTCCAGGGGAACAAGGACATCACCCGCTATGAGATGGCGAAGATGGTTGCGAAGGCCATGGCTAAGCCGAATGTCGGCAGCACGGACAAGGCGATGCTCGACAAGCTGGCGGCTGAGTTCTCTGACGAGCTCAACAACCTCGGTGTCCGCATCGCGAACCTCGAACGGAATGCTGACAAAGTCCAGTGGCATGGCATGCTGCGCTATGACTACGGCAGCCTCCGATACGATAAGGCGCCGGCAGATCTCTATGTCAACGGCGGCAAGGTAGCGCAAAAGGGCGATACGCATGTCCGCGCTAACAATAACTCCACGACGTTCCGTCTGGAGCCGATCGCAGAGGTCAACGACCATTGGAAAGTCCGTGCGCGTATCGATGCCTATGGCGATATGAAGAAGGACCAGCAGGGGACTCTCGGCCTGAAACGTCTCTGGGCCGAGGGCAGATATGGCAATACGACGCTGAAATTCGGCCGTATGCCGGTCGGCATCGACATGGATATCATGTTCGATACGCATTTCTCCGGCGCACAGGTCGCTTTCGGGAAAAAGAAGGGCCTCATCACGACGATCAATGCCGGCCGCTTCAACCTGAACAGCGGTAATGAGTATTATCTGTATGCCCAGCATCTGGCCGGGGCGAAAAATGACGCTACGGCCAACTATCAGGCCATCAGCTTCAATGTCAGCAACGGCCGCTGGACGAATACGGGCGTTGCCTATCATCATCTGAACACCAGCACGTTCGGCTATCTCCCAGGCTACAAGAACGGCAGCCAGAATGCGGATGAGATGAATACGGCAACGGCGAAGGCGACGTATCACTTCAACAAGAACTGGGCGCTGCAGGGCAACTATGGTCATAACTTCTCGGCCGACAACTACAACGATTCCTTCCACTATGTCCTCGGCTACAAGGATTTTGAGAACTTCAACACGGAGCATCAGGGCCAGTGGGGCGCCAGCGTCGCCTACCGCTATGTCGGCCAGAATGTCGGCCCGACTCCGACCTACACGATGGATCCGGGTACCAAGGGCCTCGCGCTCAGCATCATCGGCAATCCGATGAAGCACACGTATGCATGGCTGCAGTATGAAGTCGGCAAGACGCTGATCGGCAACCACAATTACAAAGAACTCTTCGGCCGTATGGAGTGGCAGTTCTGATTCCGACGGAGATTTCTGGAGGGCTGTAACGAAATACGATTCTGTCGCTGACAGGAGGAAGATATATGTTTGGAAAACGTTCAAAGAAAGTCCTGGCATTGGCTGCGCTGTCGGCCGCTATTATGTCGGGAACGGCGTTTGCCGGGGATCTGACGGTCTATTCGACCTCGGACATTCACGGCAGTGTGATCGGCTGGAATTATTTCACGGCCAAGGAGGCCGACCTCGGGTTGGCAAAGGTCAGCACGATCATCAATGAGGGCCGCAGGAACAAGGGCGCGGATGATGATATCCTCGTCATCGACGGCGGCGATATCCTTCAGGGCACGCCGCTCGACACCTATATGGTTCAGCATCCGAATGAGTGGAAAGCCGGCCAGCACCCGATGTTTGCCGCGTTCAACAAGATCGGCTACGATGCGATCGAGCTCGGCAACCATGAATTCAATTTCGGGCTCGACTATCTGCGCAAAGCCATCGGCAAGAACAAGAACGTCCTCGGCGCCAACGTCATTGACGATAAGACTGGAAAGACCTGGAACGGCGTCCGGCCGTATCTCATGAAGACGGTCAAGATCGACGGCGAAAAGGTGAAGGTCGGCATCATCGGCACAGACACGCCGGCCATCCCAAATTTTGAAGATCCGTCGCATTTTGCCGGCGTCCACTTTGTCGATCAGGTTCCGGTCGTGAAACAGTGCATCAAGGAGCTCAAGGCTCAGGGAGCTGACATCATCATCGGTGTGACGCACTCCGGTGTCCCGCGCGGAGATCGTAACTCGGCGGAGAATCAGGTCGTGAGCATTGCTGAGGCATGCCCGGAGCTGTCGCTGCTGATCTGTGCCCATAACCATGTCGTCATTGACAACCAGAGCGGTGTCAAAGGGCCGGATGGAACGGTCTATAAGGATGCGGTCATCAATGGCGTGCCGGTGGTCGAGAGCGGCAAAGACGGCAAATTCGTCGGGGAGAGCAAGCTGACGCTCAAGAAGGTAGATGGAAAGTGGAAGGTTGAAAAGGTCTCGACCAAGGCTGTATCGACGAAGGGCGTCAAAGACGACCCGGCCATCGTCGCTCAGGTAAAGCCCTGGCACGAAAAGACGCTGAAAAATCTCCAGACGGTCATCGGCCAGGCTTCGGATGTGTTCTCCGGCGCGGAGTCGAATCATCAGGATTCGGCGATCGTCGATCTCGTCAATGAGGTGCAGCGCCACTATGCTGGTACGCAGCTGTCGGCGTCCGCCTCGTTCAACACGAGCCAGAACATCGACAAGGGACCGATCACTCTGCAGGAGATGTCCGGCCTTTATATCTACGAGAATTATCTCTATGGCATCGAGATCAACGGCGCTGAGCTGCGCAAGTACATGGAGCATGCAGCCAGCTTCTACGGCACGACGCCGGACTACAATTACGACATGATTCAGGGTGTGGACTACACCATCGACATGACGAAACCGGTCGGCAGCCGCATCACGAAGCTCCAGTATAAGGGCAAGGATGTCAAGGACACGGATACGTTCACGATGGCCATCAACGACTACCGCATGAACGGCGGCAGCGGCTACATGGCGGCAATGGGCTACACCAACGGCAAAAAGCCGAAGGTCATCTTTGACTCCATGCGCAAATACGGCGACGACGGCCAGATGCGCGCCCTCATGATCCGCTATGTGCAGGAAAAGGGAACGATTACGCCGACCTGCGACCATAACTGGAATGTAATCAAATAATCGCTTCGCTGGGAGCAAAAACGGACTTTTCCTTCGGGAAAAGTCTGTTTGCTATCCGTATCACAAAGGAGGAACCATCATGCGTTGGAACAAAATACGAAAGCTCCTGCTGGCAGCCTGTGTATCTGCCACGCTCACAGGAACGATCCCGGCTGCGGTGGCCTGGGCTGCTGCTGATGATACCGTAACCGTCACGATTCTCGGGACTTCGGATGTCCACGGCCGGTTTATGCCCTGGGACTATGCGACTGACAGGGAAGACCGCTCCGGCAGTATGGTACAGCTCAGCACGATGATCCGTCAGATTCGCGCGGAAAACCCGAATACCATCCTGATCGACTGCGGGGATGCCATTCAGGACAACAGTGTCGAGCAGTTCAATACCGGCAAGGCACAGCCGATGGTCACAGCGATGAACAGCATGGGCTACGATGTCTGGAATATGGGCAACCATGAGTTCAATTTCGGTCTGGACGTGTTGCGTCATGTAACGAAACAGTTCCGGGGAAAAGTGCTCTGCGGCAATGTTTATTGGGACAGCGGCAAACGCTTCATGCCGGCAGCAGCCGTCGTAAAACGCGGCGGAATCCGTGTCGGAATCATCGGCATGGACACGCCGCTGATTGCCGAATTTGAAAAGAACTCGGATCACCTGAAAGGCGTTGTCGTCAAAAACCCGAAGGATGAGACGCGCAAGGCAATCGCAGAGCTGAACGGAAAGGCGGATGTACTCGTAGGCGTCATGCACATGGGCGTAGACAATGAGAACGACATCCCCGATACCGGCGTGACGGACATCGCTGCGGCGTGTCCGGAGCTTGCGGCCATCGTAGCCGGCCATATGCACCGCAATGTCAGCAGCAAAACCATTCACGGCGTACTCGTTTCCGAGCCGTATAAATACGGTCAGGCGCTGACGCGCATCGACCTGACGTTCCAAAAGGAAAACGGCCGGTTTGTTTTGACGGACAAAAAGGCGCAGACGCTGCCGGTTGGAAAAATTGCCGCCGATGAAAGTCTGATAAAAGAGCTGGCTCCCTTCCACGAAAAAGCGCGTGCCGCGGCCAATGAGCAAATCGGCGAAGTTACCGGCATGAATATGGTGCCGGAAGATTCGATGCCGGGCATCAGCGAAGTGCAGGTGGCCGATACGCCGCTCACGAATTTCTTCAACGAAGTACAGCTCTATTACAGCGGCGCCGACGTCGTGTCGGTCATCATCAGCCGTGACAATGCCCAACAGGCAGTCGGCCCGATCCGCCGCAAGGATATTGCATTCAACTATCAATATACAGGCGGCGAGACGACGGTGTATGAGGTAACGGGACGCGACCTCAAAGACTACATGGAATGGGCGGCGGCCTATTTCAATCAGAAACAGCCCGGCGACATCGCGCCGAGCTATAATCCCGCGCGCCGTGCCTCCAAGTACAGCACGAACGACATCTTCGGCGGCGTCACCTACGAAATCGATCTGACACAGCCGGCAGGCTCCCGCATCAAAAACCTGCGTCTCAAAAAATCAGGCAGGCTCATCGGCGATGCGGACAAGCTCAAACTGGGCATGAATGCCTATCGCATGAACCAGCTCATCGCCAAGGGCGGCGCGCTGGAAGGACGGCATTTCCCGGAACTCTGGACCTCTCTCAAGGCCTTCGGCGAGACGGACGGAACCATCCGCAACATGGCCATCCGCTACATCCGCGAGGTCAAAAAAGGCAGGATTGACGTCAAACCCGTTCATGACTGGAAAATCACCGGCTTCGACCGCGACTCTGCCGCCTATAAAAAAGCGGCCCAGCAGCGAAAGAACGGTACCCTTTCCCTGCATAATTCAAAGGACGGCAAGTACACCAACATTCAGTCGATGAATGAAAAGGATTTAAAATAAATAAACAGGGGCTGAGACAAAGTGATTTTATTTGGTCTCAGCCCTTTTTTTGAACACAAAAAGCGGCTCGCCTGTCAGGCGAACATGGGCTACACCAACGGCAAAAAGCCGAAGGTCATCTTCGACTCCATGCGCAAATACGGTGATGACGGCCAGATGCGCGCCCTCATGATCCGCTATGTGCAGGAGAAAGGAACGATTACGCCGACCTGTGACCACAACTGGAATGTAATCAAATAAACTGCGCCCTCCGGACAAAAATATTTTTGGGAAATGTCTTGCGCAGGTGTACCTCAGGTGATATAATCAATAAGTCGTGTAATACTCTGGTTCTCCGCGAGGGGAATCCGAGGGTGCCAAAGAGGCACCCAATAGACCAAAGAGGAGGTGATTTCGTGAGAAAGTACGAAGTCATATTTATCGTTAAGCCGCTGGAGGAAGAGCAGACGAACGCTGTCATCGAGAAGTTCAAGAAACTCATCACTGATAATGGCGGTACCATCGATAATGAAGATCGCTGGGGCAAGAAGCGTCTGGCCTATGAGATCAAGGACTGCGCTGAGGGCTACTACGATCTGCTGTACGTGACGGCTGAGCCGGCTTGCGTTGCTGAGTGCGACCGCGTCATGAAGATAACGGACGAGCTTCTGAAGCACATGATCGTCAGAGCCGACGAGGACTGATGATTTTCATTTGAACAGCCTGCCGTCGTAGGCAGGCCCAGGGAGGATGCCATGAACAAGGTTATTTTGTCGGGCAATCTGGCCCGCGATCCGGAGATACGCTATACGCAGAGTCAGAAGGCGGTAGCGTCATTTTCGCTGGCGGTGAACCGCCGTTTCGGACGCCGTGCGCAAGAGGAGAATCCTCAGCAGCCTACGGCTGACTTCATAAACATAGTCGCTTGGGAGCGCCATGCCGAGTTCGTGCAGAAATATCTCACGAAGGGCTCGCGCATCATCGTCGAGGGCCGGCTGCAGTCGCGCAGCTATGAGGCTCAGGACGGCTCGCGCCGCTATGTGACCGAGGTCGTGGCCAACGAGATCGAGTTCGCAGGCTCGCGTCCGCAGAATGGCGGCTATCAGCCGCAGGCGGACGGGTACAGCGCGCCGGCTCCGGCAGCTGCACCGTCGATGCCTCAGTCGGCTCCCCCCATGGGATCTGGTGTAACGGATGAAGATATCCCATTTTGACAGGAGGGAAAAGTATGATAAGACGTGATAGAAGCAGACGTCCGCGCCGCAAGGTCTGCCAGTTCTGCGTGGACAAAGTCGATCACATCGACTATAAGGACGTAGCTAAGCTGCGCCGCTTCATAACTGAGCGTGGCAAGATCCTGCCGCGCCGCATATCCGGCAACTGCGCGAAACATCAGCGTCAGGTGACGGTAGCTATCAAGCGCGCTCGCAATATCGCGCTGCTGCCTTTCACGGCCGAGTAATAGCCATTCCGAGGCTGTCGCATTCTGCGACAGCCTTTTTTTGGTGTTGGGAGGTGTCGCATGTCCAGATTGGAGTCGGCTCTGGGTATTTTTACCGACCCGCGTCATTTCAAGGTGCGCCTGCTCATAGAGGGGCTTATCATTGGCACGTTCACAGGGGTAGTCATATCAGCCTTCCGGTTCCTGCTGCAGCTGTCGGAGACGGCACTGCCGCGCCTCTATGCGTTCCTGGCTCAGGAGCCGCAGTATGTACCGCTCTGGATGCTGGTGCTGGCAGGCATTGGCTATATCATCTATCGCCTCGTGGCCTGTGATGGCATGATATCGGGGTCGGGCATACCGCAGATCAAGGGAATCCTGGCTGGCCAGATGAATATGAACTGGGCGCGCGTCCTCGTGCTGAAATTCACAGGGGCCGTGCTGGGCATCGGGGCCGGCATGTCCCTGGGCCGCGAGGGGCCGAGCGTACAGCTCGGAGCCTGTCTCGGACAGGGGCTCGGACGGCTCACGCATCGCTCGTATGCCGAGGATCACTATCTGCTGACTGCAGGAGCCGGGGCCGGTCTGGCGGCGGCGTTCAATGCGCCGCTCGCCGGCGTCATATTCTGCCTTGAGGAGCTGACGAAAGACTTTTCGCCCTATGTACTGCTCGGAGCGATATCGGCCAGCGTCATGGCGACGACGGTGACTCAGCTCGTATTCGGCATGGAGCCGGTGTTCCACATGGGCGTCGTGCCGGTCGTGCCGACGGGCGGACTCTATGTGCTGCTCATCGCCATGGGGATATTCGTCGGCGTGCTGGGGCTGGGCTTCAACAAGATGCTGACGCGGTCGCTCGATGCCTACCGGGATGCGCCGCTGCCGGCCTGGGCCAAGCCGATGGTGCCGCTGGCGGGGGCGCTGGTGCTCGGATTCGTGCTGCCGCAGGTGCTGGGCGGTGGCAGCGTGCTCGTCGATTCGCTCGTCTATACCCGCTATTCGTTGCTATTCCTGCTCGTCCTGCTGGCTGGCAAATTCTTTTTCACGATGCTCTGCTTCGGCTCGGGTGTGCCGGGCGGCATATTCCTGCCGATGTTGGTGCTGGGCGCGATTGGTGGCGCCGTATTCGCCCGCGTGGCCGTGCTGACCGGCTGCATGGGGAGCGAGTGGGTCGTGGACTGCATCGTGTTCGGCATGGCGGCCTATTTCGCGGCCGTCGTGAAGTCGCCGGTCACGGGCAGCATCCTGATCATGGAGATGACGGGGTCGTTCGAGCACATGCTGGCGCTGATCACGGTGTCGATGACGGCATATGTCGTCGCCGATCTGGCTGGCAGCGAGCCGGTGTACGATATGCTGCTGAACCGCAGCCTGGCTCAGCGGCAGCGCATAGCGACCCAGGTGCGTCATCATCGCGTCATGCTCGAGCTGCTCGTGAGCCGGGGCAGCCGCATCGATGGGGCGGCGATCGCCGATGTGTCCTGGCCGGCGGGCAGTCTCATCGTGGATGTGCGGCGCGGCACGGAGGAGATTTCGCCCTCGGGCGAGGTCCGGCTGCAGCACGGCGATTACCTGTACGTATTGACTGAGGCGGACACCGAGCCGGAGCTGCAGAGCCTGGCGGCGGAGCGTCAGCCGCAGGCATGACATTTAATAAAATACGGTGCTTTATCTAATAGTTGCTTATGCAAAGTTTTAATGCTGAATAATTTACTTTTGCCGCGAATAACACGATAATGTAAGTATAAGAGTGAAATGAAGCAATTCATTCCGATAGTTTTTATGGAAACGAGGTTGGGAAAAATGAAACGTTTGAGTAATATCTGCGGGCTGCTGGTGTTGATGGCAGCCCTGCTCGTACTCTCAGCGACCAGTGTATTCGCGGCGCCGGGAGTCGATTGGGACAATGCGGTCATCACGGCTCAGGGCACCGGCGTGCCGCCCGCGAATGCCTACAATTCCGTTCAGGCGCGCATGATGGCCCGCCGGGCGGCTATCGTAGACGCCTATCGCCAGCTGGCGGAGCAGATCAAGGGCGTCAATGTCGATGCGGATACGACGGTCGAGAATATGATGGTCACGAGCGACGTAGTGAAGACGCATGTCAGCGCGCTCGTGCAGGGCGCCCGCATCACGGATGAGAAGGTGCTGCCGGAGGGCGGCTATCAGGTCACGATGCAGGTGTCGGTGTTCGGCGTCAGCAACTCGCTGGCCAGCGCCGTCTATGACAACAGCTCCCGTCGCGTGCAGGAGTCGTATCCGGCTCCGGTGAGCGATGTCGCACCGTCGGTGCCGATGACGCTGCCGGCGATAGAGAACTCCGGCTCGACGGCCCCGACCTATACGACGGACGAGCCGATCCGCGATAATACGGGCACGAGCGCAGCTGCTACTCCGTCCGGACGGGCAATCGGCAACTACACTGGTCTCATCGTGGACTGCCGCGGTCTCGGTCTCACTCCGGTCATGAGCCCGGTCATCGAGAATGAGGCTGGCACCCCGATCTATGGATACAAGAATCTGGACTATGACAAGGTCGTCAAGGACGGCATGGCCAGCTATACGCGGGACATCCGTACTGCCGGACGGGCTGGCAGCCATCCGCTCGTCGTAAAGGCAGTGCGCCTCGATCATAATGCTAATCCGGTCCTGTCGATCACTGATGCCAACCGCGTACTCATCGAAAATGGTGCTACCGGATTCCTCGATAATACGAAAGTGGTTTTCGTAAGATAACATAATAATTAAAAGACATGATGAATTGTAAATAATTGTAAAAGAGAAGAAAAAGAAAAGGGGCGCTGGGCATGGCCGGCGTCTCTTTTTTTCGTGCCCAACTTGGAGTGTTGTTACAATGTTGCTTTATTGCAGGCACAAAATGTGTATTTTGGTAAATTTTTTGAGCGCAGTACTTGAAAAATATAATATTATAGAGTAGAATGATTATACACTAAGATAAAACAATAAATTGAGAACTGGTCTTAGTAATCGTTACCTAAGGAGTGAAGTAGATGGCAGATTTTGATGGAGAAAAGAAGATGTTCCTGGAAGAGCGTCAGGAAATCATCATGAATATGCTGGAGCACGACGGCAAGGTCCGCGTGCGTGATCTGAGCGAGAAGTTCAAGGTGACCGAGGACTGCATCCGCAAGGATCTCGGAGCCCTCGAGAAGCAGGGCAAGCTGAAGCGCACCTATGGCGGCGCTGTACGCATCCGCGAGAACAGCCACATGCTCGAGGTCAGCAAGCATCGCCAGACGGATGTCGAGGCCAAGCAGAAGATCGCCCAGGCTGCGGTGCGTCTGATCCATGAGAAGGATATGGTGTTCCTCGATATCTCGACGAGCAACCTGGCGATTGCCGAGCTGCTGGTGAAGCTGGATCAGGACATCACCGTCGTCACGAACATGATCGATATCCTGGTGGTGCTGGCCCGCAATCCGAAGATCCATGTCGTCTTTGCCGGTGGCAAGATCAACAAGAGCCGCGATGGCTTCTGGGGCGGCATGACGCTCGATTTCATCTCGCGTCTGAAGCCGGATATCGCTTTCGTCGGGGCTGTAGGCGTCGATGTAAAGGAGAACTCGGTATCGACCTATGATATCGATGACGGCATCAACAAGGCATCGATCATCCGCCACAGCAAGAAAGCCTATGTCGTAGCCGAGTCGCGCAAGCTCAGCACGGATGGCAACTACAACTACACGACGCTCGATACGCTGTCGGGGCTCATCACCGATTCGGAGCCGTCGGCTGAAATCAAGGCGGCCGCTGATTCCTATGGCGTGGAGATCATTCTGCCGTGAGCCTGTATTTTGGCCGGGCCAGTCTGGATGAAGCGGGACGCTGCAGTTGGCCGGGTCTATATGGCTTGATAGTGAGAGGACTGAAGGTATATGCTTTCTACCTTCTGGTCCTCTCCTTTTTCCGTTTGAGCTTCGTTATCGGGCTCCATGACTACTGGGCGCCGGGGACGGGAGCGGCTGACGTACTCGTGACGCTGTGGCGCGGCTTCCGGCTCTCGTTCCAGACGGCCGGAGCGCTGGCACTGGCGGCCCTGCTGCCAGCGGCCCTGCTGCATTTCGTCGGACCGCGCGTGGAGCGCTGGGCCTGGCGCATCGTCACCGGCCTGACTCTCGCGGTGCTGTCGGTGCTGTTCGTGGCCAGCTTCCCGTATTACCGGCAGTTCCGGGCCAATTTCAATCAGATGTTGTTCACGGGAGCCCAGGACGATAAATATGCTCTGTTCATGACGATGATGCAGCAGTATTATCTGCCCGTGCGTCTGGCGGCAGCCCTGTTGCTGGCCTATGTCCTCTGGCGTATCCTGCGGGCCTGGCTCGCCTGGCGGCCGTTCGAGCGCTGGCTCTATCGCCAGCATCTGTCGGCGGTCGCGCGTTGGCTCGGGCGGGGCCTGGCGGCTCTGGGCGTGTATATCGCCGTGCTGCTCGGCATATTCGGTGGCAGCCTCGGCTGGCAGACCGCGGTGAACTGGGAGAATGCCGGCGTCATGCGCGATGATTTTCTGAATGAGGCCATACTCGACAGCCCGCAGGCAATCTACCGGGCCTATGAGCTGAACAGCCGCATGCTGGCCTGCAACGGGCTCGATTTCACCGTTGACGATATCCGCAGACTCGCAGCCCAGCAGGCCGGGATGGCGCCGGACAGCGATGACCTTGACGTCTATCTGACGCATGAGGCCCAGGGCTCGCGGATTGCACAGAGCCAGGGGCAGCCGCCGCGGCATATATTCCTGATCATCTCCGAGAGCCTGGCCAACTGGCCGTTGCTCGATAAATATGCCGATATCCCGATAGCCGATGGTCTGCGTGGGATCATAAAGGAGCCGGATACCGCTTACTGCCCGACGTTCCTGCCGAACGGGGCCAGTACGGTGTCGGCCGTGACGGGCGTGGTGACAGGCTTCGCTGATGCGAACCTCTATCTCACGACGATGCCGGAGGCCTACAAGGCCCCTTATCCGACGGCCAGCGCCCCGCAGCTGGCAAAACTCGGCTACGAGACGAATTTCTGGTATGCCGGTCCTTCGACCTGGGAGCGCATCGGCGCTTTCACACAGGCACAGGGATTCGAGCATTTCTACAGCCGGGGCGACTATGGCGATGTGCCGGGTAGCGTCTGGGGATGCGAGGATGAGTATCTGTACCAGGCGATACTGGATCGGCTGGCCGCCGAGGACGCGGCCGCCGGCGAGTCAGAGCAGGCTTCGTTCAATGTCATACTGAACGCATCGAATCATTCGCCTTATGATGTGGATATTGCTGCGAAGGGCTTTGATTTCGACAGCGTGCGTGCGGCGCTGCCGCCGGAGGCACAGAATGACGAGGAACTGCTGAAGGAACTCGGTCACTACTGGTACGCGGCCCGCGAGCTCACGAAATTCGTCAAAGAGCTGAAGGACCGCTATCCGGACTGCATCGTGATGATCGTGGGCGACCATGGCGATCGCTACAATATCGATAAGACGCCGAACAGGTACGAGCGCTACGGAGTGCCTTTCATCATCACGGGGCGCGGGGTGACGCCTGACGTGTTGCCGGCAGAGTCGGCGGGCAGCCAGATCGATATCGTGCCGACGCTCATCGAGCTCGTGGCACCGGCTGGTTTCCGCTATGAGTCGGTGGGGCGCAGTCTGACGCTGGGCAACGACCGGGGCGTGAACTATGGGTTCTGGATCACGCGGCACAGCATCGGCCGGGCCGATCTGATACCGCTGGAGCCGGAGGACCTGACGGGGACGCCGCAGGCGCCATTTGCGCCCAATATGGAGCAGTCGATGCAGGACTACATCGATGCGGTGCGCAGCGTGTCCTGGTGGCGTCCGAAGTACGGCGCCAAGCTGGACCCGGAGCTCGTCAAAGACCGGTGAGCAGCGTCAGCGCCGCCCCATGACTCGGATTCAGGTAATTTTTATGGTGATAGTGAGATTTTGATGGATACAAAGGTAGTAAAGATAGAGGATGTAAAGGCTCAGCGCGCGGAGTTGGCGCGGGCGGGGGAGATCCTCCGCGCGGGGGGGCTCGTGGCGTTCCCGACGGAGACGGTCTACGGGCTTGGAGCGAACGGGTTCGATGCCGAGGGATGCGCGCGCATTTATGCGGCGAAAGGGCGCCCATCGGATAATCCGCTCATCCTGCACGTCTCCGACCGCAGCATGGTGGATCGCGTCGCCCAGTCGGTGACGCCGCTGGCCGAGCGGCTGCTGGCGGCTTTCTGCCCCGGGCCGATCACGCTGATCATGCATCGGCGGGCGACGGTGCCGGACCGCATCACGGGCGGGCTGGCGACGGTCGGCGTGCGCATGCCGGAGAACGATATCGCGCGGGCCATGATCAAGGCAGCCGGTGTGCCGGTGGCGGCCCCTTCGGCCAATATATCCGGGCGGCCGAGTCCGACGACGGCGGAGTCCGTCCTGCGCGATATGCAGGGACGGATTCCGCTGATACTGGATGGTGGTCCCTGCCACTATGGCGTCGAGTCGACCATCGTCGATACGACGGGGGATCAGGCGCTGATACTGCGGCCCGGTGCCATCACGCCGGAGATGCTTGCCGAGGTCCTGGGCGGTGCTGACTACGTGGCGCTCGATCCGGCCCTGCAGCAGCTCGGCCAGACAGCCGAGCTCGATCCGGCCCGGGGAGCAGCCCAGTCCGCTGGCCCGGCACCGCGCGCCCCGGGCATGAAATATCGCCACTACGCGCCGAAGGCGCCGCTGACGCTGCTCGAGGGAGCGGCGGCTGACATGCCGACAGCTTTCATCGCAGAGGTGCGGCGTCAGCAGGCAGCCGGCCATACGGTCGGCGTACTCGCGAGCCGCGAGGTCTGCAACGCGCTGATCAATGCGCGGGTCCTGCCACCGGATCTCGTCATGGACTACGGGCCGCAGGGTGACCTCTATGCCATCGCGGCCCACATCTATGAGGATCTCATCGCATTCGACGACCTGCCTGCTGACGTGCTGCTGGCCGAGGGTACGACGAGCGAGGGGCTCGGCCTCGCCATCATGAATCGCCTGCACAAGGCGAGCGGCTTCCATAGCCTGCAGGTGCCGGCGGGGGATAGTGCGAAATAGACCAGCAGCGCCCCTTAGCATCGGATGATAAATGTTTTTGTGCCGTCTGCGCCGCTATAGTGGCGCAGACGGCTTTTGTGTGCTACAATAATACAGAATGTGTACGCAAGATGATTTGGAAAGGCAGGAATCGCATACTCATGAATATAACGATAGGCAGCGACCATGGCGCCGTCCAGCTCAAAGAAGAAGTGAAGATGGTTCTTCAGGAATTCGAGGACGTCAAAGTGACCGATGTGGGGACGTTCGGCACGGATTCGGTAGATTATCCGGATATCGCGGAGAAGGTGTGTGCCGATGTGGTCAGTGGCAAGGCTGATCGCGGCATCGTGCTCTGCGGCACGGGCATCGGCATCTCCATTGCCGCCAACAAGATCCATGGCATCCGCTGCGCGCTCTGCAATGATGTCTATTCGGCCAAGAAGTCGCGCGAGCACAACAATGCCAACGTGCTGGCCATGGGCGGGCGCGTGCTCGGCTTCGGCCCGGCCGGTGAGATCGTTCGTGCCTGGATGACGACGGAGTTCGCTGGCGGCCGTCATGAGCGCCGCGTGAACAAGATCATGGCGCTGGAGCAGAAACAGGACCAGAAGTAAGTAAAAGGCGGCTCGGATGGGCTGCCGTCATATAGTGGATGTAGCACATAGAGGAGGACAACCGCATGAGTCTGATGGAAAACCTGAAATCCGTAGATCCTGAGGTCGCTGAGCAGCTCGATAACGAGCTGAACCGCCAGCGCAACAAGCTCGAGCTCATCGCCTCGGAGAATATCGTCTCCAAGGCCGTACTCGAGGCTCAGGGCTCTGTCCTGACCAACAAGTATGCCGAGGGCTATCCGGGCAAGCGCTATTACGGCGGTTGCGAATTCGTCGACAAGGTCGAGCAGCTGGCCATCGACCGCGCCAAGAAGCTGTTCGGTGCCGGCTATGCCAATGTGCAGCCGCACTCGGGCGCTCAGGCCAATATGGCGGTGTTCTTCGCGCTCATGAAGCCGGGTGATACGTACATGGGCATGAACCTCACCGATGGCGGCCATCTGTCGCACGGCAGCTCGGCCAACATGAGCGGCAAGTATTTCCATGTCGTGCCCTATGGCGTGGCGCGCGAGACGGAGCGCATCGACTATGACGAAGTCGAGCGCATCGCCAACGAGTGCCATCCGAAGCTCATCGTGGCCGGTGCCTCGGCTTATGCCCGCATCATCGATTTCCCGCGCCTGGCGGATATCGCCCACAGCGTCGGGGCCTATCTCATGGTCGATATCGCTCATATCGCCGGCCTCGTAGCAGCAGGCGAGCATCCGAGCCCGGTGCCGTATGCCGATGTCGTGACGACGACGACGCACAAGACGCTGCGCGGACCGCGCGGCGGCATGATCCTCTGCAAGGATCCGGAGTTCGGCAAGCAGTTCAACAAAGCCGTGTTCCCGGGCATCCAGGGTGGTCCGCTCATGCATGTCATCGCAGCGAAGGCCGTAGCCCTCGGCGAGGCACTGAAGCCGGAGTTCAAGCAGTATGCCCATCAGATCCGCCTCAACGCCACGGCACTCGCGACCGAGCTGCAGGCCAAAGGCTATCGCATCGTCTCGGGCGGCACGGACAACCACCTCATGCTCGTCGACCTCACGAACAAGGGCATCACGGGCAAGGTCGCCCAGAACGTGCTCGATGAGGTCAATATCACGGCCAACCGCAATACGATACCGTTCGAGACGCTGTCGCCGTTCGTCACGAGCGGCCTGCGCCTGGGCTCGCCAGCTCTCACGACGCGCGGCTTCAAAGAGGACGATATGCGCGAGGTCGCCGATATCATCGCCCTCGTACTCGACGATGTGGAGAATGAGGCGCACAAGGACGAGGCCCGCCGCCGCGTGGCTGCCCTCTGTGCGAAATATCCGCTTTACGAGTAAACGAAAACATATTTTATAGGGAGAATTACAGCAAGATGTCAGATTTGAAAGTACATGTCATAGATCATCCGCTCATACAGCATAAGCTCACCTTCATGCGCAAGAAGGAGACGGGGTCGAAGGATTTCCGCGAGCTGCTCGAGGAAATATCGATGCTTATGACCTATGAGATCACGCGCGATTTCCCGCTCGAGGAAGTCGAGATCGAGACGCCGGTATCGAAGTGCAAAGCCAAGGTCCTCGCCGGCAAGAAAGTCGGTGTCGTGCCGATCCTGCGCGCCGGTCTCGGCATGCTGTCGGGCGTCATGAACATGATGCCGGCGGCGAAAGTCGGCCACGTCGGCCTTTACCGCGACCCGGAGACGCTGAAGCCGGTCGAGTACTACTGCAAACTGCCGAGCGATGTCTCGGAGCGCACGTTCATCGTCGTCGACCCGATGCTCGCCACGGGCGGCAGCGCGTCAGCAGCGCTGTCCCTGCTGAAGGAGAAGGGCGCGAAGAATATCATCCTCATGTGCCTCGTGGCGGCGCCGGAGGGCATCCGCTGCGTGAACGAGGAGCATCCGGATGTGCCGCTGTATGTGGCAGCCGTTGATGAGCGCCTGAATGACAAGGGCTATATCGTCCCGGGCCTCGGCGATGCTGGCGACCGCATTTTCGGTACGCTCTGATCAAGTGAATGTGAAGGTGAATTTTTTTGAGTAATCTAGAAGTAGGTATCGTCGGCCTGCCGAACGTCGGCAAGAGCACGCTGTTCAACGCCATAACGAAAGCGGGCGCAGAGGCGGCCAACTATCCGTTCTGCACGATCGAGCCGAATGTCGGTGTCGTGGCCGTGCCGGATCCGCGTCTCGAGGTCCTGCACAAGATGTATAATTCCAAGAAGACGACGCCGGCCTCGGTGCGTTTCGTCGATATCGCCGGCCTCGTCAAGGGTGCCTCGAAGGGCGAGGGCCTCGGCAACAAGTTCCTCGAGCATATCCGCCAGGTAGATGCGGTGGCGCATGTCGTGCGCTGCTTCGAGGACAGCGAGATCACGCATGTCGAGGGCTCGATCGACCCGCTGCGCGACATCGATATCATCCAGACAGAGCTGTGCCTCTCCGACCTCGACATCGTCGAGAAGCGCATATCGCGCCTCGCGAAGATAGCGAAATCCGGCAACAAGGAAGCCCGCGAGGAGGACGTCGTCTGCCGCAAGATCAAGGCGCTGCTCGATGAGGGACGTCCGGCCCGTGAGGCTGATCTCAGCAAGGAAGAGCTCGAGATGGTAAAAGAGATGAACCTGCTGACGCTGAAGCCGGTACTCTATGTCGCCAATGTCGGCGAGGATGAGGTCGCTACGGCGGACACGGACAACCCCTATGTGCAGAAGGTCAAGGAGCATGCCGCGAAATCCGGCTCCGAGGTCGTGACGATCTCGGCCAAAGTCGAGAGCGAGATCGCAGAGCTGCCTGCGGATGAGGCGAAGGAATTCCTGGCCGATATGGGTCTCGAGGAGAGCGGCCTCGACCGCCTCATAAAGGCTGCGTTCGATCTGCTCGGCCTCATGACGTTCCTGACGGCCGGCCCGGACGAGTGCCGCGCTTGGACGATCGTGAAGGGGACGACGGCACCGAAGGCCGCTGGCAAGATCCATACCGATTTCGAGCGCGGCTTCATCCGCGCGGAGATCGTAAGCTATGACCAGCTCGTAGCCGCCGGCTCTGTAGCAGCTGCCCGCGAGAAAGGCCAGCTGCGTTCGGAGGGCAAGGATTACGTCATGCAGGACGGCGATGTGACGAATTTCCTGTTCAACGTGTAATAGCATATCGCGCATAAGAAAACGAAAAGCCATCTCGGCATCAACCAGCTGGATCAGCAGTCTGGAGGTGCGGGATGGCTTTTTCGTATGCTTTTTATCATATCTGGCGCAGGCGCGCGGGCAGGCGGCGTAGCGTCCAGCCTCCGGCCAGGCCGATGAGCGAGCCGGTCAGGAGGCCGCAGGGGCCGAGGATCGGCAGGTAGAACAGGATGCCGGGGCTCTCGATGACGAGTGCTGCGATCAGGAGCTGGCCGACATTGTGGGCGAAGCCGCCGGCCGCGCTGACGCCGACGATGGAGAGCGTTGCGACGTGCCGGCTCATTTTTTTCAACAGCAGCATGGCGGCGAAACTCAGGAGTCCGCCGGCGAGACTGTATGCGAGTATGGTCGGGCCGCCGCCGAACATGGTGGCGAGCAGTACGCGGATGAGCAGGACGAGCAGGGCATCGCGGGCCGGTACCGTATAGAGCGCGAGCAGCGTGATGATGTTCGCGAGGCCGAGCTTCGCGCCCGGAGCAAGGAAGGGCAGCGGCAGCAATCCCTCGAACAGGAACAGGGCCAGGGACTGGGCGATGAGCAGCGCCAGATAGACGAGGCGGAACGTACGGCTCATGGGCATCACGTGGTTGTTTTCAGCAGTCATCAGCGCACCTCCACATCCGTATCGCGAGCAGTTGTTCCGGAGGTCTGTCCCTTTACCTGGATGATGAGGTGATGGGGGAGGCAGGCGATGGTGTCGCCGGGGCGCCGGGCCACGCCGGTAGCTATGCATATCGCGTCAGGGCAGTCAGCATCGACGACGGCGATCGTCTCATCCGTGACGCGCACGACGTTGCGTCCGTAGCTGTTGGCGATGGTGAAGGTGTCTGTGCCGCGGTGGGCGGAGAGCTGGACCGTGCGCACGACGCGGCCGTCGATGCGGATTTCGGCGTAGAGATTATCCGCGGGGCGGCTCAGGACGAGCAGCGGCGTCAGTGAGAGCAGGAGCAGGCCGGCGATGAGCAATATATCTGCCCGGTGTTTTTTGATGAATTCCATTGTGGTACCTTTTCAGATGTGCTAATATGAAAGAAAATGCTAATCTCGAGTGGACTAAAGGAGTAGATATCATATGCCGAACCGGGCAGTATGGGCCGAGATCGATCTCGGGGCCCTGCGGAACAACTATAGGGAGATCAAGCGTCACCTGCAGCCGGGAGCGCGCCTCTGCGCCGTCGTGAAAGCTGACGCCTATGGTCATGGCGCGGTACAGGTGGCACGCATCGCCGTCGAGGAGGGGGCGAGCTATCTGGCTGTGGCTACGGTCGACGAGGGCATCGAGCTGCGGCGGGCCGGCTTCACGACTCCGATTATCATGCTGGGGCTGACGCTGCCGGAGAGTGCTGTCGATATCGTGGCCTATGATATCACGCAGACCGTATGCGAGCTGCCGCTCGCGGAGGCCATATCGCGCGAGGCCGTGCGGCAGGGGAAGCTGGCCCGCGTCCATCTGAAGGTGGAGACGGGTATGGGCCGCATCGGTATCCGTCCGGAGGAGGTCGGCGAGCTCGCCGCTGCAGTTGCAGCCCTGCCGAATATAGAGATCGAGGGCATGTTCAGCCATTTCGCGGCAGCGGATACAGCAGATAAGACGTTCGCCCATGAGCAGCTTGCGCTGTTCGAGCAGGCCATCAGCTCCGTGACGGAGCGTGCCGGTCGTCCCCGCATCTGTCATATCGCTGAGTCAGCTGCAGCGCTCGAGATACCGGAGTCCCACCTCGACATGGTGCGGGCGGGCATTATCCAGTACGGCCTATGGCCCTCGGCGGAGGTGACGCATCCGATTGCCCTGCGGCCAGTCATGAGCCTGCGGGCACGCGTCGTATTCCTGAAGACCATGCCGGCCGGGGCAACGATTGGCTATGGCCGCACGTGGCGGGCAGAGCGCGAGAGCCGCATTGCCACGCTGCCGCTCGGCTACGCCGATGGCTTCATCCGCGCCTACGGGCGGGACGGCTACGTCACGATCAAGGGGCACCGCTGCCCGATTGCCGGCCGCATCTGCATGGACCAGACGATGGTCGATGTGACGGATTATCCGGATATCGAGGAGGGCGACGTCGCGACGCTGTTCGGTGCGGGCGGCCCGAGTGCCGATGAGGTGGCGGAGCGCGCCGATACGATCAACTACGAGGTCACATCGCTCATCATGAAGCGCGTGGAGCGGAGATACGTAGAGGAGTAAGGTTGACGGCAGCGTTGCAAAAAATTACTCGAGCTGCCGCTTCCAGTATTCGAGGTCGGGAGCGTTGAGCGGCAGGTCGATGGTCTGGCCGTTATCATAGTAGAAGCGAAAGCGGACTTCGTCCGCTTTTTTTATTGCGGGGAGGCTGGAGCGCGGCAGTTCTACGAACAGTTTGTTCTCATTCTGCCAGCGGTGCTCGCCGGAGGTGCCGGCCGGCATCTGCTTGACGACGGCCTTCATCTCCCAGGCATCGCCATCGGTATACAGGATGGCTTCCGGGCGCAGCTGGGCGCTGTCGTAGCGGAAGTCCCAGATGCTGAGCGTGGCGCCTTCGAGCTTTCCAGATTCGGTGTGCGAGCTTTGGAAGTCGATGAGGCAATAGGCGGACAGTGAGTCAGCCGTGCGATGGTCGACATGCCAGGTGTAGGAAAGCCCGAATATGCCGATGAGCATGCATAGCGCGCCGACGATGAGCAGGATGGTTTTCAAGGGCAGTTCATGGATCTGATATGGCATTGTTCCCTCCGTGAAAAACGAGCCAGAAATGATTCTCCGTTCATTATACCGCTAGTATTCAGGTTTGGCCAGCGGGGACAGCATTAGCGCCTCTTAGCATCGGATAAAATATGGCCTGATTTCCGCTCAGCCCTTGCTTTTTTTCGGGGATATGAGAAAATAGAAGTGATTGCATATCATGGGAGGCGATACGATGTCGATAAAGCTTTTTGTCACTGATCTGGATGGGACGCTGCTGGTGTCAGCCAGCACCGTATCGAAGCGGAATATAGCTGCAGCCCAGGCCGCAGCAAAGGCTGGCGTGACGGTCACCATCGCGACCGGGCGCATGTATAAGGCGGCTTTGCCCGTAGCGCAAGCACTCGGAGTCGATGTGCCGATCATCACTTATAATGGGGCGCTCATAAAAACTACCAGCGGGAAGGAACTTTATGCGGCTTATCTGCCGCCCGAGGTCGTGGCTGAGGTAGCGAGCTTCGCGCAGGAGCGGGGATGGTATATACAGAGCTACAGCCATGATGAGCTGCTGTTCCCCGTCTATGATGAACATTCGCGTGGCTATGAGCAGGCTCAGGCCATAAAGGGCAGACTGGTCGGCTGGGACGGTCTGCGGTCGCCAGAGTATACGCAGGCGGTCTCGAAGATGCTGTGCATAACGGACGATGAGTCCGAGACGGAGCAGCGCATTCGTGAGTTCAACGACCACTTCGGCGGACGCATCGTCGCCGTGCGCTCGAAAGCTGACTATGCCGAGATAACGTGCCCGGGCGTATCGAAGGCGTCGGGAATCCAGCGGCTGGCGGAGCGTCTGGGGATATCCATCGATGAGACGATGGCCATCGGTGATGGTGATAATGATATCCCGATGCTCAAGGCTGCCGGCCATAGCGTCGCTATGGGCAATGCGGTCCCTGAAGTGAAGGCAATCTGTGAATACGTCACGACGGACTGCGAGGCTGATGGCTTTGCGACGGCGATCGAGCGCTACATACTGGGACAGGGATGATAACAGCCGCTACACCGCCGCTGGCGGCTGTCGCGGAGCTCGGGATGGTATATGGTACTTAGTTAAGGGAGAAGAGGAGCAATTTGGCTATAAGATTGGTCGTCATGGATCTCGATGGGACGCTGCTGAACTCGGATAAGCTCATATCGCCGCACACGCAGGCGGTGCTGGAGCAGGCTCGGGCGCAGGGCTGTCTCACGACGATAGCTACCGGGCGCATGCATGGCTCGGCCGCCTATTTCGCGCGGGCGTCGGGGATGAATGCGCCGGTCATCAGCTGCAACGGCGGCCACGTGCAGGGAATCGAGGCAGCGACACCGCTGTTCGAGCGTCATCTCGCACCGCCGGTGGTGCGGCGTCTGCTGGAGCTGGCGCGGCGCCGGGGCTGGTATCTGAACTGGTACATCGGCGATACCGTCTACGTCATGGAGTATATCGAGGATTACTTTTATGCCTATCGCACGACGAAGGGGCTGAAGATCAAGGCGGTCGGCGATCACTATGCCGACTATACCGAGAACGTCATCCAATGCGTCATCCGTGACCTGGATGGCGATGTCCAGAGCAAGACGGCCGTCATCGAGCAGATGTTCCCGGGCGGCATCCAGGCCCAGCAGAATACAGGCACATCGTCGGATCTGACGCCGCCCGGCGTGAACAAGGCCGTTGGCGTGGAGGCCCTGCTGCACGCTCTCCATATAGCGCCCTCGGAGCTCATGGTCTGCGGCGATGGCGATAACGATCTCGCGATGCTCGACTATGCCCGCCGGCATGGCGGCGTGGCGGTCGTCCCCGCGAATGGCCTGCCGGCAGCGAAGGCGCTGGCGACCTATCACGCGCCGAGCAATGATGAGGATGGCATAGCCAGAGCCATCGAGGAGCTCGTGCTGCGCCACTGAGCAGATATATAATTTTAGCGAAAAGAAAACAGGGGTGATATATATGACGGAGGAAAATGAGAAAGCGGAGGAGTACCGCCTCGTCATCGTGACCGGTATGTCGGGCGGCGGTAAGACGCAGGCCTGCCGCTACATGGAGGACCTCGGATATTTCGTGGTTGATAATCTGCCGCCGGTATTCATACCGAAATTCGTGGAGCTGGCTCGCCATGCCGGCGGCCATATCGGCAAAGTCGTGCTGGTGGTGGATACGCGCAGCCGCGAATTCTTCGATACATTCGTCCAGGTGCTCAATGATATGGACAGGGATGATATGCCCTATGAGATGCTGTTCATGGACGCCTCGGATTCGGTCATCATCCGCCGCTATAAGGAGACCCGCCGCCGCCATCCGCTGGCGCCGAACTCGCGCATCAGCGAGGGCATCGCGAAGGAGCGTGAGCGCCTGGCACCCGTGCGGGCCAAGGCGACCTATGTCATAGATACCTCGGAGCTCAAGAAGGTCGAGCTGCGGGACAAGATCCATCGCCTGTTCGGCAACACCGAAGGCAATCAGATGAATATCAACGTATTGTCGTTCGGATTCAAATTCGGTATGCCGCTCGATGCGGATATGGTATTCGACGTGCGCTTCCTGCCGAATCCATTCTATTTCGAGTCCATGCGCCACAAGAGTGGCGCCGTGCCCGAGGTCGCGGAGTACATAGCGAGCCAGCCGGTCACGCAGGAGTTCCTGAAGCATCTGGACGGTCTGATTGATTTCCTCATACCGCAGTACATAAAAGAAGGCAAAAGCCAGCTCGTCATCGCCGTCGGCTGCACGGGTGGCATGCACCGCAGCGTCTTCGTGGCCAAGCACATCCACGACCGGCTCTGCAATCAGTATCCGACGCGCCTCGAACATCGCGACCTCATGAAGAACGACGTGTGGGAGCATGTACGGGAGGAGAGCTGATATGTATTTACTAAAATGGTTGTATCCGGGGCTGAAATTCAAGCGCTGGCTGCTGCTGTTCGCTCTCGGAGTCATGTTCGTAGCCATAGGTCTGGCGCTGGCCTTCAACTACAAATATCTCGACGTGCTGGAGGAAGCTATATTTCGGGCGGTCTACCTCTGGCGCGGGAGCTATAACTACGCATTTACGACCATCGTGGGCCTTGGCGTCGTATCCATCGGCATCATCCTGATGCTGATCGCGACGCGGTTCATCATCCGCTCCGTCATCACGGTGCTGCTGCCGGAGAACTCCGGTCATCTCGTGGATATCATTTACGAGAAACGCAAGCTCGGCAAAGGCCCGTCCGTGACGGTCATGGGCGGCGGCCATGGCCTGAATGTGCTGTTGCGCGGGATCAAGCGTGCGACATCGAATGTCACGGCCGTCGTGACCGTGGCCGATGACGGTGGCTCCTCGGGCCGTCTGCGCGAGGACCTCG
>Ga0256404_1004162_pt1 | contig 27747 bp, 18 predicted proteins | sample RumenRJG_01DNA_FD_185990 | JGI IMG/M metagenome (GOLD analysis project Ga0256404, IMG submission 185990) | Bovine rumen microbial communities from Lethbridge, Alberta, Canada - RJG_01 | ecosystem: Host-associated > Mammals > Digestive system > Stomach > Rumen | place: Canada: Alberta | collected...
TTTTTACTCCCTGAGAATCGAATATCCTGGCAAAACACAGAAAAATCAGCCGCCTGAAAAATATCGCATTCTCAGACGGTTGATTAGCAAAGAGGGTGAGCCATAACTGAATTATGACACACCCTCGACTCGGGTGGTCGCCGCCCATTGTTCCCCTCTCCTTTGGGAAAGGAGGAGAGCTAGGAGTCACTAAACTTAATATGAAATATGAATTTTGAGAAAATCTTGCCATTCTGATGAGATTGGCAAGGTTTTTGTTATAATATTTTGTGGTATTCAAATAATTTGCTATATTTGCAACCCGAAAACTATCACAATCACTAATCACTAATTACAATGATCATAGCATTAGTCATCCTATTGGGCCTGGTGGTGTTTATTGTCATCGCCTGCGCCCTGTATGTGTTCAGCACACAACGTTCGCTCGTCACTCTGGACGAGAACTGCAAAAACGCCCTGGGACAAATCGAGGTGCAACTCAACAGCCGTTGGGACGCCCTGCTGGCGATGGCCAAGACCGCCAGCGCCTACGCCAAGCACGAGAGCGAGACACTGATCAATGTCATCGCCCAGCGCCGCCAGACCAACATCACCACCGCGGCCGATGTCAATGCCCAGGAGGGCGAACTGAGCAGCGTGTTCTCGCGCCTGATGGCCATCAGCGAGGCTTATCCCAACCTCAAGGCCGACGGCATGTTCCTCAAGACGATGGACTCGATCCGCGGTTACGAGGAGAACGTGCGCCTGAGCCGCATGGTCTATAACGACTCGGCCACCAAGATGAACCGCGCCGTGCGCCAGTGGCCCAGCTCGTTTGTGGCCAGCATGCTGCACTTCGGCGAGCGCGACTACCTCACCGTCGACGACCAGCAGAAGAAGTCGATGCCCGACCTGTTCCCCAACCAGTAGCCGCCATGAAGAGTTGTTACTGTCGTCAGCTGCTCGTGCTGGGACTGATGGCAATGGCGGTGACGGCCGTGGCCGACGTGTCGCTTAACCGTGTCACCATCGACATGGTGCTGCAGGCCGACGGCAGCGCGCACGTCACCGAGGTGTGGGATGTCGATGCCGACCAGATGCGTTACACCGAGCTCTACCAGACCCGGAAGCCAGCCGCCGGCGGCACCATCAGCGACTTCACCGTCAGCGAGCATGGCAAGCCCTACGCCTTCAGCGAGATGTGGAACACTCATGCCGTGAACAAGAAAGGCCGTTGCGGCATCCGTCGCGGCAATGGCGGCTATGAGCTGTGCTGGGGCATCGGCGGCGTTGGCCATCACCGCTACACGCTCGGCTACACCATCACCGGCCTGCTGCGCCCCGACACCGAGGGCTTGCGGCTCGACATGGTGCTGTTTCGCGCCGGCAACCTGCAGCCACAGTCGGTGAGTGCCACCATCTCGCGCGCCGACGGCGCGCTGGCCGACGACGATGTGCTGTCGTTCGAGCCCAGCGAGACGGGCACCGAGGCCAGCTTTACGGGCGGCCGATTTGTGCTGGCCACCCGCGGACCCATGGCCAAGGGCGACTGTCTGGGCGCACGCATCGTGCTGGCGGCCAAGGCCTTCGACGAGTTTGACTTCAGCGCCATCGTCAGCACCAACATCTCGCCCGACGAGCTCACCAGCCCGATGATGCGCGGCAGCGATCCCAGCCAGTATGACGAGTCGTGGATTGACCGCTGCATCGACTTCTACTACGAGTGGCCGTTGCTGTCGCTGCTGGGCATCCTGGGTATCCTGGTGGCACTGTTTTACGTCATCCGCAAATCGATAATCGCACTGCTATGAGACCGGCATCAACACATCATCTGCGAGCCGTCGCGGCACTGGCCGCGGCGCTGCTTGCCGTCACAGCGTGGGCCCATGTGGTCAACGATGTCGACATCCGCGTGGTCATCAACGACCTGGGCCATGCCCGCGTGGCCGAGGTGCGGCAGTGCGAGATGGGCAGCAGCGGCACCGAGGGGTTCATCAAGCAGTATAACCTGCACGGCATGCGCGTGGGCGAGCTGGCCGTGAGCGACGAGACGGGGACGCAATATGTCGTCGACGAGCCCTGGGACATCGACCGCTCGCGCCGCGAGAAGGCCGGCCATTGCGGCATCAACCATGTGAGCGAGGGTGTGGAGCTGTGCTGGGGCATCGGCGATGCCGGCGACCGCATCTACAACATCCACTACACCCTGGGCGGACTTGTCAACAGCCTGGACGACTATGACGGCTTCAACTTCCGCTTCTATGAGCCTGCCAGCGGGGCCTACGCCCGCCATGTGCGCGTCACCATCGAGCGCGAGCAGGGCCAGTTCACCCCCGAGGACACCCGCATCTGGGCCTTCCGCTACCACGGCCAGATCAACCTGGTCGACGGCAAGATTGTGGCCGAGACCGAGCAGCCCTTCGGCGACGAGAGCGAGGGCGTGGTCATCATGGCGCAGTTCAACAAAGGGCTGTTCCACCCCGTTGTCACCCGCAAGGGCACCTTTGTCGACAAGTACAAGAAACCCGCCTTCGAGGGCAGCGACTACACCCTGACCGACGGCGACAAGGCCAGCCAGCGCAGCTCGTTCAAGGGCGGCGGTTTTGGCGGCAGCGACACCACGCTGTGGCAGGAGTTGTGGGACATTGTCAGCGTGCTGCTGCAGCTGGGTCTGTGGATATTCATCCCGTGCTACTTCATCTATGAGCTAATCAACACCACTGGCACCATCAAGACTACGCGGCAGAACGTCCGCCTATTCGGCAACAAAAAAGGTGAGATGACCCAGTGGAGCCGCGACATCCCCTTCGGCGGCGACCTCTACCGCACCAGCCAGGTGCTGCACGCCAACAGCAGCCGTGATGTCAAGGAAAAGGATCAGATTGCCGCCGTGGTGATGCGCATGGCCCACAAGGGCCTGATCGTTCTGCGCCCCCATGTCAACAACAAGGGCGAGCAGGTGGGCGAGTTCCTGGTCACGCCCCCCTTGGGGCTGAATGGCAGCAAAGACCCGCAATCCACCCTCATCTATCTCATTCACAAGCAGATGTGGGAAGCCGCCGGCCCCGACCATGTGCTGCAGCCCAAAGAGATGGCCAACTATATGCGCGCCCGTCCCGTCGAGCACCGCATCGTCGTGCGACGCATCACCGAACTGCTGGGTGCCAGCGGACGCTCGCGCGGCAACCTTCAGCCCGACGAGGTGCTGCAGGTCTACGGCCTGAAGAAATATCTGCAGGAGTTCACCCTGCTCGAGGAGCGCCATGTGCTGGAGGTGGGGCTGTGGAAGGAATATATGGTATTTGCCACCCTCTATGGCATCGCCAAGCAAGTGTTCAAAGACCTGAAGCAGATTTGGCCCGACTACACCGCACTCGCCCCCGACGATAGTCTGCTCATGGACACCGACATCACGACCACCGTGGCTAGCTACACCCTGATGGGCATGAGCTACGTCCGCAGCTACGAGACCCCGCAGGAGCGTGAGGCGCGTCTTGCTAGCGAACGTGAGGCTCGCCGCAGCAGTGGCGGTGGCGGCTCGTCGTCCTACGGCGGCGGTGGCGGCAGCAGCGGTGGCGGCGGCAGCGGCTTCCGTTGATAAGGGGTCAGGGCGCTGGCGCGCTGTCAGGAGTCAGGGCGCTGGCGCGCTGTCAGGGGGCAGGGGCGCTGGCGCGCTGTCAGGGGTCAGGGGCGCTGGCGCGCTGTCAGGGGTCAGGGGCGCTGGCGCGCTGTCAGGGGTCAGGGGCGCTGGCGCGCCGTCAGGGGTCAGGGGCGCTGGCGCGCCGTCAGGGGTCAGGGCGCTGACGCGCTGTCAGGGGTCAGGGCGCTGACGCGCCGTCAGGGGTCAGGGCGCTGGCGCGCTGTCAGGAGTCAGGGTGTGAGCACTTCTTGGTTGCGAACTCGGTCGCTTGGCAGGATTCGCAAGCACTGAGTGCTAGCAACCGAATGGTGACAACGCGATAGCCTGCAAACCCCACCCCTACCCCTCCCCTTTGAGAAAGGGGAGGGGATGCTGGGAGAGGTATCGCATGAGCGTAGCTCTAAACCCCTGCCCCTCCCCTTTGAGAAAGGGGAGGGGATGCTGGAAGCGGGCGCGGTCAGGTGGGTGGCTCTAAAGCCTGCCCCTCTCCTTTGGGAAAGGGGCGGGGATGCTGGGAGAGGCATCCCCTTTGGAACAAAAAGTCGCCTCATAATCTACAATTATCAACTTCGCGATGCGAAATTCAAGAAAATACCCACAAAATCGGCTCAAATACTTGCAAAACACAAAAAAACTTCATAACTTTGCGCATTCCTATCAACTTTTCGGCCCGCACTATGACCGAGCGCGAGCCCATCAATCCAATTGAGTAAAAATATGCTCCGACTTATCACTCTCGCGACAATACTTCTGACCTGCGTCCCCCAAATGATGGCGGTGAACGATCGTAATTATATTTATCTCTTCGACTGCACAGGGTCAATGCAGAGCAATGAAGTATGGAAGCCAGCAAAGGCATTTCTTGACAAAGAGATTACTCGGTTAGACCGTCACAGCCAGGTCACTATCATCCCTTTCAAACAGACAGTGTTCGCCAGCTCTACATTCATGCGGTCCCAGTATGACCAGGATAAAGTTGAGCAACAGCTTGAGGCCGCCCTCGCAGTCAAGCAACGCTACACCGACATCTGCTGCGTGTGGGATGCCGCCCAGGCCAAACTTACGGCCGAGCGAGACAATTACATCATCCTTTTGACCGATGGCCAAAATGGAGAGGGTCAGCAAGGACTCAATCTGTTGTGCGACAAGCTCAAAGCCTGGAAACGAAGCCATGCGAGCAACGTCTATGCATTCTATATCATGCTCACCGATGAGGCCAAGACCATCAAGTCGTGTGTCGGTGGTGATGGCGACAACTTGTTCTTTATCGATGCTGAGGCCAGCATCCCGACGTTTGCCGCTTGCGCTCCCACCGCTCCCATAGCCAGCTATCGTTTTGCGGGCAAGGAGGCCTCTCAACTAGTATCCGTGCCCGTGTCGTGTGGCGGAACATTCAAGCACGTGACAGTGACGAGCAACGACCCCAACTTCAAAGTCGAGGACACTGACGGCACAATCAAGGACGGCCAAATCAAGCTGCGTGTAACCTCTCGCCACCCTGATGTCACCTCGCTGAACAAAGCCATGGCAACCGAGCACTACCAGATTCATGCCCGCCTCGACGCCTCGCACTCCGACCTGCACATACTGAACGAGTGCTGCATCAACATTGAGAACAAGAACGAGCGCTCATTGTCATTTGAACTGCTAGACGAGCAAAAACCGTCGCTGGGCACTGTGCAGTATTATCCCCGTCTGCTCTTCTGGCCAGCCAAAGAGATTGACACGCTGTGGTTTGAGTTGACTCCTGTCTTCAGCCCCGAGGCCAAACAGTCGGGTTCGGTGGCCCGGTTTGCGCTCTCGGTGCCGGCCAAAGCCAGCCAAGTGCTAGTTGAAGGCGAAGCGACCAACCAGTTTGTTGTTGATGCTCGGCATCCACGGCCAGTCAGAGTGGGCATATTGTTTGACCTGTCGACCCCCGATGCACGCTATGAGCTGACGCTGCAAGCCATCAACCCACAGAATCTGGACTGCATCCAGAACACCCGCCCGGCACGACAGTTCAGCTGCGTGATGACAGCAACGTTTGATCGCGTCTGGAATCCTTTGAGTCACATTCTGCTGTGGCTTGCCATAGTCACTGCCGCACTTTTGTTTGCGTGGTTTGCGGTGCTCAAGCGCACCTTCTTCCCTACAATCAAGGTGGGCAAGCTGCGCATCACCGAGCCCTATTATTCCGAGCGCACCATCAAGGGAGCGCGGCAGGTGGTGCTGACCAACCGCCCCGCTCGCCAGTCATGGTTAAGCCGCGTGTTCACGGGCCGCATCATCTATGAGGTCAATCAGGCATGGACCACGGCTGTGGTGCTTGAGAGCCGCAAGCGTCAGGTCAAATTGCGTCCCTCGTCGGCCTACACGCTCGACCCTCCCGATTTCGTTCTGTCCAAGCAGGTTGAGTACACCCTGCGTTATGCTTGTGGCGACGACGAGAAACATGTAATCACAATCTATTAACACATAAATCAGTAATATATGGCTACTAAAATCAAACGCAGCCTGTTTATTGGCTTAGGCGGAACAGGAATGACCGCCTTGCTGCACACCAAGCGCATGTTTATCGACACCTACGGCGAGGTGCCCCCGATGGTGGGTTTTCTGGGAATTGACACCGATGGAGACTGGTATTCGCGCGACCTGGTCTCAAAATATGGTAAGGTGAAATTGGAACCCAGTGAGCAAATGCCCATCCTGGTGTTGGACGCGCAACCCATCTACAGAGTTCATCAAGACCGTTTTGCCTGGTTGCCCGAGAAGAACCTCCGGGCGCTAAGCTCGATGAAACTTGGAGCCGGGGCAGTCCGCACCAATGGCCGCTTTGCCTTCACGGTGAACTATGATGACGTGAAGGTGAAACTGATGGACGCGCTGAATGGCATCACCTCGGCCAGCCACATCAACAACACCGCCTACGAGCTGCTGAGCGAGGCAGATGTCGAAATTCACATGGTGTTCTCGGTCGCTGGCGGCACTGGCAGCGGCATCTTTCTGAACATGGCCTACACCATCAAGGAAGTGGTTCCAGGGTGCAAGCTGATGGGCTATGCTGTGCTGCCCGATGTGTTCCGCGCCATGTCGGGCACGACAATGGCGCGCGTCAAGGCCAATGGCTATGCCGCAATCGAAGACCTGGACTGGTTCATGCACCTGAGCATGGGCGGCGAGCCTCATGAGTTGATGTATCTGCACAGCAGCCAGTTGGCCGACCAGCGCCCCTTCAACTCGGTGGTGTTTATCGACAACAAGAATCGCAACAACGACTCATACGACCATGTTGACAAGCTGACCGAAATGATCAGCCTGGCGCTGGTGACTGCAGCGGGCCAGTTGTCACAGGCCAGTGCCAGTGTCAATGACAATCTGGAAAAAATCATTCGCGACGGCGAGATGGACATCGAGGGCAAGATGGCCTGGGCCGGCGGTATGGGAGCCAGCGAGATTGTGTTCCGCGGCGAGGACTTGAGTGACATCTATGCCATCAAGGCTGCAAATTTTGTGATTGACAGTATGCTCAACACGGGTCAGGACATCGACGCGACAGTCAACAGCTGGATTGACAGCCCTAACGTCAAGGTCAGAGAGAACAACGGTTTTGACAACGTGATTGACTTCATGCTCGACAAGAATCCCAAGTATGCCATGAGCACCATCAATGAGGCCCAGAATGCGCAGGCCGAGATTGACGGATATGTTGCCAGTAGCATGCCCAAGGACGACGACTTGACGGAGCGGTGCAATGAACTGCAAGAGCGCGTGAGCAAAGAGTTCCACAAGCTGATGGTGACCGAGATCAACAAGCCCTGTGGTGTGGGTTCGGCCGAGAAGATCCTGGTCAGACTCAAAGCGCAGTTTGACATCATGATGCGCGAGATGCGCCAGGAGCGCGAGCTGCTACTGCAACGCGAGCCGCAACAGGTGGAAGCCATCAAGGCCGCGGTCAACGATGTCAAAGAGTATGACAGCCGCTTCTTCAAGCGGGCTGCAATGCTCGATGAGAAAAAACAGGAAGCCATGAACTGCGCCTATGGGCTGGTGGTGACCCGTCGCGAGATCAAACGCCGCGACATGGCCATCCAGTTCTACACATTCATGAATGTCATGATCAATGACGCGATGGCCCATGTGGCGGCCGTGCGGCAGAAACTTGAAGGAGTCTATCGCGACAACGCCGAGCGCCTGTCCATTATCCAGAACCGCATCGACAGTGACAATCAGCTGTTCCAGATCGACCTGGCGCAGAACTATGTGACGCAAATCCGTCTCGACACCGACGAGGTCAACATCAACGACCTGCTGAACTCGATGCCTGATGGCGACCGCTTCTACAACATCGCCAGCAAGAGCAACCAGGAGGTGGCCCAGACGATTTATGACTACACCAAGGGACTGAACGGTTCGCGGCGCTGGTCGGGCATGACCATCGAGCAGATATTTGACGAGATGTCAGAAACTGACTTCAACAACCTGGTCGACATCGCCTTGCGCAAGTCGATGCCGCTGTTCACTTACAACCATCAGGGATATATGCCCACCAAGCAACCGACCGACATCTACTTCCTGGGCATTCCCAGCAATACGTGCCGTTTCAACAAGGCGTTTATCAAGGGGCGTGTCAAAGGTGTCAGTGAGGTGGACGAGTCGATCATCGGCATGAAAAATCGCGTGATCATCTACCGCCAGATCGGTGTTGTGCCAGCCTACGCCATCAGTGCCGTGCCGTCGTGCAAGATTGAGTATGACAACAGCACAATCAACAGCCACTTTGACGCACAGTTGTGCACACGCATGGTGCGCGAGGGCTATTCGCTGATGCCCAGCAAGGCAGCCGACAACACGCTGGAGTTCTGGGTCAAGGGCATCATCTTCGGCCTGATTCGCAATGACGGCGAGTGCTACTATTATAAGGATGTCGACGACTCGGATGCCGCGCTCGACGACTTCTGGATCAAGCTGAGCCCCTATCGCGACGACGCGTTCACCATGTTCCGCCGCATCTGCAAGTCGGTCGAGAACCAGTATGAACTGCACTTCAACGCGTTGCAGCGCGAGAAGGGCGACGAGTACTTGCGGACAATCATCGACGATGCCAAAGCCAACTACCTGGTCAAGTTCTCACAAATCATGATGACCCGCGACGAAATCAAAAAGAAGGGCAATGAGGCTGTGGCCCGCTTGATTACCGACGAGATTAACTACGTCACCAAGCAGCTGTGATGAGACATCATGTTCACTTGCTGATGGGCCGCTGCCTGGAGTCGGCGGCCCACGACTTGCCGTTATACGCCATGACAAACGGCGTGCGACAGGCATGGCCGTTTGTGCACTCGATTCACTGGTGCCGCAACAAGGACGGTGACATCGCAGTCACAAAGATGTGCCCTGACCAGACTGCAGACTTTATCTACCGCCTGGACTCTGACCTGGTGCAGACCGAGGAGGTCAATGTGGCCGACCTGTCAAGTGAGTCACTCGATAGGTTTCTCAAAAACCTGTATCGCGAGACGGTCACCATTGACAATCCGGGTCAACCGGCCAACCTGCTGATGACGTTGTCGCTGCCGTTGTGGGAAGAGCAGATGGTGAAGGACGCTGTCGAATTGCTCAAAGCACTGGCAGTCACCGAGCTGGACATTGAGGTCGATGTCATCGGTCTGGATGCCGAGCTGGCCAACTTGCTGCTCGATGACGACCAGCACCTGCCCACCGGCAGTGTCGCATCACTGAACCGCCAGGGCTGGAAAGCACTGACCGATGTGGCACGCACCAACACCAAAGGCAACATCAATCATTTGATTCCGTTGCAAGACAACAACGGACAGGCGGCACTGATGCTCGACATGAGAGGACTATCGATCATACTGGCACAATGGAGCCTGCTCTGCGCCGAGAGTTACACGACGTTTTTCCCACCCAGCTATGCCCCCGACCACGAGCTGACTGCTGTGGGATTCTCGATATTGCACCTCGACAAGAGTTATTTTGTCAGATACCTTATGGCCAAAGCTTTTGTCACTGTCTTCGAGCGCGAAAATGTCAGTCAGCCCAATGTTGACATCAACAAGATTGCCCCCATCGCCAGTCGCTGCCTGCTCAATGCCGATCTCCATGGCGACTTGACACGTCTGTTCTCGTCGTTCTGGCAAGAGAAGGTCATGCCGCTGCTTGATGGGCATCAATCACACGCCGACATCATCGCGCAGCTGTCGCCCGAACTGACCACATTGTTCCAACAAGACTTACTGGATGCGTTGCAAACCTATATCAAAGACGAGACGCTCTCGCTACCCGAGCGCAAGTGCGTCCTAGCTCTGATTTTGGGACTCGACGACAAGCAGCTGACGGGCAACATCTTTACCAGTCGCCAGCCGAACATCGACGATATCGTCACCGAACCTCTGCAGCTCTTTGTAGACCAGTATAATCAACAGGACGAAATCAGCCCATTGCTACTGGCCATCACCGACGATGCCGGAAAGATCGTCATACCGACCGACGAGATCAGAAGCCTCAAGGATCAAATGCGTGACTCGACCCGCTTTATCCGTCAGCAGGCACAGCGGCTCGACACACTCAAGGCACAAATCGACGATGTGCACGAGAGCAAGCGCCGGCTCACCGAGAACGGCTTTCTGTTTGAGGGACAGACCTACAAGTTGCTGACCGAAGTCGGCGAGCAGACATTCGACGACGACTATGAGGGGCACGGCCAGCTGCCGGCATCGGTCGACTTGCGCGACGAGCTGACTGACATCCAGAACCAGGGTAGCCTGGGCGCATGCTCGACGTTTGCCTCGGTGGCCGCGATGGAATATCTGATGAAGAAGAACCAGCAAGAGTCGGACTTGAGCGAGACTTTTGTGTTCTACAATGCCCGGAAAGCTGACGGCACAGAGAACGAGAATACGGGCACGACCATCTATGATGCCATCACGGCAATGCATGACCACGGCATCTGCCTCGAGAGTCTGCATCCCTACAATGCCGACGGCTATGCCACCGCACCAACCGACGAGGCCTTTGAGGACGGTCTCAAACGTCGCGTAGTCACAGCCAAGAACCTTCGTTTTACCGACGACATCAATCACAATGTGAATCTGGTTAAGTCGGCTGTTGCCGATGGTTTCCCTGTTGTGTTTGCCCTCAACATCTATGACTCGTTTGATGCGTCATTCGACACGACCAGAGGGTTTATCAAGCGCCCCACCGACGAGGAGGTGAAGGAATACTATGACAAACATGGTGACAAGCGCCGTTTTCATGCCATGACCATCTGTGGCTACAGCGATGAGCAGCGCGTGTTCATCGTTCGCAACTCATGGGGCACCCGATTTGGCGACAAGGGCTATTGCTACTTGCCTTACTCCTACGTCGGCGACAAGAAGCTCAGCATCCAGCATTGCATCATCACCGAGGTGCTGATTCCCGACGGCTCGACCGGCACATCCACGGGTCCTGACGAGAAACAGAAGCATGTGCAGTTTGACTACACCGACGCCGTGATCGACATAGCCATCACCGGCATCCTGCTTGACGAGGAACGGGTGCACCTCAAGTCGATGGAAGACCGCTACAAGCGGCTGCACGCGGCTTACCGCACCCTGCTGAGCCAGCTGTGCAACAACAATCAGCGCAAGGCCATCATCCAGAATGCTTGTGTCCGACTCGATGAGCGGATTGCCGCCAGCGAGCAGCAAATCGCCCAGTTGCAGAGCGAACGATCGGCCGCACTGACAAGTCATGACCAGAAATGCGACAGCACACTCAGGTGGGCACTTGTGGCAGGCGTGTTGAGTGCCCTGTCAACCGGGGCTTTGGCCTATGCTGAGAGTTCGGCCTGGCTGGTCTTTGGCCTGATCACGGCAGCCATCGCCGCATTCGGACTGCTCTACTACGGCTATATGCGCAGCAATCGCCGCAAGTGCCAGCTGGAATTTGAAGAGCGCATCAATCGCCTGGTCAACCAGAAGAGTGGACTTCAGCGCGAGCGACGACTCATCGAGATGAAGATGCATTTTGCCGGCATCTTTATCGAACAGTTCGAGCAATTGCGCGACAAGCTGAACACGAAGTATCGCTGCATGTGCTCGTTCCTGGGTAATCTCAACACCTGGCACAGAGAGCAGCAGCAGGCTCTTGGCACCATGGACAGCCATGCACAGGTCAGCACGTTCATCTCTGTTCTGGACAACGAGCAGCTGGACAAGTACTTTACCGAGAACGCCAGTAGTGTGACACAAGATGTGCATTTATCCTCGTTCTTTGACAAATACAAGATGGATGAGGATGGCATACTTGCCTTCAGGCTGAATCTCGAGAAAGACTTGGCCTCAAAACTGCTTGAACCCCTGGACGATTTTTCGCTGCTGCGCTACATCACCAAGGACGTGACATTTCCGTTCTTGAAACAAGCAGAGCAGCTGTCCGAGATATTGAGTACGATGAGCCATCGCTCCAACCCCTTCGCCCACATCAAGCAGATAGAAACGCACACACCTGATGTAAAATATGTGATGGTCAATGCCGCCACTGCGCAGGAGAAGAAAACATGGCATGAGACCTACCGTCGCTACTTCACCATCGCGCCCAATGAGGCTTATGTGGCATCGCCAATGCAATTGCTGGTGCTGAGCACCAAGGAGATTGCGCTAAGCGAGTTACAGTGACAAGTTGTGCTAGCATTAAGCAGTGATCAAAACCTGACACGCCCGATAGGATGACTGGTTGGTGGCTTGCAACCACAGTGTGTTGGCAACCGAATGGTGACAACACGATAGCCTGCAAACCCTGCCCCTCCCCTTTGGGAAAGGGGAGGGGATGCTGGGAGAGGCATCGCATGAGCGTAGCTCTAAAGCCCAGCCCTTACTTGTCTGTTGTGATTTTTTTGTGATTATCGCTTGCAAATGTCAGGCAATATTCGTAATTTTGCGATATTATAGGTAAAATGATTTGTTTAACATTAAAACCTAATTGTTATGGACAATAATTATCCTAACCAGATGCCACAACAAGCCCCTGGACAATCGCCCTATCTGCCACCTGCACCCCCTAAAGGCAAGGCGGGATGCTGGGGCATCGCCGGTTCGTTCCTTATCCCCATTCTGGGACTGATCCTCTTCTTCACGATGAAGGACAAGGTTGAGGACACCAAGCCCTATCTCTATGCCTGTATCGCGGGTTTTGTGATCGGACTGATTCTGAATTATGTGGTCACGCCGATGCTGATGAGCAGCATGCAGATGCCCTGATGCGGCACCACAGTACGTTGTGTTACGGCCGCCCCGACGGATATTCTGTTGGGACGGCCGCTCTTGTACGGTTCTGATCCGAGAAGGGTTATCGGATGGCCTTCGCTCAATTCATAATTAGTGCACAACCAGAACCTTTCTCCGTTCGGCGTGATTTCCCGTTCGCCTGACGTAGTCAACCCCCACCCCTGCCTCTTTGGGAAAGGGGAGGGGATGAAGGGAGCGGGCGGGGGCAGGGGGGCCGTTCTGCCGCCCTTTCAGGGCTTGGATGGCGGGTGGACATCTGTACCGGGGTTGCGCTATCGCTCCACCCCGGCCTGTGGTCTGCCAGCCCTTCGGGCTTGCTGCTGGCAGGGGTGAAGTCGCTACACGGATCTGCATTATGAATTATGAATTGAGAAGAAGATGACCCCTCACCTGACCTCTCGCCTATCAGGGGAGAGGGACTCAGGGGTGGGGTTGAGTGACCATGCGCCACTGCATTGTGAATTGTGCATTGTGAATTGTGCATTGTGAATTGAGCATTGTGAATTAGGGATGAGTGCTTATTTTTTGTTAATAAGTGGCGGGGAGTTGGTGGGGGTGAGGTTTTTGTTGTAAATTTGCGGGTTGTACTCTTTTGAGCAGCCGACAGCTGGCTCAAGGGGCAACATTGTTGAGAAAAAACAACTAACAAACAAATATGAAGAAGTACAATCTGATCAACAACACGCTGGGATGGCTCATGTTTGTGGTGGCGGCAGTGACCTATCTGCTGACCATCGAGCCCACGGCCAGCTTCTGGGACTGCCCGGAGTTTATCGCACAAGGTTTCAAGAGCGAGATCGGTCACCCGCCGGGCAACCCGATTTTCATCTTGCTGGCCCGTTTTTTCACGCTGTTTGCCGGCGATGACGTGACCGCTGTTGCGCGGTGTGTCAATGCGATGTCGGCGCTGCTGAGCGCTGCCACGATCTTGTTGCTGTTCTGGACCATCACCCACCTGGTGAAGAAGCTGGTGGTCAATGATGGCGAGGAGGACAGTATGTCGCTGGCCCAATATCTGGTGGTGATGGGCAGCGGTGTGGCCGGCTCGCTGGCCTACACCTGGAGCGACACGTTCTGGTTCAGCGCAGTCGAGGCCGAGGTGTATGCGTTCTCGTCGTTCTGCACGGCGCTGGTTTTCTGGCTCATCCTCAAGTGGGAGAGCCGTGCCGATGAGCCCGGCAGCGACCGCTGGCTGATATTGATTGCCTACATCTTCGGCGTGTCGCTGGGTGTGCACCTGCTGAACCTGCTGTGCATCCCTGCCATCGCGCTGGTCTATTATTACCGCAAGTTCCAGAACACGACCGCCAAGGGTTCGCTCATCACGCTGCTCATCTCGTTTGCCATCATCGTGGCCATCCTCTATGGCCTTGAGCCGGGCTTTGTCGAGATGAGCCAGAAGTTTGACCTGCTGGCAGTGAACACGCTGGGCATGTCGTTCAACTCGGGTGTCATCCTCTATGCGCTGGTGCTGATTGCAGCGCTGTCGTGGAACCTGTGGGAACTGCACCAGAACTCGAGCGACGCACGCATCAAGGTGTCGTTTGTTGTTGCCATCGTGCTGTCGGGCATGTTGCTGCTGGGCGACAGCTGGTGGCTGCCGTTGTTGCTGCTGGTGGGGCTGTGCGTGTGGATGTTCAAGTATTGCACCCCCGCGCCTCGCCGCCTGCTGGCCAACATCTCGCTGAGCGTGCTGGTGATCTTCATCGGCTTTGCGAGCTATGGTGTGATTTTGATTCGCAGCAACGCCAACACGCCGCTGGACGAGAACTCGCCCAACAACACGTTTGCCCTGGCCAAGTATCTGAGCCGCGAGCAGTATGGCGAGACTCCGCTGCTGTATGGCCGCACGGTGTTCAGCCAGGTGGTGTATCAGGAGCAGTCCAACGGGACGATGAAACCCAAGACCATCGACGGCCCGATGCAGTATGCCCAGGAGGTGAAGCAGAGCGCCGACCAGCCTGACCACTACAAGGCGCTCGGTCCGAAGAAGACCTACGTGTTCGCTCCCGAGCAGAACATGGTGTTTCCGCGCATCCACAGCGAGGCTCACGCGCAGCAATACCAGGAGTGGCTGGGCATGGAGGGTGTCGAGGTGATGGCGCACACTCGTCAGACGGGCGACGGCACGTGGGCCGACGAGGGCGAGCCCGCCATCAAGCCGACGGTGCTGGAGAACATCCGCTTCTTTATCGACTACCAGCTGAACTATATGTACTGGCGCTACTTCATGTGGAACTTTGCCGGCCGTCAGAACGACATCCAGGGCATGGGCGAGGTGACCCAGGGCAACTGGGTGTCGGGCATTCCACTGATCGACAACCCCCGCCTGGGCGACCAGAGCCTGCTGCCCGACGACCTGGGCCGCGGCAACAAGGGTCACAACGTGTTCTACCTGCTGCCGCTGCTGCTGGGCATCATCGGCCTGCTGTGGCAGGCCTACCGGGGCAAGCGTGGCATCGAGCAGTTCTGGGTGGTGTTCTTCCTGTTCTTCATGACAGGCATCGCCATCGTGCTCTACCTCAACCAGACTCCGAGCCAGCCTCGCGAGCGTGACTATGCCTACGCGGGCTCGTTCTATGCCTTCGCCATCTGGATTGGCATGGGCGTGGCCGGACTGTGGCGCCTGGTGCTGGCGCTGATGGCCAAGAAGGACAAGAAGAGCGGCAAGCGCGAGGATCTCTCCGGCACGAGCAAGGGGCTGGCCATGGCCGGCGTTGCCGCGCTGGTGGGCGTGCTGGTGCCGCTGCAGATGGTGAGCCAGACGTGGGACGACCACGACCGCAGCGGTCGTTATGCGGCGCGCGACTTCGGCATGAACTATCTGGCCAGTGTCGACAAGAACGGCATCATCTTTACCAACGGCGACAACGACACCTTCCCGTTGTGGTATGCCCAGGAGGTGGAGGGCTACCGCACCGACGTGCGTGTGGTCAACCTGAGCTATCTGTCGACCGACTGGTATATCGCCCAGATGCAGCGCGCTGCCTACGACAGCAAGCCGCTGCCCATGCAGGCAGGCAACCTGACCTACGCCTACGAGAACCGTCAGTTCAACTACTTTATCACGCCCGACACCTCGGTGCGCATGCCGGTGATTGAGTCGCTCAAGCACCTGTACAGCAGCGAGAACACCAACAATGCCTACGGCATGAGCGAGATCCGATATCCGCTGTGTTTCATCCCCGTCAACGCCGACCAGGCCGTTGCCGCCGGCGTTGTGCCTGCCGAGCGCAAAGACATGATCGAGGAGACCATCGACATGGACCTCACGCGCCTGGGCAGCGGCATGACATCGAGCCAGGTGATGAGCCTCGACCTGATTGCATCGAGCATCGCCCAGGGCTGGAAACGCCCGTGCTACTTCGCCATGACGGTGCCCGAGAGCTACTATCTGGGTCTGGTGCCCTATCTGCAGAACACGGGCATGGCCTATCAGGTTACTCCGGTCAAGACACCGAACATGGACAAGCGTAGCGACATCCCGTGCAACACCGACAAGATGTATGACGCGGTGATGAACCGCTTCCGCTGGGGCGGCATCGACAAGGCTCCGGCCGGCAGCATCTATCTGGACGAGACGGTGCGCCGCATGGTCACCACCACGCGCACGGCAATGGTGACCCTGGCCGAGACGCTGATCGAGGAGGGCCGCACGGCACAGGCTGCCGTCGAGGCCGGCAACGCGACACTGCTTGGCAAGGACGCCAAGGCGCTTGCCGCCGACCGCTTTGCCCGCGCGCGCAAGGTGCTGGACCTGCTGATGGAGAAGCTGCCCGCCCAAGCCTCGCCCTTCGCTGTGCAGATGGGCCAGCACATCGCCGACACCTATGCGGCACTGGCCGAGTATGGCGGCGACACGACAGCCAAGCAGAAAGCTGTCGAGCTACTGGAGCAGGAGGTGCTGCGCTATGCCGACTATTGCCGCTACTACCAGTCGCTGTCTCCCAGCCTGTATAGCCGCACGACCAACATCGACCGCTTTATCAACGAGCGTTACCTGCCCTATCTGTTCAGTGACTACACTGCTCTGGCTGGCCAGGCCAAGGCCGAGGAGCTGGCCAAGAAGGTGCAGGCCCGCGGTGTGAACATGGAGCGCTTGCTGGGCAGCCTGCAGCAACAATAATACTGGGTTTCGGTCTTCAGGTTTCGTTTATCGTTCATCGATCTAACCGAAGTCTGAAGACCGAAAATGCGTCTGGTCGGCGGTATTTTTCGCCTGGCGAAGTGAACGGTAAGACCGCTGAAAAGTCATTAACCGCGAAGTCCTCGCGAAAGTTTTTTAACCGCGAACTTTTACGAACGCAAGCGACTATGCGAATGGAGGTGTGTCAAAACCCCACCCCCAACCCCCTCCCCTTTGTGAAAGGGGAGGGGAGCTGGCGCGCTGGCAGGAGTGAGGGCGCTGGCGCGTTGTCAGGGGTCAGGGCGCTGCCGCGCCGTCAGGAGTGAGGGCGCTGGCGCGATGTCAGGGGTGAGGGCGCTGCCGCGCCGTCAGGGGTCAGGGCGCTGGCGCGCCGTCAGGGGTGAGGGCGCTGCCGCGATGTCAGGAGTGAGGGCGCTGGCGCGCCGTCAGGGGTGAGGGCGCTAGCGCGATGTCAGGGGAGGCGTGAGGGGCGGGGTTGAGTCTCCACGCCTAGCTGCATTATGAATTATGAATTATAAATTATGAATTGAGAAGAGTGGGGGATGACCCCTCACCTGACCTCTCCCCTATCAGGGGAGAGGGACTCGGCTACCGACCATTATTCCCCTACCCTGGCAGGGGAACTAGGTGTCGCCAGCCTCATTATGAATTATGAATTGTGCTTTGTGCATTATGAATTGAGTAAAAAACGAACATGCTAGTTGAACGTCCACCTCTGCTCTACCGCATGCTATTTCCTGAGACTGTATGGCGCATCCACAAGCGCCGTCACACGGTCTATCTCACCTTTGACGACGGGCCCATTGCCGAGGTCACGCCGTGGGTGCTTGACACGCTTGACCACTATGGCATCAAGGCCACTTTTTTCTGCGTGGGCGACAACGTGGCTCGCAATCCTGAGCTGTTTGCCGAGATCAAACGGCGCGGGCACAGCGTGGGCAACCACACGATGAACCACTTGCAGGGTGCCAAGGTGACCACGCGCCGCTATTTGCTCAACGTGTTCCACGCCCACGAACTGATCGACAGTCCGCTGTTCCGTCCGCCGCACGGCCTGCTGCGGTGGGGACAGAGCAAGGTGTTGCGGTCGCGATTCACCATCATCATGTATGACCTGGTGACGCGCGACTACAGCAAGAAGATGACGCCCGAGCAGGTGCTTGACAACGTCAAGCGCTATGCTCGCAACGGGTCGATCATCGTGTTTCACGACTCGCTCAAAGCCGAGAAGAACCTGCGCTATGCGCTGCCTCGGGCCATCGAGTGGCTCAAGGCCCAAGGTTATAACTTCGAGGCCATCGGCACGGCCGGTGCCTGACGCTGTCTCCAAGTCGGCTCAAAATCGCACGGGTCACGCAGATTATGTTTCTCATGCAGGTCATGCAGATAGTGGTCTGCGACTCCTAGCAGGACTTGATCTAGTTATAGCGCCTCGGATGCACGCAGGGCGGTCATATTGGGCTTTTAGAGTTTGAGTATTAACGTAAAGGATGTTGCCGTTCAGGTCGTATTCATAGTGATGCGCCTCACGGATGCAGTCGCACCGCAGCTGTCGGCGCGACTGTGTCACATAGCCCCTCAGTCGTCGGCGGTGAGGCGGTTCTCCTTCATGCGCACAACATATTGCTGGATGATGGCCTCGATCTGGCGCTGCATCTGCGGCAGCTGCTTGAATCGCTCGCGCTGCTGCAGCAGGTTGTGACGCAGCGTGAAGTCGTGGCGGTAGTCATAGATGCCGATGAGACGGTTGGCGCGATACTGAATCATGAGCGAGTCCTGATAATACATCGAGGTGCCGTTGCGGTCGTTGAACACATAGTTGACATAGTGGTCGCTGGTGTCAAACACGTCCTTGCCAAACGAGAAGTAGGGTTTGTCGTAGTGCAGCAGGCCCAGCAGTGAGGGGGTGATGTCGGTCTGCTGCATCAGGCGTGTCGAGTCGCACCTCACGGGCAGCTGTCCGCCTGGCGTGTAGAAGAATATCGGAATCAAGAAACGCCCCATGTCGGTGTTGTAGTCGTCGCGGTGGCTGACGCCGCAATGGTCGGCCGTGATGACAAAGATGGTGTTGCGCACCCACGGCTTGTCGCTGATGCGGTCGAAGAAGCGTTTCAGCGCATAGTCGGCATAGCTGATGGCCCTGTGCATGGGGATGTCGCCACGCGTGAACCGCGCCTTGTACTGGTCGGGGATGCGGAACGGGTCGTGGCTCGACGCGGTGAACACCGTCACAAAGAAGGGGGCTCCGCGACGCGCTATCTGGTCGGTCTGGTCGGCGAAATATTGCAAGTAGGGCTCGTCGAACAACGCCCATGTGCCGTCGAAGTCGCGCTGTTTGTCGCCGGTGTACTCGTCCAGGCCATAATAGCGCTCAAAGCCGATGGCATTGGCAAAACCCTTAAACCCCAGCGTGTTGTTGGGCGCACCATGGAAAAACGCGGTTGTGTAGCCCTCGTCGCGCAGCATCTGCGGCAGTCCCTGAAGCGTGTTGTTCGAGTACATGAAGTAGCAGTAGGGGTTGATATAGCGCGGCACACCTCCGAAGGCTGCCGGCATGCAGTCGACCGACCGGATGCCATTGGCAAAGCTGTACTCAAAGCTGTAGCTGCGGGCCAGCAGCGAGTCGAGAAATGGTGTGTAGCCCTGATATTGGCCGCCGTCTCGGTCGCGGTTGAAAAATCCGGTATACTCCATCGAGAAGCTCTCGAGCAGCAGCACCACCACGTTGAGGCGGCGCATCTCGCCATCGCCCGATGGCTGGTGGACCGGGTCGAAGATGTCGTCGAGCTGGTCGTGGGCGAAAAATTGAGGGTCTTTATAGCCCTGCTTGTGCAGGGTGGTGATGAGCGTGAACGGTGTGTTGAGCACGATGGCGGCCTCGTGGGGCTTGTTGCAGTAGATGTCGGCCGAGTCCTGACGCAGTGGGTGCATCTTCAGCCCGAAACCGCCACGCAGTCCGCCGATTGCCAGTCCGACGGCCAGCACAAACGCCACCGTGTGCACAGCATAGTAGGCCCTGCCGGCCGGATAGTCGCCGCCCTGCCCGCCATGGCGCAGCGGGTTGTAGTAGAGCAGCAGCACCGCGGCAATCATCGTCATGCCGAACAGCCAAACTGGCCAGTAGCCCGTGACGCTTCCCAACACGATGGCACCCAGGTTGTCCTCGCCGCCAAACTCCTGGAAAATCGAGGCAACCGTGCGTCGACCGCCGAACTCAAAATAGACGATGTCGGCACAGTTCACCACGATGCCGATGATGTTGACCACCAGAAAGATGCACCACACCACTCGCTGATAAGCAGCCTTGCCGCGAGCCTTCACCGGCAGGAACTGCAGCACGATGCACAGCAGGTTGAGGTAGCACAGCGCGCTGATGTCAAAGCGCAGGCCACCCACCGACATGCGCAGCAGGTCGGCCGTGGTCACGCCAGCAAAACTGCCGGCGTTCATCCAATAGAACATCCATCTCGACAGCATATAGACCACCATCAAGAGGGCAAAGTTGACGGCCATCGCAAAGCCTGGCTGGCCCTTCAGTCTCATGAATATCGTTCTCATCTTTTTCAAGTTTCGCATCACTTCAATCGCAATGCATCACATTATAATTCATAATTCATAATGCAGATAGGCGTGGGGAATCAACCCCGCCCGACAGCAAGCCCGAAGGGCTGGCAGAACACAGGCCGGGGTGGAGCGACAGCGAAACCCCGGTATAGATGTCCGCCCGCCATCCAAGCCCAGAAAGGGCGGCAGACCTCACACACGTCCCTTACTCAATGTCTCATGCAGGGACGCGTGGAGACTCAACCCCGCCCGACAGCAAGCCCGAAGGGCTGGCAGAACACAGGCCGGGGTGGAGCGATAGCGAAATCTTGTGCAAGCCGAACCCAATGAAGCTTGCTTCGATTGGTGAGGCGCAGCCAAGATTATCCAAACCCCGGTATAGATGTCCGCCCGCCATCCAAGCCCTGAAAGGGCGGCAGACCTCACACAGGTCCCTTACTCAATGTCTCATGCAGGGACGCGTGGAGACTCAACCCCGCCCGACAGCAAGCCCGAAGGGCTGGCAGAACACAGGCCGGGGTGGAGCGACAGCGAAACCCCGGTATAGATGTCCGCCCGCCATCCAAGCCCTGAAAGGGCGGCAGACCTCACACATGTCCCTTACTCAATGTCTCATGCAGGGACGCGTGGCGGCTCAACCCCACCCCTCACCCCTCCACTGCTAGGGGAAGGGAACAATGGGCGCGGCAGCGCCACTGCCGGCGCATCGGGCAATTGCGGGGCAAAAGTACTGCTTTTTTTCGAATAAGGCGACTTGCCCGAGCTATCATATTTTTTGTTAAATCTGTCTCCATCTGAAAAAAAAACTCTAATTTTGTGCTGCATAGTGTGCGGTCGTGACTGCACATTTCGTTTCAAGCTATTGAAACACAAAACGTTGGTCGCATTTTTGCGGCATTTTTTAACGAAAAGTTCTAGACAGACAGATAGTGAAAGAGATAACCACCCAACCCAAGTTCAAGCTGCTTGCTGGCCCATGTGTCATCGAGTCGCAGGACAACGTGATGTACCTGGCCGAATCGCTGCGAGACATCGCCGCCAAGTTTGACCTGGACTTCTACTTCAAGGCATCGTGGGACAAGGCCAACCGCACAAAGGCCACCAACTATCGTGGACCGGGGCTCGACGAGGGTCTGCGCATCCTTCAGAAGGCCAAAAGCGAGCTGGGAGTGAAGATTGTCACCGACATCCATGAGCCCGCTCAGGCAGCACCAGTGGCTCAGGTGGCCGACATCATCCAGATTCCGGCATTCCTGTGCCGTCAGACCGACCTGCTTCACGCCGCCGCGTCAACAGGCCGCACCGTCAACATCAAGAAGGCGCAGTTTTCCAGCCCCGAGGAGATGGCCAACGTTGTGAGCAAGATGGAATATTTCGGTTGCCGCGACTTCACGCTCTGCGAGCGAGGCAATTGTTTCGGCTACAACAATCTGGTGGTTGACATGGCGGGACTGGTGAGGCTGTCGCGTCTGGGCTATCCGGTGATCTTCGACGCCACACACAGTGTGCAGGTCAGTGGCGGCGGCATCAACCTGAACAACAGCGGACGCAGCGAGTTTGTTCCCTATCTGGCAAAGGCCGCCGTGGCGACAGGAGTGCTGTCCGGATTGTTTATGGAGGTGCATAACGACCCCGACAACGCGCTGTGCGACGGCAGCTGCATGCTGCGCCTCGACCACCTTGAGCAGCTGCTCGACCAGGTGATGCGCATCAGGCAGGTGGTGTGTCCTCAAGCTCCTTTCTCAACGCAAAACGCATAATGGAGGGGAGCTACCTCGAAACCCGTGACCTGTAACAAAAAAACATTGCACTAAATTGCAAAAACGTTGAGAGGACAGAAAAGCTGGAGGCGTGGGTCATCCCACCCCCTCCTAGCCTAGGAGCGGAGCTGCCTCGAAACCCATAACTCGAAACTCATGCTGATACTCAAACCAATCGTGCACAACACCATCTGGGGAGGGACGAAAATCGCAAAACTGGCAGCTGTCCAGGGCCAGAACATCGGACACCTGTACTCGGTCTACTGCCGCGAGGGCGTCTCAAACGAGGTGCTCAACGGCCAGTGGGCGGGTCGCCCGCTGAACGACGTGTTCCCGCTGTTCAAGCAACAGGTGGGCTTGGGGCAGTATGAGTTCTTCCCGCTGACGCTGGCGCTGACCGAGGCGCACCAGAACCTGAGCATTCAGGTGCATCCCGACGACGATGCCGCCAACGCGCTCGAGCACCGTGCCCGCGGCAAGCGCGAGTCGTGGTACTTTATCGACGCGCCCACATCGGGCACCATCATCAACGGTTGCACCTGCCGTGACGCGTCGCAGCAGCAACAGATGATTGCGCAAGGGCGATTTCTGGAGATGGCCGACACGCTGGCCGTCAAGCAGGGCGACTATGTGTTTGTCGAGCCGGGCACACTCCATGCCATCACCGCCGGCAGCCTGGTGTTTGAAATCGAGGAAGGTGCCGACTTCACCTATCGTTTCTACGACTACGACCGCACCGACGCTCAAGGCAACAAGCGCGAGCTGCACATCGACAAGGCCAACAGCGCCCTCGACATCCACCTCAAGTCGCATGTGCGGCGCTACGACGGCAACGAAATCAGCGAGAAGACCTACAGCACACGCCTCATCACCGCCACAGCGACCCACTGCAACGGCAGCGCCACGCTTGAGTGCTTCACACTGGTGCGCGGCACGCTCACGGCCGACGGTGTCGCTGTCACGGCCGGCATGACCGTCATGCTGTGGCCCGGCGAGTCGCTCGACACCAGTCGGGTCGAGCTGGCATTTGTCTCAAAAATGAAATAACAAAACCATCATGATATATTCACCATCACTAATGTGCGCCAACTGCGACAACCTCAAGGACGAGGTGGCGCAGCTGGAGGCCGCCGGCGCCAGCCGGCTGCACCTGGATGTCATGGACGGACAGTATGTGCCGAACTTTGCACTCGGGCTTGGCGACGTCAAGTCGATCTGCCGCAACACGTCGCTCCAGACCGAGCTGCACATGATGATACTCGAGCCTGGGCGCTACATCAAGATGTTTGCACAGGCCGGAGTCGACATCTTCTATCTGCACCCCGACACCGCGCGCGACCCCGTTTCTGTCATCTGGCAAATCCGTGACGAGGGTCGGCAGCCGGGCATCGTCATCAACCCCGAGACGACCATCGAGAGCCTCGAGCCGCTCTACGACCTGGTCGACTATGTGCTGGTGATGGGGGTGAAACCCGGCCATGCCGGAAACCTCTATCTGCCGCACGTCGACCAGAAGATAGTGCGACTCATCGAGTTCCGCGGCGACAGAACCTGGAAAATCATCGTCGACGGCGCTTGTTCTGTCGACCGCATGAAGCGCTGGAGCAAGCAGGGAGTCGACGGATTTGTGCTGGGGACAAAGGCACTGTTCGGCCACCCGGGGTCCTACAAGGAAATCATGGACAACATCAAGCGCGAGTGCGGCGAGTGACGTTATGACCGATAATCGCATCACACTGCTTGTCATGGACGTGGACGGTACGCTCACCGACGGCCGCATCAACATGGGGCCGGACGGAGAGTTGTTCAAGTCGTTTAACATCCGTGACGGGTATGCCATCAACGAGATGCTGCCCCAGCATGGCATCGTGCCGGCAATCATCACAGGCCGCACATCACGCATTGTCGAGAACCGGGCACGTGAGCTGCACATCAGCGAGCTGCACCAGGGCAAGCACGACAAGCTCGACACACTCCTGGCACTGATCGACAAGTATCATTGCCAGCCACAGAACGTGGCATACATCGGCGACGACATCCTCGACCTGGTGTGCATGCGGCACTGTGGACTGGTGGGGTGCCCTGCCGACGCATGTCGCGAGGTAAAGCAGGCCGCACACTATGTCTGCAGCGCGCGCGGCGGCGACGGCGCTGTGCGAGAGTTCATCGAGTATGTGATTGCCCACAACCAACAGGCGCAGCAGTGAGCAACCAACTATTTTCACGCACGGCGATGTTGCTGGGCAACCAGTCCATGCAGCGACTGGCACAGGCGCGCGTGGCGGTCTTCGGCGTGGGCGGCGTGGGCGGCTATGTCGCCGAGGTGCTGGCACGCAGTGGCGTGGGCGCCATCGACCTGTTTGACAACGACACCGTGGCACCGAGCAACGTCAACCGGCAGGTCATCGCCTTGCAGTCGACCATCGGACAGCCCAAGGTCGAGGTGGCACGCCGCCGCATCACCGACATCAATCCCGAGTGCCGCGTCACCATCCACCAGATGTTCTATCTCCCGGCCAATGCCGACGGCGTCGACCTCACACAGTTTGACTATGTGGCCGACTGCATCGACACTGTCGCTGCCAAGATGGAGCTCATCCGCCGATGCACCCGTCAGGGTGTGCCGCTGATCTGCTCGATGGGCGCAGCCTACAAGCTTGACGCCACGGCATGGCGAGTGGGCGACATCAAGCAGACCATCAACGACCCTCTGGCACGCATCCTGCGCAAGCGCTTGCGCCGCGAGGGCATCAATCACTTCAAGTGTGTCTACAGCACCGAGCTGCCCATGCAGGTCGAGCCTGCCGAGCCCGAGCGTCCCGGCGACAAGCGCCCCCCGGCCAGCAACGCCTGGGTGCCGGCTGCCGCCGGACTCATCCTGGGCGGCGAGATCATCAAGGACCTCACCCGTTCCCCCTCCCCTATCGCAAAGGCCGCTGAAAAGGTTGACTAAGCGCGGGCATGTGGCTCGCGACCGAACGGTTATTGCGCGAAAACTGGTCGGCGGGGATTTTGTTGCGGGGGAGCCCTACCCCTGCCCCTCCCCTTTGGAGCTTTCTGCTGGCTGCGGCTTCGCCTAGCGGGTCAAACCCCACCCCCAACCCCCTCCCCTTTGGGAAAGGGGAGGGGAGCTATGAGACACCAGCATCATTATGAATTGAGAAGAGTGGGGATGACCCCTCACCTAGCCTCTCCCCTATCAGGGGAGAGGGACTGGGTCGCTCTCATTATTCCACTCCCCATGGCTGGGGAGAGGTTGAGTCACCATGTTATGAATTATAAATTATGAATTATGAATTATGAGTGAGGGTCTCCCCTCCCCCCGGCATCACCATCGGTGCTGAATTAAAAATATGTTATAGAGCATAAAAAATTTTGCCATCTCACAAATTAGCAGTAATTTTGCGGGTCTGAAAGGTTAAGGCTCTAATAGCCAAGTTGACTGTATAAAAACACTAAATAAAAAATATACGTATGGCAAGATTTGACAAGGCCGTTCTGGCCGAGAAGTATGGCATCACCGGTGTGACCGAGGTGCTCTACAACCCCTCTTACGAGGTATTGTTCAACGAGGAGACTAAGCCCGGACTCGAGGGCTACGACCGTGGTGTCGAGACCGAGCTGGGGGCCATCAACGTGATGACCGGTGTGTTCACCGGCCGCTCGCCCAAGGACAAATTCATCGTCATGGACGACCAGTCGCGCGACACCGTGTGGTGGACCAGCGACAACTACAAGAACGACAACAAGCCCGCCTCGATCGAGACCTGGAACGCTCTGAAAGAGCTGGCACAGAAGGAGCTCTCGGGCAAGAAGCTCTATGTCGTGGACGGTTTCTGTGGCACCCACAAGGACACCCGCATGAAGGTGCGCTTCATCATGGAGGTCGCATGGCAGGCACACTTTGTGACCAACATGTTTATCCGCCCGCAGAACGAGGCTGAGTTTGACCAGGAGCCTGACTTCGTTGTCTACAACGCCAGCAAGGCCAAGGTCGAGAACTACAAGGAGCTGGGCCTGAACAGCGACACCGCCGTGGTGTTCAACGTCACCAGCAAGGAGCAGATCATCATCAACACCTGGTATGGTGGCGAGATGAAGAAGGGCCTGTTCTCGATGATGAACTACTTCCTGCCGCTGAAGGGCATCGCTGCCATGCACTGCAGCGCCAACACCGACATGAATGGCGAGAACACCGCCATCTTCTTCGGCCTGTCGGGCACCGGCAAGACCACACTGAGCACCGACCCCAAGCGCAAACTCATCGGCGACGACGAGCACGGCTGGGACGACGAGGGCGTGTTCAACTTCGAGGGCGGCTGCTATGCCAAGGTCATCAACCTCGACGCCGAGGCCGAGCCTGACATCTACAACGCCATCCGCCGCGACGCGCTGCTCGAGAACGTGACCGTCGACGAGGCTACCGGCAAGATCGACTTTGCCGACAAGAGCGTCACCGAGAACACCCGCGTGAGCTATCCCATCTATCACATCAAGAACATCCAGCGTCCCTACAGCCACGGCCCCGCCGCCAAGCAGGTGATCTTCCTCAGCGCCGACGCATTCGGCGTGCTGCCGCCGGTGTCGATTCTCGACAGCGAGCAGACCAAGTACTACTTCCTGAGCGGCTTCACCGCCAAGCTGGCAGGCACCGAGCGCGGCATCACCGAGCCCACCCCGACCTTCAGCGCATGCTTCGGTCAGGCCTTCCTCGAGCTGCATCCCACAAAGTATGCCGAGGAGCTGGTCAAGCGCATGGAGAAGAGCGGCGCTAAGGCCTATCTGGTCAACACCGGCTGGAACGGCACTGGCAAGCGCATCTCGATTCGCGACACCCGCGGCATCATCGATGCCATCCTCAACCACAGCATCGACAAGGCTCCGACCAAGGTCATCCCGTTCTTCAACTTTGTGGTCCCCACGCAGCTTGAGGGCGTTGACACCGGCATCCTCGACCCGCGCGACACCTACGCCGACCCCGCACAGTGGGAGGAGAAGGCACGCGACCTGGCCAGCCGATTCATCAAGAACTTCGTCAAGTATGAGGACAACCCCGCCGGAAAGGCGCTGGTGGCTGCCGGCCCCCAGCTCTGATGGGCTGAGTCCACAACTCACAGCTAAATAGTCGAGCCGCCCCACTCCCCTGGGGCGGCTCGATTGCCATTACCATCCTATGTCACCCAGCCAGCTCCCCTCCCTTTCATTTCGCCCCTGCCCGAGAGAGATGTTACTTCGCCCTTGCCCGAGGGGAGATGTCCGTAGGACAGAGGGGAGGGAGTGGAGGTGAAATCCCTCTGAAACTGTATCATAATTACGATTCTGAGATTTAGCCGCCCTTACGGGCGGGAAATCTTTCAAAATCCGAAACAAAATCAAACAGGTAATTTT
>Ga0256404_1004163_pt1 | contig 27746 bp, 19 predicted proteins | sample RumenRJG_01DNA_FD_185990 | JGI IMG/M metagenome (GOLD analysis project Ga0256404, IMG submission 185990) | Bovine rumen microbial communities from Lethbridge, Alberta, Canada - RJG_01 | ecosystem: Host-associated > Mammals > Digestive system > Stomach > Rumen | place: Canada: Alberta | collected...
ATCCTCTTTAAGGGGTTATATTGATGTTGTGGAATCAAGGATGTGCAGCGGCGACTGGTCTGGGATCGATTATGAGAAAGTGCCTTCAATGGCTAATCTCAGGTATGGCGATGCTTTCATGCGCCATGATCCCGCCCGCCGTGCCCGGTACCTTGAGGATCTCTTCAATGATAATGCGAGCTTCAATATGTCCGTGGCTTCCCCGGTGGATGTGGTTCACAGGTATGTCGGCCGCCACAGGTCTCCCGCCGTGAAGGATGATGTTCTTGAACTGGCGTGGAAGAACCTGTCCGATGTGTTCGTGGATGATGTCCTGGTTGTCGCGGACGGCAGCGGAAGCATGACATGGGGGTTATCCGGGGTCTTGCCTTTGACTGTCGCGAACAGTCTCGCCTTGTACACGGCGGAGCATAATAGTGGTGAGTTCAGGAATCATTTCATCACATTCAGCTCCCACCCAAGACTCGTCAGGATCCCCGAAGATGCATCCCTATATGAGAAGTTGAGGATAATCTCAAGGTACATGGAATGCTCATCCACCAACATCGAGGCTGTGTTCAATCTCATACTCGACGCCGCCGTCAATAATGAGATGACACAGGATGACATGCCCAAAACCGTCCTCGTCATCTCCGACATGGAGTTCAACCAGGCGGTCTCAGGAAGCCCCGACAGGACGCTCTTCGATGAGATCAAATCCAAATACGAGCATCATGGGTTTGTGATGCCCCGCCTTGTCTTCTGGAATGTCAACAGCCGAACCGGGACAATCCCCGTCCGAACCAATAACATGGGAGTCGCATTGGTCAGCGGATACTCCCAGAATACGCTCAAAATGGTAATGAGCGACAAGCTCGACCCTTATGATGTCCTTGTCGAGACATTGATGAGCCCCCGCTATGACCGGATTGTTCCCGGATAATCATTTTTATCATATTACTACCTTTTTTTGTTTTTTTGTGGAAAAAAAAAGGCGGAAGCCATAGTGGCCTCCGCCTGAAAATTTCCATCTATTCTTTTTTTTACTATTTTTATTAATCACCTAATGGCGGCTTGCCGATCACGTACCGAAGTCCATTCATTGAATGATAATCAAAGCTCCTATGCCCACCAGCCAATGGGTTCTTGGTGAGCCTTTGACCGTCAAGATTATATTTATATAGTTTTATATTGTTTCTTTGAACATTAAACGCCTTTGGAAAAGTGTTCCTGCTGTTGCCAAGGTACCATGAGGACCCGCAGAGCCTGAACCAGTTGTAATTCCTCGGGGTCTGGCTGACTTCGAAGCAGAACACATCCGCCCTGCCGATCATCAAGACGGCCTCCCTCATCTGCTTGAAGTTCCAGCACACATAATACTCCTTTGACTCCCTTTTCGCCCTACCCAGGAACTTCTTCCTCAGGCTGAAAGGCTCGTCGACAAGCCAGAAGTCATTGATCCTCACGCAATCCACAACCTCCCCATCTATCGTGATGAAATCACCATCACCAAAGGCGTCGACATCAATCCTCTCCACCATAGGGTCACCTGAGGCTTCAGTCACCACCAATGGAAAGCTGAGGCTTCTGCACATGAGGCTGGTCTTCGGAGCCGGGATCACAACCTCCCTGTCCGGGACTATCTTGCAGAACCTGCCCGTCTTGTTCCTCCTGAACTGTTTCTGAATGCATTGCCTGAGAATGGCTTCAAGGTCATGCTGGTACTCGTAGACCTTGATGAAATCCATCGGATTGAACATGAAGAACTTGTTCAGCTCCAGCACCTTGTCCACGAAATCCTGTCCCTGAACAACCTTTGACTCCTTGAATGGTATGTCCTTGCACGGGGTTTCATCCCATCTCACAAAGAGATAATTGCAGAACCACAATTTCCACCCGTCCACGTCAAGGCTCGGTGCCAGGGTGTTTCTTTTTCCATATGTCCTTTCCCAGAACCTGTGAACAGATTCTTCCTCCTGCATGAACTTGTTCTCTTTTTTTAACCCGTAATTTCGTTTGCTTACCATCTCATTATCCGCGTCCACCATTATAACAGCATCTCCATCATTGTTATCGCGACCTTGAGGTCGTCATCCGTCTTGTCGCACCGGTTCAGAGCCTTAGCTATGTTCTTTACGGCTTTTTCCCTGTTTCCTACTTTTTTCATCTTCAATACATATTTAAGATTCATTTCAAGTTTATCTTTTTCATCCATTTGTTCACCTCGTCATCAGGTATGTCATCAGTTATCACCTGTTCGTTTTCAGAATAATCATAATCGGGAGCTTCTTCTCTTTTTTTCAAGTAATCGGAGTTATCATTATGTCCGGGACTGACATTATATCCTATTTCATTATTATTGCTCCCATACATGTCGATATAATGTTCTTCAACAAGATCCAGAGCCTCGTCTGGAACATCATCCGCGATTGTAGCCACTTTGAACGCGTCCTTTCCGTATTTTCTGATGCCTCTTGATAGGCAGTTGTTATATGCTCTCTTGTTTTCATTATAAGCGTCAAGCAAGTGTTGTTTGAATCTTGTATCCACATCCTGAACTGTTTGTCCGATGTATATTTTGCCATTGATGATGTTCATCATCATGTATATTTTTCCACGGTTTTTCATAATTAATATTTATATTGTTTAAATATTTATAATTAATGATTAATAGGAAGTTTTATATAACAAAAGAAACGATTATTAATTGTTTAAAACTTGTGAAAAGGATAATTATGAGAAATCAACCAGAATCAGGTAAAATTAAGCAGATACTTAAGAAATCAAAGGAGTATCCAAGTTTTTTTGCTAAAAGTTTTCTGATAGGCAAAGATGGAAGACCACTTAATCTTGAGCCACAACAGAGATATTTCGTAGATGATAAGACACCATTCAGAGTGTTTTTTGCATCAAGAAGAAGCGGGAAGAGTGTGGCATTAAGTGTTGATATTCTGCATAAATTATTTTTTAATACAGACTTCAATATCATCGTATTAGCCCCATCTCTTAAACAGTCAAAAGAGTTTGCAAATGTATTCGGAGACTTGATAGACAGATCTCCAATGATAAGATCATCAGTAACAGTTGACAATAAGATGGAGAAGAAACTTGCGAACAGATCAAGAGTCAGCTTCTTCACCGCCGGGGGATCATCAGGAAAAAAAGAAGACTCATCAGTAGTAGGGTCTTCACCTGATGTCCTTTATGCGGATGAATTGCAATCCATTGGAGATGAAACCCTTGGAACAATCTTGCCTGCGGCTGTTGGACAAAGAAAACAGATGCAGATAATATATGCGGGAACTCCAAGACAAAGATCAGGAACATTCTATGAAGCCGTGAAAAATGCCAAATATATTACAGAATGGTATAATGATAAATTCATGCAGGTTCAAAATCCATCAGGCAGATTCTCCCTTCATCAGTTCAAAATCACCGAAACAGATGAAGACGGCAACGTATTATTATCAAGAAGCCCCAGGGTATCCATTGAAGACCTGGAAACAATCAAGGAATCAATAGGTCTTCAGAAATTCCAAAGGGAATTCGAGCTTGAATTCCTTGATGCAAGTACAATAGTATATTATCAGGGCCTTATCGACAAACAAGGCATACTCGACCCTCCAAAAACATTCTTCAGCAGACAAATAGCTGTTGGAGGCATAGATATAGGAAAACAGAGAAACAATACGGTCTTGACAATAGCTCTTATGCAACAACCACACACATGGCACATCCAACATTATAAAAGCTGGGAATTGGGAACAAGATACAAGGACATACTTCATTATTTGAAAAATGTTCTTCCGACAAAATTTCCAAACTTCAAATATCTCAGCATTGACAAGACAGGGGTAGGAAATGCGATTTACGAGGATATGGAGGGGTATAAAAAATACGTGGTCGATGGAGTCATATTCTCGCAGCCATCAAAAATCACATTAGCCGAAGGTGCCGTGGCTAACTTGGAAAGCGGGCTGATACGTTTCTACCCGCATAAGGTTCTTTTAAGAGAAATGGATGGATACAACAGAACCGAGACAGAACAGGGAAGAATTGTTTATGAAAAAGGAATATCCGATGATTTCATAGATAGTTTCAATCTCTGCAACTATTCAATAAATCAAGTACTTAATCAGAGAATGCTGTTTGGAACAAACAAGAATATTGTATCATCCCTCGGCAGAAAAACATTTGGAAGCAACCGGACCCAGACAAGGGATACCCCATACACAATGAAAAATTCAAGACAGAATAGAGGCCGATATTCATGGCAAAGAAAGTAGAAAACATAAAAAAAGTATACACGAGAGGATTCAGGGTATACGACAAATACGCTCATTATAGTGATTTAACTTATCAAATCCTTGATGGATTATACGAAAGAACAATAATGAATAAGATTATCAGAAAATATGTATCATCTATTGTGCCACCATTTTATAATATAAGAGTCGAAGATGAAGATGGAGACCGAATAATTGAAATCGAGAAGGTTTTGAAGAATCTCGACAGGCTTATAGATAGAACATTGCTGACCGAGATAATGAAATATTATTTTCTTTATGGAACAAGCATAGTTTACAAAGGCAACATTGAAGAGGAAATCTTCTTGATAGATATGAGACTGTTGAGTCCGAAGATAAGCACGGACCATGAGCATCTTGGGGAGCTTCTTGGATTTGATTACACATATAAGGGAGAGATTGTGTTTCTGCCGTTGGAGGATTTGGCGATCCTGGCGAACGATCCCCCAATGGGTGAGATATTTGGAAATTCAATAATGAATCACACCCTTGACACCATACATCAGTACTTGAATGACAACCTGGCTCTTGCTCAAATTCTTGATCAGTATTCAGACCCGATCCTTTTATGGCTGGTTGATGTATCAGAACTTCAGATGACAGATGAAGATGCGTTTATTGAGAAGATCAAGAATGAATTATGGAAACAATTGGATGTTGGAGATGATATTGTAACTGATGCGAGAGTTACTCCAACACTTGTCGAGTTTTCTGAAACGGCAGCTCATCTTGTTGACATACTTAAGGAAGCGAGAACCGATCTCGGAATGCTTACGATTCCACAAGCTCTTCTTGGTGGTCCGGCTGATAATTTAAGCGCGATCAAGGTTCAGGTTGGAATCTACTATGAAGAAATAAATGGATATAAGGCCATACTCAATGATTTCGTAGTTAGAGAAATATACATACCATATCTTGAAAGAAACGGATACATTCAGGGAGAAGATTTTCATAATATTTATCTTAATTTCGGAGTAGCCTCAGCGGAGCTTCAATCAGATTCAATTTTATGGTTGAAAACCGCATTTGAACTTGGAGCTATAACATTAAGTGAAGTTAGAGCGACACTCGGATTCAGAGGACAAGCCCCAGGAGTCACAGAAGAGCTGGAAAATTATTACATAGCCCAAACATTGAAAATAGACACAGGAGACAACTCAAATGACCCATACAACAAAACAACCCCAAAAAACAAAGACGGACGAGATCCGGACGGAACAAAAGGATGAATGCGATTGCAAATGCAGGGAATGTAAAATACGAAAAATGAAAATGGGATTCAAAAAGAGATTTTCAGGGATAATTTAAATGTATACATTATATTCAATCACAAATAAAGATGGCAGAATATATTATGGCAGAACGCGAGATTTTCATAACCAGGTTGTTCTTCATAATGAATTTTTAAAAAAAAATATACATTTCAACAAGCTTCTTCAATGTGTTTATAATGATCGTGAATATGATCCTGTTTTTGAAATCATAACTGAATCTGATGATCCGGAGGAAATCACTCTGGAATGCATTAATCTTATCAATGAAAATAAGACATACATGGCCGCTAATGGATATAATCTTTTTACGGATGGATCCGGATTGAAGTCAAGGTTTTTCAATCCACTTCTTTATAATGAAGACATATTCTTTCATTATTTAAAAAATGGAAAAACTTCCACTTTAAAAGAGTTTAATATATCTAATAATGTTTTAAATTATAAATTAAAAACATATGGTTTATCAAATAAAAAGAAGCCTCTATTATCTTCATACGAAGAGGTTTACTCTTATGCACAATACGTCTTATTTTTAAATAAAGGATGGCTAAGTTCGGCGCAGATATTTGACCGATTAAATAATCATTATCAAATATCAAAACGCTTGAGAATCACTCCACACAAAATCGCAAAATCATTTACGGGGTATAAGAATATAATAAAGAAAAAACACTCCGGTTTTATGAAATACAAGATGATGTAACTAATATTTATATAAAAGCCAAAATTAAAGAATAATTATAATAAAAATTTTATTTTTATGAGGTTGACTGTATGACAGAAAAAATAACCTTGAATGAAAACAATTTATCCTATTCTGTCAATGATAAAGGAGACAGGATGATTCGTGGTTTCGCTATTCATCCGGGACAATATCATGAATATATTAGGATTAATGATGATGAAATAACTAATGCAACAAACTCACTTAAAGGAGCTATTCTTTTAAAAGATCATAATAATTCTGTCGATTCAGCAGTTGGCAGGGTTCATTACACAGAAACCAAGATGGATCCGGAGATCAACAAGTACGGCACTTATTATGAAGCAAGCATTGATGCTGAGGAAACCGATCTCATCAGGAAAATTGACAAAGGAATCGTGAATTCCACATCAATTGGGTTCAGTTATGAGCCTGTATGTGGAATTTGTGGTGAAAGCGTCAAGGAATGCCCTCATTGGGTATGGGATGACGGTTTTTTCATAGATGCTCAGAATGTTAAAGTGCATGAGTTATCTATTGTATCTATTCCTGCTGATTCAAACGCCACAGTAACTGGTTTTTCAGAGGAATTATTTAGTGATGATTTAGTTAAATCAATCGAATTTAAGAAGGAGAATAAAAATATGACTAATTTGGAAGAAAAATACGCTGCGTTATCCGAAAAATTAGCGGATGCTGCCGAAGCTCACAAAGCAGAACTTCAATCTGTCAAAGATTCATATGAGACTCAATTAAGTGAGTTAAAAGAAGAGCATGATGCTAAGTTTTCTGATAAAGTAGAAGAAATGCTTAAAGTTAAAAACGACTTGAAAGAACTTCAAGAGAAGTATGATGAGTTATCCTCTTCTTATGATGAATTACAATCCAAAATGAGCGAAATTAAGGAAGCTGAATTATCCGAGCTCAGAGAAAAGGTAACCGAATTATCCGAACAGGTCGGTGCCGGATTATCCGAAGAGGAAATTAAAGAATTTAGCGAAGCTACTTTAAACAGATATTTAGAAATCTTTGGTAACATCGCAAAACAAAACCAACCAGCAAATATCAAAAATGTTAAAGAAGCTCACGCACATTATGAAGATAATAAAGAGTTTGAAGAAGCTAGTCCTCTTGAAAAACTCTCTATGAGACTTAACAAATAAGGAGAGAAGAATATGATAGAAAGTTCAGGACAAATTCTTACCGCAAGAGCAGCAACTGACCTTGCGGCAGTAATCGAAGTAAACGCGGGAGCAGACGGCTTCCATAGAACAAAATATAAGGGATTAATGTTAGCTGATACTTTTCCTGAAGAAGACTCAAGAACCAAAGGTACTTGGGCCGTTATCAGCCAAACCGGTAATGAAGCTAAATTCCTTGGAGTAGTTGGAGACGACACTTCACCACACGCGAACATTAAACTGGACTCAGGCAGCCCTGTTCTCGAATGGTATCAATCTCACAACTTCAAACAAGGAGATGTTATGACCGTGGAAAGAAACGGAATCATTCCTGTAATCGCAGAAGGTGCTATCAAAGAGGGAGACCTCATCTGCCTCGGTGATGACGGAACTTTCAAGAAAACCACGAACATCGCCAATGCTGTAGGACGTTCTTACGAAAACGCCCAAGATGGAGAAGTCTTTAGAGCATTCATTAAAGCATTATAAGGAGAGAGTTAAAGATGAAAGATTTAGAACACTTCACTCACAGTCCGCAAACATCAGGCGGAAGATACAGAAACAACACCACAGTTGCTCCGGAAATCATCAAATACTTAGAAGATGAATCCGATTTAAGACAATTCTTCGTCTCTAAACCAATGAGAGGAGTATTATCCAAATCCTATAGAATCCAAAAAGATGAAGGTGTAGCTGTACAAATCGCAGGTAATGCAGAGGTTCCTCGTGCAGAGGACGTAGAAAAAATGTTCACCGTATTCCTGCACAGAAACGCAACCGGTTACAAGATCGATGATGACGATAGGAAAATCAACGCTGACGACCCAGGCTACGAATCCAGAAAAATGACCAGAGCAATGGAAAGGATGCTCAAAAAGGAAAGACTCGACATGGTTCAAGTCTTCAAAGCAGCTCCTCAGAATTCCATGAGCTATACTGGTTCCTTAACCGTAGACACCATCAGAGCAGCAACCAAGACAATGATACTCACCACCACCGGATACGGTACTGATGACATTCAACCAAGCATGATTTTCATGTCCTATTCTTCATTTGTTGACCTGCAAAACGACCCTAACTTCAAATATGTTCCAGAAATATTTGAAAGAATCTTGTTAGAAGGCAAAATCAGTCCTTCTTCAACCAGAAGTCCACTCAATGGCCCAACAGGACAAACCATCAACGGATTACCAATCTTCCTCGTTAATGAGTTAGAAGATGACATTATTTTAATGGATACCACTAAGGAAGCTCTCTGGTTAAACGAAGACCAAGAACCTACCATTACCGCTTACAGGGATTACGAACACATCTCTGACATCGTAGATATCAGACACGATGAACAACCTGTATGTGTACGTCCGGAATGTCTTTACAAGATTACTAAAAACTAATCCCTAAGGATATATAATTTTTTACTTTCTAAGATGATGAGGTGAGAAAAAATGGCACGTAAAGCAACAAGTAAAAAAACAACAACCACTAAAAAGACAACATCCAAAAAGAAATCAGAAAACATAAAATTAACCTTCAGACCATTATGGTCTGCAAGCAGAACCTATACGGCTTTCTTGACAAAGAAGACAGTTAAAGTCGAACACGGAACAGAGGTTGTTGTTAATGTACCAATGATTGAAGGATTGCCGACATTGTTGACGGTTCATGCGGGAGAGATAGTGGAAGTGACTCCTGAACAATTCGACGAACTTGACGCCCTTGGTTTCATAGAATCACAGGAACAGGTTCAAAGGAGACAGGAACTTGAAAGGAATCTTCCGAAACAACATCCTGAACGCATGACATATGACATGTTAGATAACAATATTGATAATAATATAAGACCGAGACAGGTCTCATCATTATATAATGATAAATTAATAGTAGTTGATTAAAATGTTTACAGTAGATGACATTCGAGGATTGTTGAGGCTGTCTGTGGAGGAATGCTCAGATGATGAGCTTGAAAGATACATAAACCTGTTCACTCTTCAGATCGCCGCGAAAATAGGGAAAGATCCGAATGATGAGGAATTGCTTAATTCACCATTGTTCGATGAAGCCTTGTTAAGCAAGATTGCGTGTCATCTCATTCAACTTGACCCCAAGATTTTCTCAGGGCTTACCGCTTATAAAGTCGGTGATACAAGCGAGGAATTTGATGATATTAACGATATTGAAAAAAGAGGAGTCCCAAGTTGGTGCAGTAGATACGATAATGCTTTAGAGAATTTAACAAATAGTTTTGCTGATGTTAATAATGTCCTTGTATTTAGAAGACGTGGTTTATCAGCACATCCAGGTTGGAAGCATCATGTCTTTTAAACATATAATGACTTATGTGAATCGCCCAGATGAGCGTATAACTCTTATGGGGCAAACTTATGGGGAGAAGGATGAATTTGGTTTCTCAAAGAAGGTTTTTGGAGAAATCCAAGAACTTCAAGGGGTAATTCAAAGAGACCAAGATACTGAAATCGCCGAGAAAGGAACAGAATCCGAACCCTTATACACAGGTTATTTCATACCTGATTTCATAATCAACACGGCGAATGTGAATGATTACAGAATAAAATATGAAAGACCGCACGAGACTCTGATTCTGAAAATCAGAGAATATAATCCAAACCTGTTTCTTGAGCACTCAAGAGACCATATTCAATTAAGATTAATACTGGAAAAGAAAAATGTTTGAATTAGTTATAGATGATTCTGAATTGCAAGATGTCATGAGAAGAATCCAATTAATGGAGGAGCAGGAAGTCTCCGCCGCAACTCTTAATGACATAGGTCAGACGGGGGTTCAGAAGGCTCAGAACCATCTTCGTCAGAATGGAAGCGTGAAAACCCAGCAATTATTGAGGGGTATTTCATTTAAAACATATTCATCCCGCAATAATGAAAGGGTCACATGGAATGCGACGGCTCATAATTCAAAAGGAGACAATTATGCTCCATATGTCGAATATGGAACAATCAAATCAACAGCCAAGCCGTTCATGCGTCCAATGTTATCCGAGATGGGACCAATAGCAGCCCAGAAAGCCATGGAGGAAAAGCTTAACGCTTTCACAAAAGGCAGGACGACATTGAAGAACAATATTTCAACGCCATCAAAAAGTAACTTATCAACAAGAACAAAAACAAGAAACTACCAAGGTCACGTGAAATACCATAAAAGGGGATAATGAATGAATATCACCATAAAAACAATATTGGAGGTTCTCGGGGATGAAACAGAACAAGGATACGCATTGCCTTTTTCACCAACCCTGTCAATTCCAATCTTTCTAAACAAGGATGATACAACAGTTTATCCCGAGATTCGCGTTTCACCATTCATTCAACAGGATGAATACCATGTGAATAGATGGACCAATCATTGTTTAAGGGAATACGTGGATTATCGTGTTGGGAAATTCCAGATCGATATATATGCCAGGGAACTGAACCTTGTCAATAAGATATATGAAGTATTGAGAATCAGAATGTATGAGTTCTTCAATCTCGAAATATACACGTTTGATTATAATGAATACTTTGAAGTAGAAGACGACCATTACAAGAACATAAGCTATGGGATCGGAGACCTCTTCAATGACATATACTACATAACTGTTGACGGGAAACAGCTCACAAGAACCCAGTCTTTAGATGATTTGACAGACGACAGCTTTTTTGTCAATGATGAAGCCCTATATGTGAAAACCGATTTGGATTTAACAAAGATCAAGATAGCAGTGATAACTCAAGGCAGATTGTTAAGCAATCATGATTCATTATTAAACAGGGGAATAGTTTATTATGAAATATCCTCAGCTAAGAATCTCAGCGAATTGCAAAACAATGAAGTTGAAAGGTTGTCATTTGACATAGAAGTCTTGTTCGGATTGAAAAATCAAAGAAGCAAGATTCCAAAACTAAACAAAGTGATGCTCAATGGCGAGAACTAGAAAAACAAGAACAAAAGCAAAAAAGGTTGAACCAAAAAGATATAGTTTTGGGGATATCAAGGAAATGTATGGATATACATTTGCGGAATTAAAATTAAAATATATAATAAATAATATTGATATTAATGACAAGCTCTCTAAAGAAGAGTTCGAAAAACTAAAATAAGGAGAAAAAATAATGGTTGTTAAAATACCTACATTTAGATTATTAGACGTAACTGCTGGAAATTTAGATGTTGTTAGAGACTCCGAGTATCTTTTCGCATATGTCATTGAAGCGACCAAGGGACCTATTCTCACCCCTACTTTCGTTCGTTCCAATGGTGAAGCAAAAGATATCTTCGGAGTAGATTTTGGACCTCATTTCGACCAAAATCCAAAAGGACTGCTTATTGTCAGAGTACAATATGATGGTATGGAGTACAACTCTATCCAATACACATTTAAAGAAGCAGGAAGTTACACCATAAGAAGAACCAGTAAAGGAAAACCAATAGAAGACACTAAAGTATTAATCAAGAAAGATCCAGATTACGATGGATACAGATTAATCCTCAAAGTCCCTGAATTAGGAGAAAAAACCTACAAAGGTATCAGTTCATTAGGAAACGTATTCGACCGTATCCAAACCATGGCTGGAGATTACCTTGAAATCGTTGACGATGGTTTAACCGCTGAAAAGAACGATGGTCAGGATTATTTAGTAACCGCTACCGACAGCAAGCTCAAAGGTTACTTTGAAATCACCTCAGAAGAAGGAGACGGTGTGTTAACCGGAGGTTCCAATGGTAAAGTGCAAACTTCCGAAGCAGGAGAACCTACTGTCACCTACACTTATGAATCATACACTCCTAAAAAATATGTGCTCACGTCCAGCATCCTTGAAGACAGTTCCGGTTCAAACTCATTCTTTGTTGATGCAAACGGAACAACCAAAACTTCCAACAGCGATGCAGTAACCACCTTTGAAGATGGAAAAACCGAAGACGATTACACCGAAGTATTTGAACAAAAATCCCATACCGAAACCGCTGAGGCAACCTACATGGATGTAGGAGCTGACGGAACTCTCGTTCCATCCCAAGCAACCGACATCGATGACGACGCTAAAGCAGCAGCCGCAGCAGGTCAGAAGAAAGTATTTGAAAAAGCATTCAGAGAATTAGAAGGAGAAGATGTTCTCGGAGTATCAGTATTATCCAGATCTCCAATACCACACGATGTAATGGTAACCCACGTCAACAGTATGAACGAAGAAGATGTTGCAAGAATCAGATTCGGTATCACCGGATTCATTCCACAAAGTTCTGGAAAAGACTTCAACACGGGCGTTAAAAACAAACAAACCCCATACGGCTCCGCCGGAGCATACATCCAAGCAATGAGCGAAGCAGAAGCATACAACGACCCATACATCATCTACATCGGTCAAGGTGTAGTATTCAAAGAAGACGAATACTCCCAAGCAACCTACCTCGAACCATGGCAATGTGTACAATTATACACCGGTATCCGTTCTCACCTCGCATACCAGTACGCAATCTTTGGTGGAGAAGACAAGAAAGTTCTCAATGGTGTAAAAGACATCATCCCATTCGATTACAACATGGACATGAACGCTCTCAGAAACACCATGATTGAAATGAACCAAGCTGGATGTATCATCTTCAAGAAAGAATATGGTAAAGTAACCTTTGTAGAAGGAGTAACCACTTCCAGTTCCGATGTCTTATCCCACGAGTCCATCATGTCAATCGTGGCTCACGTAGAGAAAAGACTCATTACAATCTGCAAACCTTACCAAGGTCAGAACTTAACTGAGGACTTAAAAGCTACCCTCAGAACCGCATTATCAAATGAATTAAGAAACATCACCGAAACCGATAAATCATTAATCTCTATCGAAGAATACGGCCTCACCCCATGGGATGTAGATGTATCCTCAGCAGCAATGGTAAGATTCGATGACAAAGGTACTCTTATCAGAGAATCCAAGATTGTTATCAGAACCAAGATTGTACCTGTTGGAGCTTTAAGAGATATTGATTTAGGTGTAATTGTAATATAAGGAGGAATAATTAATGGCAGACGAAAACTCAACTCAAATCTGGACTAATGGTTATATTGTTCTCGGAGCTTCAACCAGAATTCCAGTAGAAGAAGTATCTATCGATTTAAGTCGTGATTTAAAAGAATATTACAATTCAGGAAGCCCAAAAGCAGCAGCTCTTATACCAGGAAATGAAAAGATTGATTTTAAAATCAAAAGAATCTTTTCCAACATCACCTTGATGAACATTTACCTGAAAAGATGTCAGTTCAACATGGTTCTTTTCAACAACACCGCTGACCCGGGAAACAACGCTACCGGACAACAGGTTTGCGCTTTAACCGGTTGCTTATTAGAAAAGAACAGCTTAGGAACTTTAGGTAAAGGGGATCCGGTTGAAGAAGATGTAAGTGGTAAAGCTTTAGATATCACCTTTAACATCACCGAAATCGCATCCTTTGTAAACCCTACCTGTAACAACTTATAAGAGCGTTTTTAATGATAATCCTATCATAGGATTGTCATTTTTTCTATTTTTCATATTAATATACATTATAATAAGTGTAAGATTTCAAAGATAAAAGCATCCCCATTTAGTCTTGTCGTGACGAGCGGCGAATTAGGTGCTCTATGGGTTCTTTGATTTTACACTTTTTCAATCAAATTAATAACATACTACTTTTTTTTTAATTAATCTTTAAATATTCATATATCTCATATTTAAATTATAAATAATATGAGGTAATGAAATGAATAACGATTATATCATACCAAATGAAGACTGGGACAGTCAAGAAAAAAAAGAAACCGTCAGAATGAAAAACGCAGATCTTCCAGAAGGATTAGAAATCATAGAAGACAAAACCTACACCGAAAAGGCTTTAGAAGACATTCAAGAAGCCGCAAAAGAAGAAGGTCTCGAAGGAACTGAGAACCTTGGAGGAGAAGGCGCGTCACCAGAGGAAGTTATCGCTGCAATGAGAGCGGAATCTATGCCGGAAGGAGCTGTCAAAGCTAAAGTAGAGTATGAAGATAAAAAAATCAAAGAATTCAAGGAAATCACCGCTACAAGAGACATGCTTTTCAACAGATTAAAAAAGCCTGTAAAAGTATACATTGATGTTGGAGAAGATCCAGCAACACATGAACCGGTGAAAATGTCATTCATGGTTAGGAAATTATCTGAGACAGAAAACAATCACCTGTTGAATCACAGATTAATCGGAAAGAAACTCAATGAATTAACCATGGCGGAATATGAGGAATCCATGGCATTCAGAAGAAGAACTCTGGCTTCAACTGTCATTCAACCAAGATTAACTGAACAGGAATGGGCGGATAATGTTGAAAATGGTATTATTGTAGCACTCTTTGATGAAGTTCAAAAAGTATTAACGGATATTTCCGATGTAGACTCATTTCAATAAATATTATGAGCAGATCAAGGATTCAAGACAATTGCAGCTTGATGGTGAATTATGCCTAATGTTAAGGAAGACACCATCGGAAATAGGTGAACTTGAAAGAAAAGGATTTCTTTCATATGAGGAGAAAATGTTTTTATATGCATTCCTGCAATGGAGGCAGGAATTTCAATTAGAATATCATGTTAGTTTATTTTAGCATAACCGTTTAATGGTTATGCTTTTTTTTTAGAAAATTTTCAATAAAAAGGTCGTAAAATAATGGTTCAAGAAGATATGAATATTAACATGTCCTTTGTGGCAAAGGATATGAGCGGTATTGTAGCGGCTCAGACAAACCTCAACCAGTTGGTTGGAGTATTCTCCAATGTTGGTGAGGGAATCGCTAGAAATGTTGGGGCTATAGACGCCGCAGTAGCAACCGTAGGGGTTAGCCTCGGAATTTTATCAACACAAGCCGCAAGGGCATATGGAGAGTTTGAAAGAGGACAGGCGATTGTTCAGACAGTATCAGATTCAACTAATGCTCAGATGCAGATACTTGGTCATACAGCTCAACAATTCTCATCAGAATTCAGGATAGGAATAGATGAAGTGAACGAAGGATTGACCACATTAGGCAGAGCCGGTTTGACAGATGTGAACAATCAGATAGAAACATTAAGACAGGGATTCTCCCTGGCTAAGATTGAGGGTATGAACTTAGCAACAGCATTAGAGGAGATTGTTCAAACCACTTCATTATTAGGTGGTGACATTCACAGTACCAATTTTGGTATGGATACTGAAAAAGTCACCAATATGCTCGTAGGAACATCATTAAGTGGTCCTTTGGATGTTAATGATGTTGTTCAGACCCTGAAATATGTTGGAGGTACCGCGGCAGCCGCAGGAGCGAACTTAAGCAATGAAGACCTATTATACGACCTTATGGGTACTACATCAGCTTTCGCTCAAAAAGGTGTAGTTGGTTCAATGGCTGGTACCGCATTAAGAGCTTTCCTGTCCAAACCAGCTTCACAAGATAAGTCAGTATGGGAAGGTTTGAAAGAGATAGGATTAGAACCTTACGACCTTTGGGAAGATGGACAACAGGAAATGAAGCCAATCTCAGAACAAATCCATATCATTCGTCAGGCGATGAAAGATAATAACAAATCTACAATGGATCAGCTTGAAATTTGGGGTAAGCTTGTTGGTACAAAGATGGGTCAGCAGATGATGAAGCTTGATGAGGATACGATTCAAGAAAGCACCTCAACAATTCGTGAGAAAGCAAGCGCGGAAACATTAGCTAATAAAAGTATGCAGAACTTCGCTTCACAACAGGAAGAAATAATGAAATCATTGGAAACCATTTGGAGGAATTATGGTAAGACCGTAGCTGATGTTTTATCTCCAATATTGGAGATAATGAAGCCGGTTGTTGATTTCTTCGCAAACGATTCAAGTGGAAGTAAGTTTGCTATTATGGGTATTATTATGGTAGTTAATACTTTTTTAGGCAAGGCTCTTGGTTCTATCCGAGAAGTAGTGAGGTTTGTTTCAGATTTGATTTCCAAAACACGAGAACATGTTGGATTAACCAAACAGGAAACCACAACAACAGAAGATTTATTAGTTCAGAATAAGGCATTAACAAATGAGTTACAGAAGCAAGCTGTGGTGAAAGAGCAAATCACCACTTTTTCTAATGTTGATGAAGCACACATGAGATATCAGTCAAGTGGTTTGTCATTTGGTAAGGCGTTATATATGCATCCTGATAATGTCAATGCCTTAACTCCGGAGCAAAAAGCTAGGAATGGATTGCTTCTTAATGATTTGCAAACCTATATGCAAATCGGTAATAGCAATAAGGATATTGAACGGGAAATCAATGCGATGGTTCAGGAGTATTACCAACGTGAGGTTAAACCTTGGTTGAGTGCTGGGAATACTGCGGATAATTTTGCAGGATATATTGATGCGAATGTTGTTGATGATTTCCTCCCTAAAACAATGAGCATGTTTGAAGGGGCGGATTATGATTCAGAGTTACAATATTCAATCAGGAATGAAATGGCTCGTCAGATTCGTAATGCAGCATTATATGGTAAACTGGACGATAATGGGAATGTGAGACTTCGTGGAATAGGAAATATGATTGGAGACGCTTTCGGCGGAGCTATATATAAGAGTGGTGATTTCAGCGGAAACATATTCTCATATGATAAGGCGTTAGGACAATATGGTGTTTTGAATGCGAAAACAGGTAATCTTGATACAAGAAAGGATTCCGTAACAGGATATTTCGGAGTCTCCAATTATGGACAATTCTCAGATAAGCCGGGTAATCCAGGTAAGGCTCTTCCGTTCATGGATCCTAATAAATTCATATCAGACGCTGACGGTCAAAGAAGAAGACAGGAAACACTTAATAGGATTAATGGAAATTTAACAAATAATGTTAACAATATCGCCAGAGAGTCCGCCTCTATTAATAAGAATATTGTAAGTGTGCCAACAACATTAAGTAGTATCGAAGCTTCTCTTAACACAATGACAAACACGATAAGAAGAGATACCACATTGGAAACAAGCAAGGCATCAGGAAACACAAACTCATCATCTGATTACCGTAGGAGCTGGGGAGGGTCCGAAAAAGCGAATAGACTCGGCTCTTCAATGGATAGTTTAACAACAGCTGTGTATAAATTAAAAGCGAGTTTTGATGGAGCTTTTCAACCATATCAAAGTAAATTTAAGAAAACAAATTATAATAAAGTTGATGATGAGGGTTATGAATTAATTGGTTATAGTTCTGATAAGAAAAAAGTTGTTATTGAAAATGAGATAGATGAAGCTTTTAATACAGAACGAGAATATAAAAAAGGATATGGTGTTCGCCTTCATCCAGATACCAAAGAGGTTCAAATAGCTCATATTACAGTTGATGATGAAGGAAGATATATTAAAGAATGGGAAAGCAAAGGATATATGGGCGAGAACGCTTCAAATCGTGAATTAAGAGAATATAATTTACGCCGTAATGGTGAAGGTGTATTAGAGAGAAGAAGCCGGGACGGACAATGGAATGCCGTTCAATCCAATGTTGAAATTAGTCCATATGCTGCTAAACAAGCTCGTTATGATCGAATTAAAATCAATAAGGCAGAAATCTTCAAGGAGCTTGAAGGAGAATTAGCTGATAGTTTCATTTATTCTGATGAGTATCAAAGATTTAAAAAGAGGTTGTATAAAACAAAACCTCAAGACTTTTTAAGCACATTAAATGAAGCGCCACGTTATTTGTCAACAATCAGTAATCCTGAAGCATATAATGAAGCTTTTAGATTTATTGAAGATATTCCTAGAATTCAGCAAAAATATCAAGATAGATTTTATAGTTCATCTTATAATGATGTTATTTCACAAGCTTATGCGGAACAGAAAATTGATAATCAAAATATTGGAACAGTTCCAAGTTATCTACATCGAATGGAAAATTTATTAGGGGATATTAGGAAAAATACCTACAATCAATTACAACAAATGTATAAACAAAGAGATTATTCAAAACAATCTAATGATTACTCTTCAAATAATACTAATTCAAATATTGATAATGGAAAAAATTTGTCATCTGAAAATTATAACCCATATGGATGGGTGTTAAATGAAGATGGAACAATTTCAGATAAATATCAGAAAAGAATTCAAGAACCATATTTAAAAGACGGGGTTTTAATTCATAATGGTATTATGGATGAAGATTTTAACAAAATTGATTTTAGTGGTATTACCTCTGCGAGAGTTGGCATACATAATCTTTTAGAAAATCTCCCATATGATGAGATTCCAATTCTTGATGAAGAAGGGAATCAAATTCTTGATTCCAATGGCAGAGTCAAGACACAAAGAGAATATCATGATAAACAAAGAGCTCAAGCTTTATATGGGGCTCGAAGATTATTAAATTTAGCTGAATATGGTAATGGATTGCCATCCGGCTTAACTGACCATTTTGTTAGTTTTGATATGGAAACCGCGGGTTTAAATGCTCTTGATCCTAATTCAAAAATTGTTGAAATTGGATTTGGAGAGTTTAAGAATGGTGAGTTAACTAACAATCAAGCATCTCAGTTAATATATCATCCTGATGTTGGTGAAGAGTATGTTAGTAAATATGGAAGTGATTATAATAATTCTTTACCTAGTCAAAATCAAGTTGCAGAAGGGTTAAAACAGCAATTGGAGCGTACTGGTGTTTTATCTGGAGCCGTGCCTTTGGTTGGACATAATATAGAACATGATTTATCATTTCTTAAAGAAAAAATGGGTATTGATATAAGTAATATTCGAGCATTTGATACTCAGCAATTTGCTAAATTTGGTTTCTTTGGTAATTTAGATTCCCAAGGTAATTTTGAGGGAGGCACTTCTCTCGAAAATGTGTTACAAAAAATGAATATTGAAAATATCGATCAACATCATGCACTGGGAGATGCGGTTGCTACTGGTAATTTATTAAACACTATATTTGCAGAAAATACAGCCTCCGTTGAAGCGAATACTCAAGCTTTTAATAGAAATACTAATAAACGTAATGATTTCCATCATTTAGATAATAATGAAGATATTGAAAATGTCAATGTCGATGACCAAATTGCTAAAGTACGACAACACATTAATGATATTAGAGACGATGCTTATGATGATATTGTTGAAATGTTGGATCCTAATATTACAGATGATTGGGAGAGTTATGATGATATTCTTTTAGATGATAGTGAAAGAAGTCGTTTTAATGATTACTATCATCAGGAATTTTTTGCTGACGAATTCGACTTTGATGATGTTGATTACTCTGGTGCGGCGGATTATATTGAAGATGAGTCAGCTTTTTCAAGAGCTCAAGAAAGATATCGTCAAGCCCAAGAAGAACTTGGAGTTTTAGAAAATGAATTAGAGGAACTACAAGCCGCAAAGACTACAATAGAAGAATCAAAGGAATACTCAAATGAAAAGAATTTTAAAAATTTCAATGAAACACTTGTTCCAACTCCTGTTATTGATTCTTTAAATTCTATTATTGATGATTTACCAAATAGTGAAGAATATTATAAATTACATAAAGAAAATTCTGTATCAGACGCTTTAACCACTATTAATGCTTTATTTGATGATGAAAATCTCGTATCACCCGATGCTTTAAATAGATTATCTATTATGCAATTAGCTTTGGGAGATACATCTTATATTGGAGAAGGTGAAATTAAGCTCCCTAATATGTTTACTGTTGGTTATTCTCCAGGTCTTACCGATACCAATTATGGTACTTATTTGATGGCGGAAAGTGTTATTGAAAATATGCTTAAAAAACAACAGGAATATGAAAATTTTAGTAAGAATTATTCTCTTAATGAAAGCATTGATTCAGCTAGTACAGAATTACATTCCCCTGATTTAGAACTTGGAAATCCTAATCTTTTGGACGATAAGGCGGCACGTATTGAAAAAATTGATGAATTAATTCAATCCGTTCAAAGCGGACGTATGCATCCTTGGTATGCTTTGCAGTTAGCAAGAGGTGAAGATTTAGATGAATTGCACGGAAACCCATATAAGAATCATCCTCGTTATGCATCCGTTGGTAGAAGAGCGGAAGAAAACACAGAACCCGTTAGTGTTCAGCGAGCTGCTCGACAAAATTATGTAGACAGTATTGACGATTGGTACAATAATCCTAAAATGTTTAATAATGATGAGAAAGCATTTTTAAGTGATACCCATAAGCAGGAAATATTTTTAAATACAAAAACTGGCGAATTGGTATTTGGACGCCCTAAAGATGGTAATTTTTATCATAGAAATTTAGTACCAGTTGGAGAAGTTCCTTTTGATAAATTATCTGAATATGGTATGGGGGTTGGAAAACAAGGAGTTTCAAATAAATATAATAGAGACAATACCCCAATGGGAACAACAAAAGGTTTCTTGCAACTTTCCGATAACGAGCGTCAGCTGTCAATGTTGTTTGGTAAATTAAGATCTTTAGACGCGTTAACAGATGAAATATTGTCTCATGGGATACTTAATAATGATCAAGAAAATTTATTAAAACAACAACAAAATAATATGAGAAAAAAGATGGGGTCATATTTAGACCCTACACTTGATTTAGAAACTTTCTTAACAGGAGATCCTGGTAAACTTTGGAAGGATTATATAAAATATCAGGATGATATTTTAAATCAAGTTAGAATTGTAAAAAAAAGTTGGGAACAGGTTAGAAATAGTGCGGAGTTTCTTTCAACAATTTCAGCGGAGCAAGAATCTACTTTATCCAGTTATCTATTATTTGATGATAATGGTAATGTTATTGATAGAGTTGTGACACAAGAAACAGGAAATCTTGCAACTGGAAAATTAAATGGTCTTGTTTCTTCCGTTTTCGGACCCTCTGTTGCCTCTGATAATGCTCCATACATAGGGGGTGTGTTGGATATATTATTTGATGATCAAAGTATAGCAACCTCAGAGGGATTTAATGCTTTTATTGAATATGATAGGAAAAATTTAGCTCAGGTAAAAGATACTGTTGATGAATTTAAACGATTAAATGAATTAAAATTATTAGATAAGGATGAGGGAAATCCACAAGAAGCATATAGTCGATACTTTATGAGAAATCCTAAAAAATTACAAACTAATTTGTTGCGTTATATACAAGATGGAGTTACTGACGATACAACTAAATTAAGTAATTATCATAAAGTGGTTGATTTTATGAATCTTTTGGAATCTGAAAAAGGAAGGATGCATTATACTCCTGAATTCAGTAAGGCATTGGCAAAAGCTGATTATTATATGAGTGAAATCCCCTCTGATATGACAAATTCAAGATTTAAAATAACTGATTTATTACATGAATATGCGGATACTCCATTTGCATTGATGCCCCAAATGTTACAAGATTTCCATACACAAACAAATGGACGTGTATGGGATTTTTGGACAAAGTTTTGGTATGATGATAAACATTTACTCAATGATGTCATTATGGCAAATGATACGGATTTAGATAACGCAATAACAACACAAGGATTTGGTGTTTTAACGGATCCTGCTTTTGCTGATAGAGACATTATTAAAACATTTAAAGAACAGTTTACCTCAGAATTTTCAAATGTTCTTACACCTACCGGTATGTTAAGAAAGGATTTCTTCAATAAATACCTGCAAATGCAAGAAGAATTTGATAAAGTTCTTCAAGAGATTGTGCTTTTTATGGAGAATCCTAATTTTAATACCACACCACCTAGTCCTAATGCTAGACCAGATCGGAATCAGGGTATGAATAAAGAAGCTCAAATGCAAAAAAGATTAGAAGATTCTAGAAAAAACTTATCAAATAAACAAAAAAGAAACACTTCTTCAACAAATACAGAAGAGTATGCAGAAGATTTGATTCGAGAAAAAGAATATCAAGATAAACTTGCTATGACCCAAGACTTGAATGAGATTAATGTAAATAGAAACTTTAAAAACAAATCACGAAAGGAACAGGTGTTAAAAAATCTCAATCAACTTCCACAAGATGCATCAATAAATGATATCAACAAGGTATTAAGTATGGATGATCCTTGGGAGAAACAATTAGAAAAGGTAAATAAAATACGAAATCAAGTCATCCAAATGGACGAAGAATTACAGAAATCAGTACCTAGATTATTTGATCATTTTGTAGATGCTAGAGCTTTAAAAGATCCTGATAAAGTGAAACAACAATTATCCTTTGATGATATGACTACTATCGCCATGGCGGCTTTAAGAGGCACTCCTGATGGAATTAAAAAAAGCAAAGATTATTTTAAAAACGCAAGTTTTGATATAAGTCATTTTGTCGATAAAGAAGGTAATGTTGATAATGATGCTATGCGTCGTTATCTTAAAGCTTATAGTCATGGTCAAACGGATGAATTTGTTGCTACTCATCATAATAAGGCTGATTATGATGATTTTGTAAAATTAAATACCAAATACATTAATACAATGGATGCTCTTGTTAGAGAGACGGAAATATTGCTTGCTGAAGTGCAAGGCATTGAACCACCAACTCATAAACAGAGTGATGCAAAATCTCTGCATGATCAAACCCATGAAGATGTAGATGCTGACAATATTAAGAAAGCTTATGGTAATTCCAGTACTTTAAGTGGTGATGATGAAGCGAGAGATAGGGTGAATGATAATTTAACAAAAGTTGAGCAAGCGATAAATGATAAGAAAATTGGCAAAGATCTTATCGAAGCTGATATTGAAGAAGTTAAAGAATTGGAAGAAGCTTTATTCAAAGATTATACGCCCCTTTCAGATGAAAATATTTTAAATCAAGGTAGATATTTAGATTCAAATAATCTTAATAAAATTTATGAGCAGCATTTTGGAGCACAGGAGGAATTAAAACGAATAGTTGATGAGGGTGGTTATGTTTCTACTCCGACAGGTAATACGTTTTTTGTTGGACAAAGAGAGGAAGATTATATTCCTAAAACTCCATATCAAAGAATGTATGATGATATGAGAGCAGGTGCTCAATGGGCTCGGAATCAAAAAGAATTCGAGAGAATTCGTAAATCTTCTGATGTTGCCTCTGGTTTAGATGCATTATTTGGTCTTGATGAAAGGTCAGAAAATGAAAGAATTATCGCTATGCATGATGCTGAGGAAAGGATAGCGGAGCGAAATAGGCGATATAAAAACGATTATGATAAACAAATGGAAGCTAAATACGGACCAGGCAGGGGAGCTTTAACTATTGATCAAATAAGAGCTCTGCCCGCTGGAACTGTAAGAGATACTTTGATGAAGGAGAGCATGTCAAACATGAGTCCTTTCCAAAGATTTATGACACGTATTGGTATGTCACCTGCTGTTACAGTTGATAAAGAAGGAAAGGTTCAAACAAAAGGATTCTTTGAACGAATTAAAGCATCCACAGGAACATTTGGAAAACTCGGTTCAGCTGTTTCATCTGTTACAAACATGATGGGTGGACCAATGATGGCCGCAATGACAACTTTCCAAGCCGTTATGATGCTTTATTCCAAAGTCGTTGAAGATGAGCAAAAGAAGATAACAGACGCGGAAACAAGAACCTCAGAAGCTCAGACAAGATATGATGAAGCTGTGCAAAACTGGGAAGCTAGCAGGGAAAAAGTTGATGAGAATTGGAGTAACTATTCCCAAAACGATAAGGAACAGGCATTCATTGATACGATGATACAAGGAGCTCAACAAAGTTCCTTAAGGGATAACTATATCACATGGAAGGATCCTAATCGTTATGATGATTTAACGGATGCGGAGAAAAAAGATTTGGAAACCAAGGAGAACAGCGAAGCATTAAGCGCCAACACCAGGGCGTTATACTTGGCGACCCTCAGCCTTAACGCTGCGATGCAGTCAGAAGATTATCTTAAAAACAATAGTGATTACACAGGATATTATGGATTGCAGGCTAATATTAATGAAAACCTGTTGGAGGGAAGTGGCCTTCAGCGTTCAGGAAATCAGTTTGGAATTTATGACACGTTTAATCCGGAAATGTGGGATAAGTCTGATGGATGGATACAACAATTAAACTCCTTGCAGGAAAGTTTCCTTCAATTCAATACCCGTGTTAAGAACATGGAGGATATGTCAACTGATTACATGAGAATCGCCGCGGCTCTTGATAAGAAAAACGGCATGAATATAGAACAAATCCTGAACAGTCCGTATGAGATGAGAAAAGGCGAAAAAGTCGCCTGGTCATCCATGAATCAGGAAGCAGGTATGAACGGTACATTGATGGCCCGTTACATGAAACAATATGAGAAACACCTTAAGGCTTTTGAAAGACGTTTCGTCCGACTTGAAAGAAACCAAAAAGGCGGTATTGTTCTGAAAGGCGGTCAATGGAAAAGCATGCTTCCGGGCTTAGCAAAAGCAATGAACGTAACAGAACAACAAGCAAAGATGATGGTATTGATTCATATGCTCAGCCGCATCAACGAAGTTGTTCAATCTCAAATCAAGCCATTGGTTCAGGAAACAACCCAAAGTGTCATGCAAAGCGTTATGTATGGCAAGGGAACGACTGAGGGAACATATCAGAATGCTAACATCAATGCGGCTACAAGCGGAATGGTTAACGCCATCTCCTCCAATGTTGCCACAATAGCCTTGCAAACCGCGCATGAAGCCGCTGTTGATGCTTATAATATTAAACACCCTGATGCGACAGTAGAAGATTTCGCCCAATTAGAAAGAGTCGCTAATGGGGATGACTGGCTATACAAGTTCAATAATATGTTCTCTTCAACAGGAGCTGGCCAAGCTTCTGCATATGACGTCATTAATAATCCAGATACGGGAATGTTGAGAGGACTCGCCACTACAGCCGCCAGCTTGAATTCTGATTTGAAAACTAAGGAACAGAGAGATGCATGGATTGAAAAATGGCTTTCCAAGAACCAATTAGCTGATTTAGGAAAACCTAAGACAATGCATGGGTCACAAAGTGAATTTGCCAAATATGTTAGAGAGCATCCAGAATTAAATGGATCAATTAGTGGTTATAACTATCTTACACAAACATGGACTGTTGGTAAGGAAAACCTGTATAGTAAGATCGCCGAGTTCGAACGGGCTATAACAGGAGAAATGACTCCACATATCGCCGATATGACAATGAAAGCTATAAATTCAGCCTTGGATACCGAAAATGATGAAGGCAATGTAGGTGGCTCCGGAAAAGGCGGTGGTGACAAAGATTATGACAACAACAACAACAGGCAGCGTTATGTTCAATTGGCTATCTGTAACAAAAAAGCCATACCAAAACTCAATGTGAACCTGTTCAAAAAGGCTCCGAGTTTCACGGTCATGAACAAGAACTTCAAGCTTCGTGACATCAAAATCAACACGGCCGACAAGGCGAAGAATATTGAGAGCGCGGTCAAAAACGCAATCATTGATGTTCAGGAAAGATCCGATCCTAAAATCATACAGGATGAGGAGGCGGAGTACGACCCAGTCGGAGCTACCGACGGGGACAACCTCCCTACCGGAACAACCCAGACAAACAACAACTAATGAGGTATAAGATATTATGACAGAGTTTTCATTAACAAAAGGTTCTGTCTTGATAATCCCCGGATATACTGACGCGGAGAACCTGCAGAACTATTATAATCAAAAGAACAACAACAAGAAGACCTCATCCTCAGAGGATCTGGGGTCTTCATATACCGACAAGACCACGGGAAATACAACGAACAGCATAGTGTCAAAGGATGATGTGACCAAGAATAAATATAAGAAAGTAGAACCACCTCATGCGATGTATTTCAATGTTCGGAATGTTGAATTCACACCGCATGGGAAGGATTATGAGGAATTCGATTCCGCTCAGGGAATGATACTTGTTGAAAAGGCTTGCGATAGGTTCGCCGAGGTGCAGCTCGAGGTTCTTGTCCATCAAAGGCTCAGTTCTGTAACGGGAAAATTATCATATGAGAACAACAATCAGGATGTCGACATACACGTCGAGGATTTTCATTACAATACTGATGAGGAGTTCTCATTCCTATGGGTTTATCCAGAGGATTATGATGACAAGTTTGTGGAGTTGAGAAAATCATTCTTCGACAACCTGTGGGGCAGGCCGCTGACCGTAATCTCTCCATTATTCCCTACAATCGTTGTAGGGTACATGACCGAATGTGATTACAAGATAGGGGAGGGAGAAGAAGAGTCAGCATGGAGCATCACCATCAGGGAAGTAAATAACTGGGGCTTCTAAAATGTCAACTAAAAGATATGATTACAATGGACTTTCAGAAGTGTTGAGAGTTGAAACATACCCTGACGGCAAGATTCATGATTACATCACGGCTTTCGACCTTGATTGCGACAAGAACGATATCGTGACAACAGTAGTTCTCCACATGCCTTACGATCCCGATTTGATGGCTTATTGGGAACCGGGTCGGATGTCATGCGCCATTTACGGCGGAACATATGACCGGGAGAAGCTGTTCTCCGGGAGAGTCAGGGAAATCATGCACACGGGGTACGAGATACAGGTCACATGTGAGAATATCGGATGGAAGCTCAAGCAGTTGTGTCCGGCTTCCGTCCTGGATTATCTTAATGGAAAACCAGTCAAGGATGTTGTATACACATTATTAGGGATGGCTAATGTCAAATACCATGTGAATCTGGACGGAATAACCGACCTGAACAAGTATGTATATGAAAGCGGAGGCTCGGTCGCCATAGGCGGCACAACGGTCGAATCAATTCCCGATCTTAATCAAGTAATCAAGAATATGAAGGGAAGTGATATAGACCAGGCTGTGGCTGATGCGAAATATACAAAGGAAAACACGGAAGTCAGCAGGGAATTCAATAACAGAGAGCTCTATAAATTAACCCAGGTTGTGGGGTCAAGCAATTATTATTATCCTTCATCAATCCGCAATTCATGGACGATTAACAACAATGTTAATTTGAAAACGGCTTCAAGGATAACATCAAAGAATGATCTGGAGAATCTGTCAGAATATTATGTGACGGGGATAAATAAGAAATCAAAAGCCTACAAGAGCCTTCAGAAGAAGATGAAATCCGAAGCTAAGGCGAAGGCGAAAGCGGCCGCGAAGGCTTCACAGGAATCAGAATCATCAGGAGATTCATCATCTGACCTGCCATCATCTGACTCAACATCCTCGGAGACAACACCAACCCCAGCTCCGAAACCGAAAGCGTACAGCAAAGCCTACTACAAACAGATATGGGAAGCTTGGTACGGTAATGCAACATCCCATAGCGGTACGGGCAAACAG
>Ga0256404_1004164_pt1 | contig 27743 bp, 20 predicted proteins | sample RumenRJG_01DNA_FD_185990 | JGI IMG/M metagenome (GOLD analysis project Ga0256404, IMG submission 185990) | Bovine rumen microbial communities from Lethbridge, Alberta, Canada - RJG_01 | ecosystem: Host-associated > Mammals > Digestive system > Stomach > Rumen | place: Canada: Alberta | collected...
TGCCAGCTTTTTTTAGGTCTATACCATACACATCCTTGCCGAATGCCACCATCTCCTCATAGAAGTCGGCACGCAGCTTCTCGCGCTTCAGCTCTCCTTGTAGACGGGCCACCTCCTCTTGAAGGGCTGTAGTTTAACGCTTTTGGTTGACTACTTTAAGCCTTATTTTTAATGTTGGTTGACCCGGTTAAACATTACTTTTATATTTGGTTGATACATGTGCGGCTTAGTCACGTTTATGGTTGATACAGCCGCTGCGTAAGCAAAAACATAACAGAACAAGAGAGGGGTAAAGGCGGAGGCCTCACCTCCTGCTCTCGTTCCGGTCTCGCATAAAGCAAAACATTTTTCTTGGGTCGCCCCAAAGTTACGGATTTTTCTTCATGCGATCTCCTGTTTTAAAAAATTTTCTCTGTGTGTGATAATCATAAATCGTTGACTTAGCTTTTACGCGATTATGTGCATATTCATCCCACTTCTGGATATTACGGTAAGTGATGTCGTCAAACGATTTAATGGGACTAAAATCTTTCAGCGCATTTAAAATTACACGATGATGTTTTCTCGTCCCCTCTGCAATAGGTCTTTCTTCCAGTCGTTTTGACATGAAATCAAGAAATGAGGATTGAGTTAAGGGTGACCCACCCTTTAAATGTTCTTCCAGCTTTTCAAACGAAAATATTTCGCCCCTTGCCTGTAAGTCGTGTGCGAAATCATAGATGTCGGCAATCTTGTCGGCCATCTGCTGGTTGGATAAAATTGACTGTGGGTAGTTCTTGACCTTACAGTCTTTTCCCCACTGGTCTGAATAAAGACGTATGCCCGTAGAAACGAACTTGCGTCTGCTCATAAACGTAACCTCCATTTGTACAGAAGCTCTGTGATTTTTTGTGGCTTTGTGCTTTCTATCAAAGACAAGCCTAACAGATACGTTGTTCATACTTTTACCAATAAGTACGACTGGCAAATGCAGATAGGAGCGTGATACCTTTACCTGGGTATCGAGCAGGGTATCGAATTGGTATCAAAATATTGTCGTAAGCTGACTTTTCCCGTCATACCCTGTCGTAGCTTCACGATACACTCTTGCCCCTTGTAAACACCGTATTATCAGTGCTTTATCAATTAATCGACTGTGTGCTAAAAAGAAAGGAGAGCTTTTCAGCTCTCCCTTCTTGTGACCCGCATGGGGCTCGAACCCATGACCCTAACATTAAAAGTGTTATGCTCTACCAACTGAGCTAGCGGGTCAAACCACTTATCTCTTTTTGATAAGCGAGTGCAAAAGTACATATTATTTTTGAAACAGCCAAATTATTCGGCTATTTTTTTCGCTAAGAAACTGAGATTGGTTATGAATTGGGTGTGCTGTTTTGTTTTTTCGCATAAAAAGTGGTGTTTTTTTATTTCATGTAGCTTTGGTCTATCACGCCTTCTGCCACGAAGATCATTGCTTTCTTCCTGCCTTATTGCGGCTGGCTAACGATAGAAAATATCAGCCGGCGGAGTTCCGTCGGCTGAGTGTGCGTGATATTATTGCTGTTCGCCGTCTGCTGTCGGCGTTTGGTCTGTTTGGGCAGCCTTGTTGACAGGCCGTGAAGTGCTTATTTCCTTGGTGACGTAGCGTTGCCAGTAAGCCATGAGAAGCGTGGTGAGGGGCAGGGCGATGATGAGCCCGATGAAGCCGAGCAGAGCGCCCCATACCGACAGGGAGAGCAACAGGATGGCGGGGTTAAGTCCCATGGCCTTGCCCATGATTTTCGGAGTGACAATCATATCGGTAATGACCTGCACAATGCAGAATATGCCGATGACCATTCCGAAGACTAACAGAAAGTTCTGACCAGTGCTGGCTGCCTTGAGCATGGCCAAAAAGGCGCAGGGGATGAGAGCGAAGGTGTGAAGATAGGGCACGAGGTCGAGGATTCCGATGAGTATGCCCATGCCAATAGCCATCGGGAAGTCGATGATGGAGAAGCCGATGCAGAACATGATGCCCATGCACAAGGCCACAAGGCCCTGCCCACGGATGTAGTTGTTGAGTTCCCGGGCCACGTCCTTGCTCAAGTCGCGCCAGAACGGGCGCTGCTTCATGGGGAAGATCCTTATCCAGTTTTCCGAGAGATACTCATAGTCGAGCAGAATGAAGAACATATATAATAAGGTGATCATTGAGGCAATGATGCTGATGACCACATTGGCCGTCTGACCGAGAAAAGCAAACATCTTAGGCATGGCGGTCTTTAATGCGTCGGTGAAATCCTTGCTTTGCAGGAATTTCTCGATGGCTCGCTGGTTATTGGTCACCCAGTCACGAATGATGCCCTGAATGCTGTTGTGGGTCTGGCTGTTCACCCATTTCGAGAGAATGTCCGACAGAGAAGATATCTGTTCGATCATGGGTGGAATGATCAGATAGATCACGGCTCCGATGACGGCAAAGACAACAATCAGCGTGATGATGATGGAGAGTGCCCTCACCTTTACGTGCAGCTTGTTCTGCACGAATTTCACGATCGGGTAGAGCAGGTAAGCTAAAAACCAAGCCACAAAGAAGGGCAGCAATACGTTGCTGAGATAGTTGACCACATAGAGCACAACCAATATCAGCGTAGCTACTCCCGCCCAGCGGATGAATTTATCGAAGGTGATCTCCTTAGTGTTGTTTGTCATAAGCGGATATTTTTTTCTTTTGCCTGTTCGCGTTCCTTTTGCAGGGCTTTCTGGAAGCATTCGCGGCATAGCGGTTCATATTCGAGTTGCTCGCCGAGCATGACGCGTCGGCTGTCTTTCACGAGGCGGTGGCTCACGTAGGCCAGGGCACCGCATTTCACACAGATAGCGTGTACCTTTGTCACCTCGTCGGCCACTGCCAATAGGTTGGGAATCGGTCCGAAGGGACGCCCTTGGAAGTCCATGTCCAGTCCGGCCACAATGACCCGAATGCCGGAATTGGCCAACTGGTTGCAGACATCGACGAGTCCATCGTCGAAGAACTGTGCCTCGTCGATTCCCACCACGTCAATATCGGCTGCAAGAAGCAGGATCGCAGCCGATGAATCTATAGGTGTCGAGCGGATCGAGTTCTGGTCGTGGCTCACCACGTCCTCGTCGGAATAGCGCGTGTCGATTGTCGGTTTGAAGATTTCCACCCTTTGACGGGCGAACTTGGCTCTCTTTAGACGACGGATGAGTTCTTCGGTCTTTCCGGAGAACATGCTGCCACAAATCACTTCCACTCTGCCTTGGCGATGCTTCTCGCCTTCTAAATTTTCCATCATAACGCTGCAAAGTTAGTGCAAATCGAGTGAAGAACAAAACAAACTCGTTTGTTTTTTCTTCCGAGATGCCGCCTAACTTATCTATAGTTGGTGCAAATCGCAGCCTTGGGTACTGCCGGTCTTCATATTGCCATCAACTAAGCTTTCTCAGCACCAGTAAAAAGAGGGTGTATCATAATTTGTTGCTGTCCGCTAAAACTTTTTTGATAGTACAAAATTAGGGCTGACACTTCTCACGAGGTATCAGCCCTTTTAGTTACCTTTGTAAATGCGGCATAGCGGATATTTTCCGTGGATTCATGGTAAGTTTATATGTAAAGGGGAAGGAAAATGGTCATGTTCTGGCTTACGCTCCTACCGGAGCTATGGGTCTGAAGCGATGGAGTGGCCTTACGAGCAAGCTCGACGGCCTCCCCATCGCTTCAGACCCACACCTTTGGTGGCAAGCCTGCCCGTGACGAAAATCGCTATCGCGTAAAATTGCGCCCTAACGCATAAAATTCTATGGCAGAAAGCTTCAAGTCAAGGCATTCCAAACCGCTTTTGGGCAGATGCAAGGATGCGCTGATTTTATGCGCCTTTGGCGCAATTTTATGCCCAGGCAATTTTCGTCCATGATTTTCTATTACCATTTATTCATTGGCGAAGTCAGGACTATACGAAATGAAACAACATATCCAATCCACGGAAAATATCCATTGAACCTAAATAATACGAAAAAGAGGATGCACCAGAATTTTGATGCATCCTCTTTTCTTTTTATTGTTTTATGGCGTGGGGGAGAGAAGTGTACCTTGAATACGTTCCAAAAGAGCCTGTCTCAATACGACAGCATGATTTTTGATGGGATTCCGGAAACCGTAGAGGAGAGTGACGGTATCGAAATGGCCGTCGCGGATATAGGCCGCTAATTTGTCGAGTGCTTCGCTGTGCATCAATTGTTCCTTATATCGGCGGCTGAACTCCTCCCAGTTGCCGTAAGGATTGTCGTGGAAGAAACGGCGAAGCTCTATAGTCGGGGTTACGTCTTTGGCCCATATGTCATAGGGCAGGTCGGTCTTTTTGATGCCACGCGGCCACATTCGGTCTACGAGTATGCGGAGGCCGTCGTTGGCTTCGGCCGGTTCATAAGCGCGTTTCAATAGTATGTTCATATCTTTCCTATTTCCAAGGTGTCAACTTTCTGTAGGCCCTATGGTTCGAATATTCTTAAGAGAAGCAACTTTCCTGAGTACGTGTCGGTGGCTTAAGGCCTTTCGTTGCAGCACCTTTTTGCTTGTTTATTTCTTTCTTGCAAAATTACTTTTTTTTTGAAGGATCTGGCCATCCTTATATAAGGTTTGTTTCTATCGTATCAATCGTAATCATCGATGAAAACTTCTGTTTTTTTTCGATTTTTTGCGCATGTCAGGTGGGTGTCTGCCCATGAATTGGTAGGGAGCAGACTGAAAGTAAAGGCAGCCTCTCGATAGAGAAGCTGCCTGAACAGATGATGAAAGTATTATTTTACGGAAATCCCTACGACACTATTTGTATTCCTCGTCAATATTCGGCTCTTGGTCTTGTCCACTGCCGTAACGATGATATTCAAATGCAATGCTCTGCTCCTTGAGGTAATGGATGAGCTCTATTCTACCGTTCTTCACGGGAGCATCGGTGGCAATGAACTTGTTGGTGTCGGCCGCGCGGCGGTACATTTCGACGGGAATGTTGGCCGAACAAGTACGGATGCGCTCATAATCGGGAATCGACTCGACGAAGTGTTGGAGCGTTTCCTCTTTCACTTTGGCTCCTAAGGCTGCCAACTTTCCGGCCAAATCCTTGCGCTCATCAGACGGATCACAGCTGACCGTGAGTGGAGTGCCGCAGATTTGGGCGGCCAAAGCCACCATCAATGCCTGCTCGTCGGTATCGGGCTTGAAGAGACGGAGGGCCATGCCTCCCTTGAGCGGCAAGTAGCGGAACACATTCTGCTCGCCGTGAAGGTGGTTCCAGTCGCGCGGACGGGAGAATTCGTTCTTCCAAGCCTCGGCATAGCTTTTCCGGTAATCCGTCTTGGAGCCGTTCTTGTCGGTGATCACCGTGAACTGCTGGCAGTAGTTGGGGCCCCCCGCCTTAATGCCGGGACCGAAAGCCGACAGTTTCATTCCGCCGAAAGGCTGACGGTTGACGATGGCTCCTGTGATGCCGCGGTTGATATAGAGATTCCCGGCCATGATGGAGTCGCGCCACAGGCGGCGCTCGTTCTCGTCGAGTGTCTGGATACCCGATGTCAGGCCATAGTCCAGACCGTTGACCAGGTCGATGGCCTCTTGCAGCGAGTCGAAGGGGGCCACAGACAACATGGGTCCGAACAGCTCGGTGCGGAATGAGAAGTTCTCGGGTCTGACACCCATCTTCACAGTCGGAGCGAGGATATAATGCTTCTTGTCGACCCAGCGTGGAGCCACAAGCCACGACTCGCCCGCCTCTAAATTGCTGATGGCCTTTAGGAGTTTTTCATTCTTGTTGGTAATCATTGGGCCCACCTTGTTGCCGGCGTCCCAAACTCCACCCACCTTCATGCTTGTGGCGCAGTCTTTCAGCTTCACTCGGAAGTCTGGACGCTCATACACCGAACGCTCCACGAGGAACAGCGAGCAGGCTGAGCACTTCTGCCCGGCATTGCTGAACGCCGAGTGGCAGGCACTCATGATGGCGTGATCCATGTCGGCCGAGGCCGTACAGATGATGGCGTTCTTTCCGCCCGTCTCTGCCGAAAGCGGCGTGGTGGGCTTGGCACGCAGAATCGACTGGGCTGTGTCGGTGCCGCCAGTGAGGATGATGTGCTTCACTTCTGGGGCCTGGGTGAGTTTCTCAAGGGCGTCGCGCTCGGTGATGACCACCTGCAGAGCCTCTTTCGGCACCCCTGCATCCCAGAAAGCTTTGGCGAAGAGCCAGGCCACGGGTGCAGCCACAGAGGCGGGCTTCAAAATAACGGTATTGCCGGCTGCCAGTCCGGCCACGACACCGCCGCAGGGAATGGCGCAGGGGAAGTTCCACGGCGAGATGACCAGCACGGTGCCTTTGGCCTTGATATCTATATCGGTCATGGCATAGAATTTCTTCATCGACGTGGTGTAGAACCGGCAATAGTCTATACCTTCCGATACCTCCACGTCGCCCTCGACGACGGTCTTGCCAGTGATGGCGCACATGGCACCGATCAGGTCGCCACGCAGGTCACCCATGCGGTTGGCCGCGTCGTACATGATCTTGTGGCGCTCCTCTATCGTCGTCTCGCGCCAGTGGCCGGGATCGGCGGCGGCTATCTTCACGATTTCCTCCACCTGGGCAGCATTAGCCTTCGACATCTCGCAGATCTCTACTTCCTCGTCTTGCGAGCGGTCGTAGTATTTGTAGCGACTGTCGTTCACCACCGTCTCGGCACCGATCTGTGTGGGGATAATATCCGGCTTGTCAGTGGGGCTCTTCTTCCACTTCTTGAAGATGTCGCGCTGCCACTCCTGGTTGCATTCCCGGTCGAAGTCTGTGTCCTGCTCGTTGACCATCTCGTCCTGAGGAGGCATGGGGGTGTAAGGCTTACGGCGGTCTTGGGTGCGGTAAGGTGTGTGGTTCAAATTGTCCTTGATGGCATAGGCGTCCTCGAACTGCCTGCGCAGGAACTCCCAGGTTTCCGTGCCCGGCTTGAGGTTGAACGAGTGGGTGAGGAAATTGTCGGGAGCCGTATTCTCGTCCATGCGGCGTACAAGGTAGGACACGGCGTAGAGGAATTCCTTGTCGTGGACCACTGGGGCATAGAGAACCACGTGGTTGCCGAGTTTCGACTGGGCACGCCATACATGGTCGGCCATGCCCTCGAGCATCTCGAAGCAGAAGGTCTCTTTGGGCGTCTGGTATTTCTGGGTGAGCAGATAGGCGTAGGAGATGGTGTAGAGGTTGTGGGAGGCCATACCGATGTGCAGGCATTTTGCATTCTCGGGCAGCAGTCCGCGCTCGATGATGTGCAGGTAGTTGGCGTCGACTTCTGTCTTGTTGGGACGCACGGGGGTAGGCCATCCGTGGAGCGACGAGGTGACAGCCTCCATGTCGAGGTTGCAACCTTTCACGATACGCATTTTGATGGGTGCTCCACCACGAGCGCAGCGTTCCTTGGCAAAGTCGAGCAGGCGGCTCTGAAAATCCCAGGCGTCGGGAAGGTAGGCCTGCACCACGATGCCGGCCGAATAATGCAGAAACTCCGGCTTGGAGAGCGTGGTCAGAAACACCTTGATCGTCATGTCGAAGTCCTTGTATTCCTCCATGTCGAGGTTGACAAACTTCGGGCTCTTCTTGCCATTCTCGTCGACATAGGGATAGTCGATGGCCGTCTGATAGAGTGTCGACATGCGTCTTACCAGTTCGGGAAACGACTCCTCGTAGTTCAGCGCATGGGTCTGGGCGTAGATGCCGGAGATTTTCACGGAGATATAGTTGATGTCGGGTTGTTTCAGAGCATCGATCGTGTTCTGGTAGCGGCGGTCGGCCTCTTCGTTGCCGAGCACCACTTCGCCGAGCAGATTCACGTTCTGTCCGATCTTCTCCTTGTTGCGCTCAGCCAAATGGCGGGTCAGATTGGGGCGCGAGGCATCGAGAATGACGCGCGAGGTGTCCATGCGCAGACGTTTCTTAATGATGGGGATGGCGATGGGATAGAAGAGATAGCCAAACGACTGGTACATCTTGAAGAGCCACGCATCTCGCTTGTTGAGGAACTCGGGCACTCCATATTCGTCGATGAGCACCTTGATGCGCTTGGCCAACTTACGTTCGTCGCGGATCTGCGAGCTCTCGTCGAGCATCTTCACGAGAAACTTCTTGTCGCTGGGACGTTCTACCATAGTGGCATACATATTCTGCTCACGGCGTTCAGCAGGCGTAATACTATCCTGGCTGGTGTTGTAGAGGGTCATCAACCATGACTCTACCTCTTTAATAGTGGGCTTTTGCATAATCTTGTTGTTTATGGTGTAGTAAATATTGGTTTTTGGGAGCACAGTCCACAGACCGTGCTCTACGTGAGGCCTTCTTGCCAAAGAGGCAACAAAGCTATGGCTATCCTCTCGTAGGGCTGAACATCACGGCCCTATAGCGATGAAGCTCTGAAAGGGCCTGATGGGAAAAAGTGTCAAAACAAAATCTTTTCACGATGCGTTGTCTTTATATGGTCTCGTTTGCAAAGATAAAATAAAAAAGGATTGAAACAAAGAAAATGCAAACTTTTTATTGTAAAAATCTACGAAATGCATAATATTCTCCTTTCAGCATTTCTTCCTGAATCGTTTCCCGTTTATTGACTTTTCATCTTGGTGATCGCCTTTTGGTGAAGGCTGCGCGCATTGGCTTTGCCACGCTTCTGCCATACAGTCTGGTAGTATGGATTCAGATAGTTGGCATCTGCCTCCCCACGGGCTTCCATATGGCAACCCGCGGGCCCCCATCTGTGGGCCCGTGGGGAGGCAAATGGGGGCCGTCGTCAGTAACCGTTATTCACGACGCCAATAGCCCTATTTTGTGTTGGTTGCTGACAGTTTCTGATCTATAGAACCGAAGTCTACATCACGATATGGACGAATACGGGATAATGGTCCGACGGATTGCGGCGCTGCGCCTTGTCGGTCTCTTCTTGAGCTCCCTCAGTCTTGTCGGTGGTCCAATAGCTGTCGGTGAGGATGCCATAGCGGTCGACGGAAACGGAAGGCGAGACAAATACATGGTCGATGCGGCTTGTCGTGAGGCGGTTGGGATTAAAATCGTTGAAGGTTCCGTTTTCGACAAAGCGCAGGCGGGCATTGGCATAGGCGTCTTTCAATATGCCCGAATGAGAGAAGATGCCATAGATCTTATCCCTCTGGTCCACATTGAAATCACCCGTGAGCACAGTTGGTGCCCCCATGGCCATTTGGCGTATGCGGCTGATGATGAGTTTGGCCCCCTCGCGACGCGCCACCACACCCACATGGTCCATGTGGACATTGAAGAAGAAGAACTGCTTTCGCGTGCGCTTATCGAGGAATTTGCCCCAGGTGCAGATTCTCACGCAAGCTGCGTCCCATCCCAATCCAGGTCGGGAGGGAGTGGGGGAGAGCCAGAAATGCCCCTCGTCGAGCAGGGTCAGCGAGCGAGTGTCGTAGAATATGGCGGCGTACTCTCCTGCCTGCTTACCGTCATCACGCCCTACACCGATATAGTCGTAGTGGTCGAGGCTGTGCTTCATGTCTTGCAGTTGCCCGTGGAGCACCTCCTGTGCGCCGAAGATATCGGGATGCTCAAAGTTGATCAAGTCGCAGATCACTTGGCAACGCTTCGACCAGACATTGCCGGCTATGGAGTCTTCGTTGTTGCGGTAGCGGATATTGTAAGAGCCTACGTAGAGTTGTTGGGCAGAAACCCAGGCAGACAGCATCAGTGAAAAAAGGAGAATCAAGTTTCGTTTCATCTTTATTGTTTTATAGTTTTCTGTTATTACGTACAAAGGTAATCAAATATTTGGATAGCCGATAAGATAATCAGGGATATCACACTTTTCCTTAGAAAAGAGGATTGATATGTTCAATACTTCAAAATTTTCTCTTACTATTGTTACACGATTCAATGTTTTTCTGTAAGTTTGCAATTGGAATCAATCACACACTAATATGTACATCAGAGAGAATAACAAGAAAGGCGAGTTGCGACGCATCATTACTCGTGCCAGACGCGCATTGCCAACTTTTTTGCTGGCTGTGCTTCCTATCCATCAAGCCATTGCGGGCGATGTCCGCGTGACCCACTTCCGCTATTCGGGTCCCTATCTGATCAAGGCTCCCGTCATGGTCGACAGCATCAGTGCCCAGCGCGACAGTTTCAAAGTAGGCAAATTCATTGATACGCCTGTCGATCTTATGCGGGCCGGGCAGGGTATTGACTATTCTGGGGTTATGGCTCCGACATCCGCCGCAGGCAACGCGCTTCATCTGTTGCAGTTCAACATCAGCAACTCCCGCTATGCCAAGGCCACCGTCAAGGTGGAGAAACTCAAGAACTATCAGCTCTTCGTCGATGGCGAAAAGAGCAACGGACAGCTGACACTCGTCCCGTCTACCCACAACGTAGTGGTGAAATATCTCACTACGCCTGCCGACAAAGACTCGCTCCTTATCACCGTGAGCAGCGATGCCGACTCGGTCCTCACCATGGGCTGTGGTCCACGGAGGAGCCTGAATATCTATGATTTCCTCAACGGCAAACATTACTATTCCAACAGCCTGAGTGCCGACGGGCGTTACGATATCGTTGTGTCTTATGTGACTACCGGCCCTAACAAGACTACGTGGCAATACCAGGTCTACGATCTGAAGCAAAACACCATTGTCCGTACCTACGCGTCCTTTATCCGATGGAAACCCGGCACCAACGACATTCTCTTCGAGCGCCAGGGCACCCATGGGAAGCAACTCGTCTGCTCCTCTCTGGCCACCGGTGCTGAGACTGTCCTTGTCGAGTCGCTGCCCGAAGGTCAGTGGACGATGAGTCCCGACGGCACTTATCTTATTATAGAACAGAGCGAGGAAGGACCTAAAGATGACAGTCAGGTGCACCAGATCATCCAGCCCGACGACCGTCAACCCGGTTGGCGTACACGGGACAAACTGCTCCGGTATGATCTTGCTACGGGTGTGGCACAACCGTTGACCTTCGGCTATCACGATGTCAGTCTCTACGACATTTCCGACGACAGCCGATATGTCCTTTATGCGGTCTCCCGAAGCCGCCTGCAGAAGCGCCCTACTTCGCTGATCTCTATCTACCGGCTCGACCTGAACACGATGAATACGGAGTGCCTCGTCGACAGCGATGGCTTTGTAGGCTCTGCCTGCTTCTCTCCCGATGGCCGGACGGTGGCCGTGAAAGGATCGCCCGAGAGCTTTGGCGGTATCGGTGAGAACCTGCCCCAAGGACGTACACCCAGCATGTACGACTATCAGCTCTATCTCGTAGATTGCGCTACACGTAAGGTAAGACCCATGACCCGCGACTTCAATCCGAGTATTGAGACGATGGAATGGAACCGCTACGACGGGAAGGTCTATTTCAATGCTCTCGACCGCGACTACCGTCGTCTGTACCGCATGGATCCGAAGTCGGGAAAGATACAACAGTTGGCGGTGCCAGAGGACTATGTTGGCGGTGTGACTTTGGCCGACAAGGCACCCGTGATGTGCTACAGCGGGCAGAGTGCCACAAATGCCAGTCGCCTTTATGCCATGAATCTCAACAGCGGCAAGAGCCAGTTGATGGATGACTGCCAGAAAGCGCTGGCCGATGTGGATATTGCCCGTTGCGAGGAATGGAACTTCAAGAGCAGCCGTGGCGATACCATCTATGGGCGCTACTATCTTCCGCCCCATTTCGATGCCTCGCAGAAATATCCCATGATTGTATATTATTATGGAGGATGCTCTCCCTCGTCACGCTATTTCGACGGCAACTATCCCTTCCCGCTCTACGCCGCCATGGGTTATGTGGTATATGTGATCCAGCCCAGCGGCGCGGCCGGCTTCGGTCAGGAGTTTGCCTCACGCCATGTCAACACTGCCGGTGAGGGAGTGGCACAAGACATTATTGAGGGCACGCGGAAGTTCTGTACCGACCACAACTATGTGGATGCCCGTCATGTGGGCTGTCTGGGAGCTTCCTACGGTGGCTTCATGACCCAATATCTTCAGACGCAGACCGACATCTTCGCTGCCGCCGTGTCGCATGCCGGAATCAGCGACCACACTGCCTATTGGGGCGAGGGATTTTGGGGCTATTCCTACAGTGAGGTGAGCATGGCCAACCGCTATCCTTGGACCGACAAGCAATTGTATGTCGATCATAGTCCGCTCTACAATGCCGACAAAATCCATACACCGCTGTTGCTTCTCCATGGGACGGCCGACACCAACGTGCCTACGGGCAACAGCATTGCCCTCTATACGGCTCTGAAACTTTTGGGTAGACCGGTTGCGCTGGTAGAGGTGGAAGGAGAGAACCATTGGATACAAGACTACGACAAACGTATCAAATGGCAGAACACTATTTTTGCCTGGTTTGCCAAGTGGCTGCAAGGCGACGATGCATGGTGGAAATCCATGTATGACAAGATGCCCGAGTGATTTCCGGATGGAGTAATTTAGGTGATAAAAAAACAGCGCGGCGTTTGTAAGTCAATGACCTACAAACGCCGCGCTGTCAATTAGCTGTCTGTCATTCGTGAACGAGGGTTCCGATGTTCTCGCCTTCTATTACCTTCTTGAGATTGCCCACTTTATCCATGTTGAACACGTAGATGGGCAGGTGGTTTTCCTTGCACATCGTAGTAGCGGTGAGATCCATCACGCGCAAGTTCTTGTTGTAGATTTCGTCAAAAGTGATTTCTTCAAATTTGGTGGCCTTAGGATCTTTTTCGGGGTCAGCAGTATATACACCGTCGACACGAGTGCCTTTGAGCATCACGTCGGCTTCAATTTCGATGCCGCGCAGTGAAGAGCCTGTGTCGGTAGTGAAATAGGGGTTGCCCGTTCCGGCCGAGAAGATGCAGATATACCCATTCTTAAGTGCTTCAATAGCATTCCACTTGTTGTAGAATTCGCCAATGGGTTCCATGCGTATGGCTGTCATCACCTTTGTCTTCACCCCAATGGCTCCCAAGGCGGAACTCAGGCCCAAGGAGTTGATGACCGTGGCACACATGCCCATCTGGTCGCCTTTCACGCGGTCGAAGCCTTTCTGTGAGCCACTGAGGCCGCGGAAAATGTTGCCGCCGCCAATGACGATGCCAATCTCCACGCCCATGTCGTGGATTTCTTTGATCTGCCGTGCGTAGTCGCTCAGTCTTTCAGGGTCGATACCATAGTTTTGCTTGCCCATAAGACTCTCGCCCGAGAGCTTGAGCAAAATTCTCTTGAATCGTGTCATTTTGTTTATATTATGAATTCTACTTCTTTGAATGCGTATTCTTTGATGATTCCTTCGTGGTCGCGCAGGATCAGGTGCCCGTTGTCCTCCACCTCGACTATCGCGGCTTCAAATTCTCCATTCCTGTCGCGGTAGGCGTGGAAGCCTCGGCTGCGGTAGAGCGTGTTGTGGTAGAGGGCGGCGATGTCGGTGTAGTTGCCGTTCTCGATGAGTGAATAGGAGTATTTGAAAGCCTTGATGATTTCTTGCAGGAGTTCTTCGCGGTCTACTTCATGACCAAGAATCTGGGCCAGAGAGACTGGGTTGGGGGCACTGCTGGTGAATACAGACTGGTTGACATTGAGCCCGATTCCGAAGATACAGTTAGTGATGTGGCCCCCAGATAGGGTTGTCTCGATGAGGGTGCCACTGAGCTTACGGTCGTTCCAGTAAACATCGTTGGGCCATTTGAGCGTGATGCCGTCGGTGTATTTTGCCAAGGCCATCTTCAATGCTATGCCACCCGTCATAGATAGCAGAAATTGCCTTTGCAACGGTACCATCACAGGATGAACGAGAATGGAGAAGGTGAGATTCTTACCCTTCTGACTTTCCCATGTGTTGCTACCTTGACCGCGTCCGGCGGTTTGGAATTCTGCTGTCACCACAGTGATCTTCTCTGCGTCGGCAGGTTGGTAGGAACGCAGGTAGTTGTTTGTACTGTCTGTTTCCTCCAGTCGGATGATGTTCACAGAAGTGTCTTTTTTCTTGCTTTTGAATAGGGATGAGAATGAAACCATCATTTGAATAATGTTTTGGTTGGACAAAATTACGATTTTTATTTGTATTTGCAAAAAGAAAGTACTATTTTTGCACACATGGAAGATGACCTGAAGTTTATGCGCATGGCTCTCAATGAGGCTGAATCGGCCTACGAGGAGGGCGAAGTACCCATTGGTTGTGTGGTGGTCAGTCGTGGCCGCATCATTAGCCGTGGCCATAATCTCACGGAGACTTTGCGCGATGTTACAGCCCATGCCGAGATGCAGGCCATTACGGCTGCCGCCAATTCTTTGGGTGGCAAGTATTTGCAGGGCTGCACGCTCTATGTCACAGTGGAGCCCTGCGTGATGTGTGCTGGTGCTATGGGTTGGGCACAGTTGTCGCGGCTGGTTTATGGTGCGCGCGACGAAAAACGTGGCTACTCGCAATATGCCCCCCACGCCTTGCATCCCCGCTGTGAGGTCACGGCAGGTGTGATGGAGGATCAGTGCCGTGAGATCATTCAACGGTTTTTCAAAGAAAAAAGGGCAAACGCTTAATCTTGCGTTTGCCCTTTCTTTCCGTGTAATAACGATTTATTTCACTACAATCACGAGATATTTGCTGGTCGACCAGAAATTTTGGGGATTCGTGATGCGCAGCACGTATTGCTTGTTGGCATCGCGTTCCAGTGTATAGCTGCCGCTTGGGTGCACGGTTCTGATCTGTGCCGACTTCGAGTAGAGCTTGATCTCGCGTGTGTCGCGAATGTCGATCTTCGTGAAGTAGTTCTTGTTGAAGTTGCCATTCATCACCTTGCTGCCCTCCAAGATGTGCTGGTTGCGCAGTTCCCTCTTGGTTCCGAACACATACCATGCCGTGTTGAGCAGATGATCTTGCGTGCTGATCGTCTGTGATTTCTGCGCGCTCTCGGTCTTGAGGTTGCTCACGTCGCTGTTAAGGTTGTTGATGGTCTCGTCGAGCGCAGAAATGTGGATATCCTTGGCATCAAGTTCAGCTCTCAACTGTTGCAGTTGCTGGTCTTTCTCCTGCAGTTGCTTGGTGAGGTTGTCAATGGTTTCCTTAAACTGGTCGCCCTTGATAGTGCTTTGTCTCAACTGTTCACGAAGTTTAGCAATGAGTTCACGGTTGCGTGCCATCTGCTTCGAGATGAACTGAATGTCTTCTCTGATTTGTTGTTTTTTATCGGCGCGCTCTCCATCCTTGGCGATGGTGACGCGGTTCTCAGCCTCATTTATCTCTCTGAAGCCCTCTTGTATTTCGTTGAGGGTTCCCATCATGTCGTTCAGCTCATTGTCTTTCTGCTCGATGATTTTTGAGAGTGAATCCGTTTGCGCCGTGTCAACCACTGGTTGCGGTGCCTTCTTCTCGCTGCATGCCCCTAATACTAGGGCGAGCAGAGATGCGAAAAATAATAGCTTTTTCATCTCAAACGTTTTTTGTGATTTTTATATGCAAAGAGTTACTTGTCTGTTTGTCTTTATCTTTAGGAGCACCGGCCACGACAATGACAATTTCGCCTTTGGGTGGCGTCGCCTCGAAGTGTGCGGCAACTTCGTCCAATGTTCCGCGGACATGCTCTTCGTGAATCTTCGAGATTTCCCGGGCCACGCTCACGTGCCTGTCGGGACCAAAGTAAGTCTCCATTTGCCGCAGTGTCTTCACCAGCCGGAAGGGCGACTCGTAGAACACCATCGTTCGCGGCTCATTGCGCAGTGATTCCAAATGGCTCTGGCGTCCTTTCTTTTGGGGCAGGAAACCTTCAAAGCAGAACCTGTCGCAGGGCAGGCCAGAAGATACGATGGCCGGGATGCAAGCTGTGGCACCTGGAAGAGTCACCACTTCGATTCCCGCCTTGGCGGCCTCGCGGGCGAGATAGAATCCCGGATCGCTGATGCCGGGAGTTCCTGCATCGCTCACGAGAGCTACGTTCTGTCCCGCTTTCAGCCGCTCGACAACGGCGGCGGAAGTTCCGTGCTCGTTGAACTTGTGATGTGACATCAGATGATTCTTAATGTCGAAGTGCTTGAACAGAATCCCCGACGTGCGTGTGTCTTCAGCCAGCACCAGATCGGCTTCTTTGAGCGTGCGGATGGCCCTTAGGGTCATGTCCTCCATATTTCCGACCGGAGTCGGGACAATGTATAATGTTCCCATATCGTTTGGCAAATATAACCATTTAATCTTCTTGAACAAAAAATAATGATAAATCTTTGCATTTTTTAAGGCAAAGATCTGTGCATTTCCTTTTCTGATAGGGTTGGCGTAGGTAAGTTCGGTCCTTTCATTCGTTGATTACTGCCTTTAGTTTTAGGGGCTAAGAGTGCCTAAAGGCTTATCCGTCAAGGCTGGAAGTTCAACGACTGAGACTGAAGCGGGCACGACCCGATATCCAAAGCCCGAAGAAGGTCAGACCACCGTTGATCATCAGCATCTCGTAGCCAAACTGATAACCTGTGAGACGGCCTACAACAGTGTCGAGCAGCAGGCATAAGATGGGAGAGAGCACGCAGATGAAGGGCACCCATCGGTCATTTATGTCGCGGTGGGTGAAGAGCCCATAGGCGAAGAGACCTAACAGCGGACCATAAGTGTAGGAACACAAGGTGTAGATGGCGTCGATGATGCTCACGGAATTGAATATCCGGAAGGCGATAATAAACGCGACAAAGACCGCCGCCATCGAAATATGGACGCGATTGCGCAGCCGTCTGTCGTCTTGCCGTTCACAGATATCCACACAGAAACTTGTCGTTAGTGCCGTTAATGCCGAGTCGGCACTTGAGAAAGAGGCCGCCACGACACCTAAGGTGAACAATACGACAATGAGGTTTCCCAACCGGCCTGTGGCGGCATACATCGGCAGGAGCTGATCTCCTGTTGGTGGCGGGGTGCCGTTTTGTTGGCTCAGATGGAGCAGCAGGACTCCGAGAGCAAGCAGAAGCAGGTTGATGGGTACGAAAGCAAATCCGTAGGTACACATGTCTTTTTGCGCATCACGAAGATTCTTGCAAGTCAAGTTTTTCTGCATGAGATCCTGGTCGAGGCCTGTCATCACAATGACTACGAAGATGCCGCTCAGAAATTGCTTCCAGAAGTTTTGTCGTGAGCCCCAGTCGTCGAATACGAACACGCGCGAATGGTTGTCGGCGATGATGCTCTTCACAGCCTCGGCAGGAGTGAGCTGGAGCGCGCTGACAACCTGCAGGGTGATGACGACCAGGGCTGTGAGCATACAAAACGTCTGGAGGGTGTCGGTCCAGACCAATGTCTTGATGCCGCCGCGCCGCGTATAGAGCCAAATAAGGGAAACAAGGACGGTAACGGTAATGGGGAAAGGCACGTTGTATCGCTCAAGAACAAACTCTTGCAAAACGAGACAGACCACGTAAAACCTTGCTGCCGCATTGGTCATCTTGCTCAACAGAAAGAATGAAGCGCATGTTTTATAGCTGCGCTCTCCTAATCTTTGTTGCACATAAGAGTAGATGGTAGTGAGATGGAGCTGGTAATATACAGGTAGTAGGATGAAGGCCACTGCAAAATAGCCTATAATGAAGCCCAGACACATCTGCAGATAGGTGAAGTTGGTCTTCAGTACCATACCGGGCACCGAGACAAAGGTGATGCCCGAGATGCTGGCACCGATCATTCCGAAGGCTACTATATACCAGGGTGACTGGCGATTGCCCCGGAAGAAAGTATCATTGTCAGACCGCTGAGAGGTGAGGTGGCTGACCAACATGAGCAGTCCAAAGTAGACGAGAAGGGTGAGAAGTATGATCATAGCGGCTGCAAAGGTACAAAAAAAATGGGAGAGCATCCACACCCATAGCGCCACTTTCGTTCCGTTGGCGGGTGGCTGTTCCGCGACTGAATAGGGGAATCCACGGTCTTCCATCAACTGCTCTTCCACGGCATGGGTTTAGGTGGCCGTGTCGCTGAGAAATACACGCATGAAGCAGGTGACGGCATGTTCATGGCTGACCATTGCGCGATAGGTGTCAAACACTTGTTTGAGTTGTGACTGAAAATCCAGCAGTGGGTCGGTGACACTGAGCAGCAAGTGCCATTCCCTGTCTTCCGGATCGCCAAACTGTGTGAGCTGTATGCTCACGCCATTCTTTTCGCTGTAGTGGTATTCCACCGATGGGGGGCTGTTTAATACTTGTGCATTCATTCTATTACAATCGTCGATTTCTTATGTATAACGCATGATCAGGCATAAGAGTGCATTCCTTCCAAGAAATAATTCACGCCAAAGTAGGTCATCACCAGGGTGAGGAAGGCCATCACCATAAACCAGTGCCACCGGCGCGGCTTGTTTAGGGCGGGCAGACTCTGCACATGGAGCGCGATGGCATATACCATGAGCGAGATCAGAGCCCACGTCTCCTTGGGATCCCACGTCCAGTAGTTGCCCCAGCTCACGTTGGCCCATACAGCTCCGATGAAGATGCCCATGGTGAGCGTCGTCACGGCGGGATAGAGCAGCAGGCGCGAGAGCAGCTGCAACACTTCTTCCAGAGAGTGCTCAATGAGCGCTGTCAGACTGCAGATAAAGGTCAGGGCAAGAAGCGAGAAACCAATCATGATGATGCTCACGTGGATGCTCAGCAGCGGACTGTTGAGCACGGGCATGGCATAGCCTATGGCGGGATCCATCACGTTGAGGTGGGCAACCAGAAAAAAGAAGCCGGAAAGCAGAAAGCCAAAACTTACCAACAACAGCCGCAGCCCGTGGAAATGCCACGAGCAGAGCAACATCACGAGCATCACCATCCAGCCCATCAGGAGCATTGTGTCGTAGCCATTGGTCATCGGTACCGTGCCGGTGACAATGCCGCGAAGGGTGAGCGTAAGGCTCAGGGCAAGCCAGGAAAGAGCAAGCAGAAACTGGCAGGCTACCGTCAGCAGGCGCAGATGGCGGAAGGGACGGCCGAGATGAGCCTGCCGGAAGCAGCGCAAGACCAGACCCATCGCTACAAATCCGGCCAAGAGATTGAACATGAAGAGAAGTGACGGTATAGGCACGGCGTTGTAGAGACGTTCGGCTCTTAGTTGCATCTGCGTGGGCAGGCTCTGTCCGCCGTTTTTCTGCTGATAGTTGCGGAGCTGGCCGATCATGACATGGGCCGTGGCGGTATCGCCAAGTTCTATTTGCTGTAACACCAGCTGCACGGCGTTGTGGATGAAGAGACCCTCGTTGGCTCCAATTCCGGCGGGCAGACTGTCGGTGGGGGCATACCAGATGGTGGCTCCGTTGGCCGTGTGTGGGAAGATGCCCAACGGTTTTCCCGTGCGGAGCGAGAGTATGATTTCAAGCTTGCTGTCGATGTCGGCGTATGCCTTATGCAGTGCATCGTGATTGCCTTGGGCATATTCGGCAACAAGCGGACCGAGGGTATAATCTTGCCCAACGAAGAAACGGCTCATCGGGACATAGGCTTCAAGGCCTAACCGACGGCGCATCTTCTTATTCTTGACGTAGATGAAGGGTTCTTGTTTCCATTCGTCGGGATACATCAGCCATCCCATCAGCACTTGCTCTGCCGTGAGTCCATGATAGCGACGGCTGCCATATACCTTCTGTGTGAAGTCGATGGCAAAGGTCTGAACGGGACAGATGCGGCCGTTGTAGTGGATGAGAAGTTGTCCAAACTGCTCAGCCGTTTGCCTGTCGGGCGCGGGAGCCGTGGCTCTGGCCCATAGGGGCATCAGCACCACAGCCGCCAAGAGCATTCCTTTCTGCAGCAGGGGATGGCGCAGCAGCCGGCGGAAGTTGCCGCGGGGATTGACGAGGAGCAGGATGAGGCTCATAAAGAGCATGCCATAGCCTGTATAAGTGATGCCGATACCCCAGGGATCGTAGTTCACACTGAGATAGCTGCCTTGGTTGTCGGTGTCGTAGCTGGCTTGGTAAAGCCGGTAGTGGCGATAGCTGAAAATTCGGTTCATCGACACGGAGGCGTGGAGGGTCTGGTGGCCGTCGATGATGGAAAAGTAGGTCTCATAGTCTTCGGGGGTGTCGGTGCCGGCATGATAGCACACGTTGAAGCGGTCGAGCTTCAGGTAGAAAGGCAATTGCTGTCTTGTCATCCCGGCATCGCCACTGCCCATATTGTCGAAGAGGTTGGTGGGCTGGTCGCCACGAAGATGGATGATGCCCTGTTGCGAGCCCACGTGGGTGATGAAAGCTCCCACGAGGATGACCACCAGGGACAGATGTATGATGAAGGTAATGATGGTGTTGAACGAAATAGGCTTACGCCGCAGCTGGCGGATGAGCCACGTCGTTCCTGTGGCCACAAGCATCGCCCACAGACCAACGAACCACCACGAGCCATAAATCATAGAGTGGGTGGCCTCACTGCCTATGGCGTGTTCCACGATGGTGGCCACGGCCATGGTAACGATCAGAAGGATATAGAGAACGCCGATTCCTCGGAGCAGGGAGCGGCTTGGGCTTGAGTTTGTTGTCATGGATATATAATTTTCAACTCATAACGAGAAGAGGTGGGGATGGGAAACCACCGGGGCTTCCACTCCTTACACCTCTTCTTATAGTGATCACATAAGAGAAAACCGCTTAGATGGCGTTGATGAAGGCCACAACAGCATCACGGTCGGCCTTGGGCAGGTTGTAGAACTGGACGGCGGCGTGGTAGGCGTCGCTGCGCTTGTCGTAGCAGTGCCATACGATGGCTTCCTCCACGTTGCGGGCGCGGCAGTCGTGCAGGCGGTCGCTGGCTCCTGTCTCCTGCTGGCTCAGTCCACGGCCCCAAAGGGGAGTGGTGCGGCACCAGCCGGTACGGATGTCGTTGGCCATAAACAGTCGATGCTGCACAAGATCGGTGTAGGGCCAAATCACATTGTTGCTGAAGTCGGGCATGCCATTGCCGAGCGAGCAGAACTTGCGGCTCACGGGGTCGATCCAGCTCTCGTCTTTCTTGATGGTCCACGAGGGACGGTGGCAGGCCGTGCAGCCCATCTTGTAGAAGAGTTCCTTACCGCGCTGCACATCCTCGTTGTCGAGGTTGCGGGCCTGCGGCACGGCGAGTCCCTTGTGCCATACGGCAAAGGCATAATAGTCTTCGTCGCTCATCTCCTCCTGTCCGTTCCAAGGCGACATGTCGACGAAATACTTCTTGTAGGTGTCCGAGCCTGCCTTGGTGTTGAGGGCGAGGAGTGTGCTGACCAGATAGCGGATGCTGTCCTCAGAGCCGTCGCCATAGTAGGGATGGAGCAGTGAGGTGGCGCTCTTGCCCTCGTTCTTGATGGCATTGATTACCTCGTCGTCCTGGCTCATAGCGTTGGCCCAGGCTGCTGTGGTGTAGAGGTAGTGGCGGTCGGAGCGTGTCACGTTGGTGATGTTCCAGATGGCGTTGGCACCAGGACCGTCGAGCAGCGAGGCGCGGGTCATGGCGTAGGTATACTTCTTCACGCGCTTTGTGCCGTCGGCCAAGGTATACCAGGCTGTGGGAGCCCAGTCGTTAGTTGCGGCATCCCACATGCCGGGATTCAGTTCTGCATGAGCCGACTCACGCTGATATTGTGCCTTCATAGAATCCTGCGAGATGGCGTCGAGCAGTCCGGTGCCATACATACCGATGGTCGACTCCAAGCGTACTTCATAGTTGACGGGACGGGGATTCGTGTTGAAGGCCATCTGGTCGATGGTGACCTCGGGATAGATGAGTTGCAGTGGAGTGCCGTCGGGAAACTTCGTGGGATCGATGCCCGATGGCGCTGTGGTTACGGTTTTCCACTGGATATGGATGCCGCTCTCGTCGATGGGGGCCTTGAAAGGATACATGGCTTGGGTCTGGGGCATACCGGTGACCTGGCGCACATAGCTGTTGGCGGCATACTTCACGCCGTCTGGGTCTGTGCCGGCTGTGGGGTGATAGATAACGAGCAGATAACCATTGCCCATTTCATTAGCCCGGTATTTGTCTTGTCGTTTTCCGTGCCCATAACTCGGATGGCAGTATTCGCAACCAGAGCGCACCCAGGCGGGGCCCAGTCCACGGAAGGGAGCTGTGAAGAGAGTGTAGTCGTGCTCGAAGAAGGTTTCGCCGTGCTTGAACGTCTGATAGAGGTCGGCATTGTCGGCCACTTGTGGCACGGGATTGGAGTAGCATCCTTGCTCATTGGAGGTGGTTCCCTTCTCGCCACCGGGATTCCACTCCGCGGCAGAGAAGTTGCCCACGGCCTTTCCTACGTTCTCGTTCTCGTTGGGGATGACGATGTTGTCATCGTCGTTACAGGAGGTGACCGTCATGGCGGCCAGTCCTATATATATAGGTAATAACTTTAGGGTTTTCATCTGATATTTCTTTTAAGCCCATAGGCCTCAGGCCTTTCCTGTTGCGGAGAGGTCCTGAGTCTTATGGAGCCTATAGTATGTTTAATCTTTAGAATTCACGATGTAGTCGTTGGCCGCGTTGAGGGCCTTGGAGAGCTCCAGACAGGCGTTGATGGCCTCCTGACACTTGGGGCTGGTGTAGTTGAGTACAAAGGGGGCGGGGATGGCCCGTATGGCAGTCTGGGCATCGCTGATGGCTTTCTCCACATTGGCGGCTATCGTGGGATTATACTTTTTGAAGTAGCTGTCGAAGGAGTAGGAACCGCGGTTCTCCTCCACGCCGCCATACCACACGTTGGCCACACTCTGGATGTTGTCCCAGAAGTCGGTGAGCGAATTGTAGGAGTAGGGCGACTCAATATAGTGAATATCAGATCCGGTATAGGGCAGGGAGATCTTGGTCAGTCCCACCTCGTCGGAGATACCCACCGCACCACCGTCACCGGCGAGTACAGCCGAGCAGGCGCTCTTGATGCTGCGATAGAGCGAGCCGGCCTGTCCGGCGGCCTTCATGTTCTGTCCGTAACTTTGGTCTGAGTTCGACATCTTGGTGTTCCACTCCAAGGCCTCCAACACGTCGAAGTGGCTCTTCGGTGCATTCTCGTTCCAGCACACTTCAAGGCGATAGATGGAGTTGCGCAGGTCGCCGGCCACAGCTTCGGCAAAGATCATCTCGTATTCGCCGGTGAACTTGGTGAAGTCGAGCCCGTCCTTGTTGTAGGAGTCATAGCTGTTGAGCTCATTGGCCTTGCGGGGCTGTCCGTCGCGGAAGAGGATGAACTCGATGCCGTGAAAGCCGAGCACCGTCTGTCCGAGGTCGGAATTGGCTTTTTGGGCATTGGCATCCTTGTCGTCGGTGTCGTAGCTCTTGATCAGGGCATCGTTGCTCAGTGTTTTGTAGAGAGTGGCCAGGTCGAGCGGCCATGTGTCGATGTGCGGGTCGATGTCGTAGTCGGCAGCCGCACCCATGAGGAAGGCCTCGCTCTTCTCATAACGTTGGCGGGCCGACTTCCAGTTATTGCAAGCCTCGTCCACCATGGCCTGTGTTACGCTTTTGGTCTTGGTGGCTTCGTGGATAGTCTGAATCTGCTGATAGAGGCTGTCGGCGGCAAGCGCCATGGCAGCGTAGGTGGGATGGATGGTCTTGTCGACATTCTCCGCGAGAACCTTTTGAAGATACTGGTCGCCCTCCGACAATGTGGTGGTCGTGTTGTTGCCATCGTCGTCGCTGCAAGAGCTGAAGCCCGTCAGGGCCAGGCACGCGAGGCAGCAAATTGCGAAATTCTTGTTTAAATACTTCATAGCTTTATTTTTTTTAAATTATTATTTGCGTTTATCCCAATCAATAGGAGGCTCAGCGTCCCGCTGAGCAACAGCAGCTTCAGTGTCCCGCTGAACAACAGCCAATTGGGGCGTAGACCCTTGCGCGGCGGGACGCCGCGCCTCCTACTAAAGGAAGAATCCCTCGTAGGCGACGCCGAGGTTGATGCTTGGTTCGTTATCGTAGGGCGACTTGAGGAAACGGTGACTATAGTCGGCCTTGACCACAATCTGTGGCAGGGGATAATAGTTCACACCCACGGCCAAACGTTGCTTCTTGGTATATTCGTAGGCCACCTGGCGCTTGTCGCGCACGTATGGGTTGTAGTATTCGTAGCGGCCGAAGATATAAAGCTTCTGGTTGTCGGCGCGCAGTTTCTGAATTTGCGAGAAGAGATCGTAACCGGCCTCGATACCTACGGCTACAGCGTTCTTACCCACCAGATCGTGAGAGTAGGGCGACGTGCGACTCTGTCGCCCGCCAAGGTTCACGATGTCGTAGGCATCGCTTAGATGGCCATAGTCGGCCTGGCCGCGCACAATCCAGTTCCAGCGGTCGAGAGTGAAGTCCACGCTTCCAAAGGCAATCGCGCCCTTCAGCTTTGACTCTTGTCCGTCGGCATTGCGCACATAGGTGTTGTCGATGGAATGGCCGTAGTAGCCGCTCAGACCGATACGCAGACCGGGCAGCGAATAGTTGTCGATACGGGCACTCACACCATACTTATTGGCGGGCTCAAACTCAAAGGGATCTTTGGTGCCATCGTGGATCCATCCCTCACGGTTGAACTCCAGCGCATCGAGACCGGCTAAGAACTGCACTTCGTAGCGCCACTGTGGCAGCCGGCCCCACAGGCTGATGCCCGTCTGGTGCCACGTGGAGGGGATGATGGTGTTCTCGCCCTCGGGACGGTAGACGGTGAAGAAGTTGAGGGGCTCGTGATGGGCGTTGTTCAGTCCCACAGGCACCACGATGTGGCCCACTCGCACATTCAGCTTGCCCTGCCAGAAAGACTTCTGCAACCAGAATTGTTCCAGCTCCACCTCGCCGCCTTTCTCCACTTCGCTCTCCCATTCGCCGCCTTCCTCATATTCGCGCTCGTAGGCGGAGCCGGTGCCACCATGCTCAAACTCTATCTCTGAGCCCATTGTCCAGCCCTTGCCGAAATCGTAGCCCAAATAGACGACCACATGAGGCAAACTGAACTCGCCGTGACTGGGATCTTTCTTGTATTTTCCCGGATCCATGTAGCGGTATACATTATTGCTATAGAACATGCGGCTCAAGGCCACCTCGCCATAGCCGCCCACACTGAATCGGTTGCCGCCGGCATGACTCATCACCGAGTCGGCGGCATTTACCTGTGCTTGGGTCGTGAGCGAGCAGCCCAAGAGCACAGCAGAGAATAAGATGGATAGTTTCATGATGTATGTGTTTGTTTTCGAGTGCAAATTTAAATCTCTTTTACATCATGAACAATACCTAAAAATAGGTAATCTTTTACTAAAAAATGTAATTCGTTGATTTGTTATTCCCCTTTTTATATAGATGTTATGATCAAGTACTCGCGAAACTTTCATTGCTGGGGCCGAACTTTGTTCATTCATGATTCATAATTATGGGGTCACTGAATCCTTTTCCACTGAAAATATCCGCTGTGCCTAATTATGGCTCGTGTTCCCCCCTTCTAATGCCTAATGCACAATTACAGTTCGCGCGAACCCATATCATGCTGTATCATACGGCTGTGCGGCTCAATAATTGACCTCCGTAAATATGAGGGTTTATGCCGGGCGGCATATGTGAGCTCACTGGGCGGCATATGTGAACCCACCGGGCGGCATATGTGAACCCACTGGGCGGCATATGTGAACCCACCGGGCGGCACATGTGAACCCGCTGGGCGGCATATGTGAGCCCATTAGGCGGCATATGTGAGCCGGCACCTTAAACCACTGTTTCCTTTTCCTTAACGCGTAGAAGTGTCTTTTACAGAAATCATTTGTCAGCTTTTTAAGCGGTATCAGAAAGTGCTGGTCTCTCCGCATGTCCATTACGTATGGTGCAGTCGTTTTGGTGAAAGCGAAGAAGAATTTTCCCCTTAAGAGGGTTGTCTTTCGGTTATTTTTGCTTACTTTTGCATCATTAACAACGCTCTCCCGCGAGTGAGTGGCAGCCGTGCTCGGCTCCTTTCTCGCGCATCGCGCCAAGCCGAATCATCACATCACGCTATGGAAAGTCAATTGCAGTTTGACGGCCTTTTCAGACGTCTCTATCCCCAGCTCTTCTTCTATGCTCGCGGCATTGTCGGCACGGATGCCGATGCTGAGGACGTAGTGGAGGACGTATTTGTGGAGCTGTGGAAACGCCACACAGAGGTGGAGTGGGGCGAGCAGATAGAGGGCTATTGCTATCGTGCCGTCTTCACTCGCTCCATCAACCTGTTGCGCTCGGCCAACCGGAGTGAGCAGCGGCTTTCGCTGCTCACGGCCATCAACGACCGCCGCATGGCATTTTTGGAGAGCCAGACGGGAAATCCGCAGCGCGATGCCGAAACGGCCGACCTGCGCCGGGTCATCCATGAAGCCTTGGAGGAGCTGCCGCCCAAGAGCAGGAGGGTGTTCTGCATGAGCTATGTCGACGGTATGCGCCATCAGGAGATTGCCCGCCAGTTGGGGATCTCGGTGAGGACGGTGGAGGCGCATGTCTACTCAGCCCTGCGCATCCTGCGCAAGCGGCTGGAGGGAACACGCAGCTTGCTGAAATTATTTTTCTGATTCCTCTAAGTAGATCCCCCGTCTCAATTGTTATATCATTGTGCTTCAGAACTTCAAATGGACATTAACGACATCATTTTAATAAAGTTTCTCAATGGTGAGTGCAGTACCGACGAACTGCAAGCCGTGGAGCGTTGGCTGGAGGCCGACGAGGCCCACGGCAAAGAGCTGTTTGGTTGGGAAGCGGCTCACCGTATGGCCGGCGCGTCCTCAATGGGCGGTCGCGAGGTGGAGCAGCGTCTGCGCGAGCTTCATGGCCGTATCGATGCCGAATGCCGAAAAACGGATCGCAGGGTCTGCCGCCGGCAGTGGCTGCTGCGTGCGGCCATCTTCGTCGGTGTCATCATCATGGGCGCAGCTGTCTGCTGGCTCGTGGGCGAGGATGGTATCCTGCGCAGCCCGAAGATGCTCGTCGCCTCTACCTCGGGTCCTCATTCGCGGGTGGTGCGCCTTGCCGACGGCTCTACGGTATGGCTCAAAGCGGGGTCGCAACTGCGCTATCCTGCCACGTTCGACGGCAAGGAGCGGCGTGTGGAACTCTCGGGCGAGGGATATTTTGAAGTGGCCAAAGACCACTATCACCCGTTTGTCGTGGAGGGAGGTGCTGTGGATGTGAGAGTGTTGGGTACGAAGTTCGACTTTTCCACCGACACCAAGAAGCGGCTGGCCAGCGTGAGCTTGATAGAGGGGGCAGTTGAGGTGAAGGATGTGAAACGCAAGGGCCTGCTGCAACTCAAGCCCAATCAGCGCTTGACGGTCAACACGCAGACGGGACTACAGGAGGTGGAGCATATGGACACGCGCATTGTGGCAGCCTGGCACAACCGGCTCATCCCCTTCACGAATGCCAATGTGGATGACATCGCTCACACGATCCGCGCGCTCTATGGCGTGAAGGTGTCGGTGGCACCCGACGTGGACGAATCTCAGACCTATTCCGGTGCAGTATATCTTGCCAGCAGCGTGGACTCGGTGATGGCACTCGTGAAATCCACCGTTCCCATCAGCTATCACCGGAAAGGTAACACCGTTTGGATAGAGAAAGAATAATTCACAATTCACTCAAAAAGATTTAGTGTCACCCAGCCATCAAAAGGAGTAGTGTCACCCTTCCTTGCCAAAAGACAAGGAAAATAGTTACTATGTTTGCAACCGCAAACCGGGCGACGGGCTCATTGCCCCCCTGCGGAGTATAGTTTTTTTTCGCATTGAGAAACGCGATGAACCTCTCCGCTACGCTTCGAGAACCCTCG
>Ga0256404_1004165_pt1 | contig 27727 bp, 23 predicted proteins | sample RumenRJG_01DNA_FD_185990 | JGI IMG/M metagenome (GOLD analysis project Ga0256404, IMG submission 185990) | Bovine rumen microbial communities from Lethbridge, Alberta, Canada - RJG_01 | ecosystem: Host-associated > Mammals > Digestive system > Stomach > Rumen | place: Canada: Alberta | collected...
CTTCAATGCTTCGCTCACCCGCTCTTTCTTCAAGGATCGCTTAGAGCTCTCGGCCCGCTATGCCAACCCGCTCCGCAGCCACCTGATCATCAACCAGCACAGTGCCGGTGCCGACTTCAGCAACCACACCCACGTCTCCATCCCCCTACAGGTCTTAGCCCTGTCAGTGAAGTGGAACTTTGGAAACACCAAGAAGCAGTTCGGTCAGTACAAGAGCAAGATCAACAACGACTTCAACGACTCGCAGAAGAAAGAAAGCCCCATGTCCGGATTGGGTGCCGGGAACATGTAGCACGCCAATATTGCATCGCTGTCTGCCACAGATAGCGATGCAATATGCTTTTCAGGAAACCTAAGTTGCTGAAAGCCTCACTATTTCTTAAACTAATCTATCAATCCTTAATATTTCAAGCACTTAATATCAAATAAAGTACTTTTGCAATAAAGAATAACAAAACAATCCATCAACATGAAAATCAAGTACTTCGTCTTGAACCTCGTCTTGACTATTTGCATGCTGTCAGGCCTCTCCGCCCATGCGGCGGGCAAACTTTTCCCTCAGCCGCCTTTGCAAATTCGCTTCAACACCCCGACTTCCATGTTGGGATCGCAACCCTGGCTTTTAGGGAAGTCCTTCGACGGTAAGAACCCTCTCGCCTACAAACCCGCTGCAATCATTGACCCTTATTTCGAGAACGCCTCTTTACCCGTGGGCAACGGAAACATCGGGGCCTCCATCTACGGATCGGTCACGACAGAACGCGTATCGCTCAACGAGATATCACTGTGGCTCGGAGGCCCCGGCACAAAGAACGGACCGGAATATTATTGGAATGTAAACAAGAAGTCGGCCGGGCTCCTACCCAAGATACGCGAGGCGTTCCTCAAAGGCGATTATCGGTTGGCCGACTCGCTCACGACCTACAACATGAACGGACTGTTCTCATACGAGCCGGCCGACGAGCCGGTCTGGAGGTTCGGCAACTTCACGACCATGGGAGAGCTGCATATCCAGACGGACATCGACTCGGCGGCTGTGCAGAACTATAGCCGCGTGCTGTCGTTAGACTCTGCCGTGGCAACCGTGAAGTTCTCACAAAAGGGTGTCCATTATACCCGAAGCTCGTTCTGCTCGTTCCCCGACAACATCCTCGTGATGAAATATGCAGCCAACAAGCGGAAGATGCAAAACCTATCGTTGGTTTATTGTCCCAACCCGTTAGCCAAGGGTGAGATGGAAATAACTGATGGAAACACACTGGTCTACCGGGCCGCACTCGACAACAACGGAATGAGATTCTGCATCCGGATCCGCATGATAGCGAAAGGTGGAACGATACAGCGCGGACAGGGGAAAGCGCTCGCCGTAAAAGGGGCTGACGAAGTGGTATTCATCCTCACGGCAGACACGGATTATAAAATGAACTTTGACCCGGATTTCAAGGATGCCAAAGCTTATGTAGGCGTTGACCCGGAGCAGACCACCGCCTCCTGGCTCAAAGCGGCTACGGGCAGGTCGTATGCCAATCTGTTGACAAGACATTTAGCGGATTACCAACCCATCTTCAATCATGTCAGACTTGAACTGAACGGCGCTGTCAACCCGGACCTCGGCAAAGCGACTGCCGACAGACTGAAAGACTATCGGAAGGGGATCGCCGACAACTATTTGGAGACGCTCTACTTCCAATTCGGAAGGTACCTGCTCATTGCCTCCTCACGCAACAATCTGCCGGCCAACCTGCAAGGCATCTGGCTCAACAACATCGACGGTCCCTGGCATTGCGACTATCACAACAATATCAATATCCAGATGAACTATTGGCCGGCGCTGCAGGACAATCTCTTAGAATGTATGCAGCCCATGATCGATTATGTGAAATCACAGGTCAAGGGTGGAATGGTGACCGCAAAAGATTATTTCGGTGCCCGCGGATGGACGACTTCCATCTCCTCCAACCCCTTCGGGTTGACTGCCCCACTGCGCGATCACGCCATGCAATATAATCTCAATCCCATGGCCGGCCCTTGGCTCGCCACGCAAATGTGGGATTACTACGATTACACCCGCGACACCGACTGGCTGCGCAAGGAAGGCTACCCGTTGATCAAAGGGGCAGCCTTGTTCACCCAGGATTATCTCTGGAAGAAACCGGACGGCACCTATACCGCTGCCCCAAGCACATCGCCGGAGCACGGCAGCGTCGACGAAGGGGCAACCTATTGCCATGCCGTAGCGCGGGAGATTCTGCTCGATGCCATAGCGGCGGCCAATGTCTTGGGCGCAGACCCGGATCATGTGAAGGAATGGCAACAGGTTCTCGACAATCTCGCTCCCTACAAGATTGGCAGATACGGCCAGCTGATGGAATGGAGCTGCGACATCGACGACCCCAACGAGCATCATCGTCACCAGAACCATCTCTTTGGCCTGCACCCCGGCCATACCATCAGTCCGGTAACGACTCCCGAACTGGCTCAGGCCTGCAAGGTAGTCTTAGAGCACCGCGGAGACGGTGCCACAGGCTGGAGCATGGGGTGGAAAATCAATCAATGGGCACGGCTGCTCGATGGTAACCATGCCTACGTGCTCTTCGGCAATCTGTTGAAAAACGGTACGGCAGACAACCTGTGGGATCTGCATCCGCCCTTCCAGATTGACGGCAACTTTGGTGGGACCGCCGGAGTGACAGAGATGCTCCTGCAAAGTCAGACCGGAGCGATCCACCTCCTCCCGGCACTGCCCGATGCCTGGAAGAGCGGAAGCTTGTCAGGCATACGCGCACGTGGCAACTTCACGGTAGACATACAGTGGAAGGATGGGAAACTGACAGAAGCTAACATCCTGTCGGGAAGCGGAGCCCCGTGCACGATCATCTGCAGCAACATTGGGACGATGAACATAAAAGACTCGCATGGAAACAAGATCTCTCCGAAGACAGAAGGAGAAAACCGGATCACGTTCCCCACTGTAAAAGGTGAAAGCTACAAGATTGACAGCAAGCACTAAACTACCCAGATGAGGCAGGATCGTGACACAACTGAGGCAGGATCGTGACACAACTGAGGCAGGATCGTGACACAACTGAGGCAGGATCGCGACACAACTGAGGCAGGATCGCGACACAGATGTGTCACGATCGCGACTCGGGCGTGAGGCGATGACCCTCCGGCACCGCTGCGACCCTGAGCAGTGGTAATTGCAATTTTCCCACATAATTATTTGTCTGTCAAGAGATAAATGTGTAACTTTGCGAAAGAAAAGAAGAACATGCAATATCTCTTGGCACCTATCGCTGTTTTCTATCTTTGAGGTAAAGAATAGAAACGATAAAGAATATCAAAACATTGTAACAAGATCGAAAACAAAAGGAAATCTGCTGTTGGTAACTTTGCAATGGATAAGCTTGACGAATAGTTTTCACATTATTAACTCTTAATACAATTGTCTATGAACAAAATTTTACGCTATGTTTTTGTCGCGTTACTGGCTGTGGTCAGCAACGCAGTGTTAGCTGATGAGGCCTACAAGACGCTCACATTCCCCGATGACAACAAGGCTAACAATGCTGTCGGTGCTTATACTGAAAAATGGACGGCGACGATTGGCGATTTCTCTTGGGAGATTACCAACTTCAACAACAACAAGTGGAATAACTGGATTTACATCAAGTGTGGTAGAAAGAAGGTTGCTTCTACTGCCAGTATTGCTACGAGTTCCGCGATGGACAAGGCGATCGGCACTGTGCTTGTGACTATTGACAATATCACAGCAGGCAATGTTAACAGTATCTCTTTGGAAGTCGCAACTGATGCAGCTTTCTCTGATGTGAAGGAAAATGTCAAGGCTGAGAAACTGGAGAAAGGTTACATGGAGTTCAAAGTGAAGGCTCCCGCTGCTAATCTTTACTATAAGCTCGTCTTTGATTGCGCTGCCGGTTCATCAAATGGCTTGGTTCAGGTTTCAAAGGTGAAATACTATGAGCAGGGTAAGACACCCACAAAGGTGGATATTTCTAACTCTCCGGAGACAGCTTACTCCGTGGCAAAGGCTAAGGAACTGATTGATGCCAATGAAGGTCTTGCAACCAGTGTCTATGTCAAAGGTATTGTTTCGAAGGTAGATATTTCCGGCTTTAAAACGAACAAGAATTTGAATATCTCTATCAGCGACGACGGAGAAGAAGAAACGGCGAATCCCTTTGAGGCCTATGGCTGCAACGACTTAGACAATAAGAAGTTTACCTCTGCCGATGCTGTTCAAGTCGGTGATAAGGTTATCGTCTATGGTAACCTTACGAAATATGGAAGCACTTATGAACTTGGCAGTGGCTGCTACCTCTATTCTATAAATGGAAAAACAACTGGCATTAGCAGCGTAAAAGCATCTCAGAAGTCTTCTGTGCTCTACAACCTCTCCGGCCAGCGTGTCAACGGCTCTTACAAGGGTGTCGTGATTAGCAACGGCAAGAAGTACGTGAACAAGTAATTGACAAACTTTTGGCCTCAAAGAGGCCGATGCTTAAAGATAATCCCTAAGTTGCCAACGGGCAGGCAGGAAGCCATGCGAGCGCAACTTAGGGATTTTTATGTATGAACACCTGTGGTTCGTACTAATCTATCCAAGGATAAGCATTGATGAGGTCAGAGAATGAAAGCGCATGGAATAACGAATAAAGACCTTGTTTATAACTTCCCGCTATCATTTGATGAGGAAAGTGACGACGAGCGGCAGGTGATCGCTGAAGCCTCCAAGGTAGCGTGGGCCTGAGAATGTTCGGAAGGGTCTCACTCCACCATATTTCTTGTCTTCCTCCAAGAGAAAGGGTGTGTCGTTGATATGGCAGTCGTTGAACTGTTCAGCCAAAGGGACATTACAGAACACGTGATCCAGACTGCCCCATTCCCCTTGGAACCGGTAGGTGCCGCGTGCCCCATGCCTGCCGCTGACTTTAGCGGACACTTCTTTGATGTCGTGGTTAGTAATAAGCTTTATGGATGCATCTTGCGAATAGTCGTTGAAATCGCCGGCGATGAGGATGAGCGGGTGGCCGGTAACATTGCGGATCGAATCGACGATGTCGCAAACACGCTCGGCCACAAGCAGCCGATAGGGGCGTGTCCGCAATTCGCCTCCCGACCGGCTGGGCGCGTGCACTCCGATGACATGCAGCGTGTCGCCGCTCCTGAGCAATCCCGAAGCATAGAGGATGTCCCGCGTCGGGTGATGTCCGGGGGGAGGCGTGACGCGCACGCCGTGATGGTTGAGCAGGCGGAAGGAAAAAGGCGAAAAGACCAGCGCCACGTCGATGCCCCGTGAGTCGGCACTCGATGTCATGACATATTCGTAGCGTGCAGCACGAAGCGGCGAACGGCGTGTAAGGTCGCGCATCACTGAGTCGTTTTCTACCTCTGTCAGCACCGCCATATCCGGAAGAAGCCCGGAGCGGCTGTCACCGCACGACACGAGCGCCTGGCTGATATGGTCGAGCTTCCGCCAGTAGCGGGCTCTTGTCCAGTGATGAGGGGAGTTGGGGAGAAACTCCTCGTCCTGTTTTCCCGTGTCGTGCACAGTGTCGAAGAGGTTCTCCACGTTGTATTCCACAAACGTGAAAATGAAAAGAAGGAGGGTCTCAATCATCGGTTCCGAACAACGGATCCTCGGGCATCACCTCGGTCGGCTTCTGGTCAAACTCAGCGAGCAACTGCGAAGAGGCATATTTCTTGTTGACCACGAGCCGGAACATATATTCGTTGAACCACCGGTTCGTCATGATGAGACAGCCTTTGTAGCCATAAGTAGCGCCCCACGAGTTTTCTACTTTCCATTTCAGCGGCTGTCCCTTGGCGTCGAGATCCACCGCCGTGAGCGTCATGGCATGTGTCGAACCACTGTCGAAGGTAGCGATGCGGTCGGCCTTGTCCATGGGGAACGTGGTGCCGAAGAGTGTGGCGTAATCGTAGTTGTCTGTATCGCAGAAGCCCGATTTGCGGTCGAGCTGCTTGCCTACGTCATAGCTTGAGTAGAGCTTGTGACCGTCTTTGAGCGAGGCGATGGCAAGCCGCGCTATCTCCTCCATCGGGAGGTTGAGGTATTTCCAGTTGTGTCCGTCGTAGGTGTGGCGATCATACGCTACCTCGTAGGTCTTGTGGTAAGGCCGGCGCGGGTCGTTCATGACCATGATGAACGTGCCGTTGAGCGGATGGCCTACAGTGGCATCGTAGAACGACTTCGGCGTGAAGGTCTTCGTGAGCAGGGCCTTGCCATCCTTGTCGCGGAAAGTGTATGTAAACGTTTTCACGGGTTCGCCGAGCGTCATGGCAAGCATGTGGTAGACCGTTGCCAACATCTCTGTCTTCCGTGCGCGGAGCTTCGCGGCGGTCTTGCCCGATGCCACCATGCGGCGGAGCTCCAGACCATACTCACGCAACTTTGAGGCGATGAGCTTCGACATGCGCGAAGTGTTGTCCGAGTTGTAGGTCTCAGGCATGACGCTCATCGGCACGAGCCCGTATTTCTCCGTGAGGTCGGCGACACCGCAGAACGTTCCTCCGTCGTTGAGCGGGTTCTTGAAGAAGAACTGCACGCGTGTGTCATCCATGGGCTTCCTGGCGTTGTCGATGGTGCCCTGCAGCATGAGGTTGGCTTTCTCGAGCTGGTCGTAGAAGAAGAGATAAGCCTGCGAATATTCAACCACCGCTCCGTGAAGGGCATCAGTGGCATCGGTATCGGCGTGCGCCTTGGCAAAGTTGGCCCGCAGCACATTGAAGCCGGAGAACATCCAGCATCGTCCGGAGCTCTGCTGGTCGTGAATGCTTTGCGCGGGTGTCTCGACACTGAAAGTCGTCGTCATTGTCGCGCCGTTGCGATAGTTCTTGGCCAGATCGTCGATCTTGTTTTGCGCGATGGCGTTGGCCAGCGCACGGTCAGCGGCAGAGGCGGGCTGGCGGCCTTCCATTTGTTGAATCATGTCGGACGAGATGCCTCCGTCCTTTGCGGTCTTCTGTGCGTTCATGGCCGTCGTGGCAAGCAACAGACAGGCGGTGAGTATGAGTTTCTGCATTGATGTAGAGTGTATTAAATTGTGATTGTTCTATTGTTTTCGTTGTATATGAGCGTTTCACCTACGTTTACAATGCAAACTTACATAAAATTACCTTGATTTTACAACAATTGGATAAAAAAGTAGTGGCCACTACGCAACTTTTTCACAGAAACACGATCGAATGTCGCATATCTTTAGTAAATTAAGGCGGAATATACTTATTCAAACCGTTGTTGCTGAACGACTTGAAGGTTTGCAGCGTCCAATAGTCCGGGAAACGCTTGTTGCTGCTGACGTTGAGCAGAAGCAAGTGACCGCTGTTAGGCATGTAGGTTGAAAGAGCGTTGGATTATATAAAATTAAAGGCAGTTGTCAAGGTTTGACAACTGCCTTTATTATTTTAGAAACGATCGGTATTTTAGGAACGATCGGTATTTAGGAACGATCCATCGGATTATTTAGCATACGCCACGGAGCGCACCTCACGAATGACGGTGATCTTCACCTGTCCGGGGTAGGTCATCTCGTTCTGGATCTTCTCAGCGATCTCGGCAGAGAGCTTGTTGCTCTCATCGTCCGTCATCTTGTCGGCCCCGACAATGACGCGGAGCTCGCGGCCTGCCTGGATAGCATAAGTCTTTGTCACGCCTGGATAGCTCATGGCGATAGCCTCAAGGTCATTGAGACGCTTGATGTAAGCCTCCACGATCTCACGACGGGCACCGGGACGGGCACCCGAGATAGCATCGCAGACCTGCACGATAGGAGCAAGAAGAGTCTTCATCTCCACCTCATCATGGTGGGCAGCAATAGCGTTGACGATATCGGGCTTCTCATTGTACTTCTCAGCCATCTTGGCACCGAGCAGCGCATGCGGCAGCTCGCTCTCCTCATCGGGCACCTTACCGATATCGTGGAGCAGGCCGGCACGCTTCGCCTTCTTCGGATTCAGTCCGAGCTCGGCAGCCATCACGGAACAGAGGTTAGCCGTCTCACGTGCATGCTGAAGCAGGTTCTGGCCATAGCTCGAGCGGTATTTCATCTTACCAATGATACGGATAAGCTCCGGATGCAAGCCGTGGATACCGAGGTCGATAGCCGTACGCTTACCCGTCTCGATAATCTCGTTGTCGAGCTGTTTCTTCACCTTGGCAACGACCTCCTCGATGCGTGCCGGATGGATTCGGCCGTCAGCCACGAGCTGGTGGAGAGCCAGCCGGCAGACCTCACGACGTACAGGGTCGAAAGCAGAGATGACGATGGACTCCGGCGTGTCGTCGACAACGATCTCAACGCCGCACGCAGCCTCGAGCGCACGGATGTTTCGACCCTCACGACCGATGATACGACCCTTCACCTCATCATTATCAATATGGAAGACACTCACCGAGTTTTCGATGGCGGTCTCCGTAGCGACACGCTGAATGGTCTGGATGACGATCTTCTTTGCCTTCATGTTGGCATCGAGCTTCGCCTGGTCTACCACCTCATTGATATAACTGGCAGCATCCATCTTGGCCTTGTCCTTCATGCTCTCCACAAGGCGGTTCTTGGCTTCTTCAGCAGAGATACCGGAGATTTCTTCGAGCTTGGCACGCTCCTGCTCCTGCATCTTGTCGAGATCCTGCTGCTTCACGGCCACGAGTTGTTTCTCATTCTCCAAACGCTGCTGTTCACGCTCCATATCCTGACGGATCTTGGCGAGTTCCTGCTGCTTCTGGTTCAGAGAGAGCTCACGCTGCTTGAGCTTGTTCTCTCCGGCCTGCATCTTCTGGTTGTGCGCCTGAATCTCCTTATCCAGTTCACTCTTCTTATTAAGGAAGCGCTCCTTCACCTCAAGGAGTTTCTTTTCCTTTACAACATCTGCCTCTTTGTTGGCAGCTTCAATCATTTGATTATATTTCCCCTTAATTACATAACGGAAAATATAGTAACCGGCCACTCCGCCAATGACAAGGGCAATAAGAGCGGCGATAACAATGTTTATCATTCTATATTAACGTATTTTTAAGTAACAATCTTCTTATTTATCTCTATCCGACAGGAGACTTTCAATCTCACCCGTGAGCTCCTTCATCGCCTCGTCATACGACTTTGTATCGTTTCGCCGCAGTTCTTTCTGCAAGCGGAGGCCTAAGTCGATCATAGCATAGAAGATGATCTCCTTGTCCGGTTTTTGTTCTTTGAAATTAGCGAAATAGAGGTTCAACAGTTCGTTGATGAGATCAGCGTCTCTACGATAAAGCGGTTCTTCCTCTTGCGGTACCCTGACAGGGATGATTGTATCATAAATGCGGAGCCTGATGAGCCGTTTCTGTTCTTCTTCTGACATAATAATTGTTATTGAATCACACCATTACAATGATCCTTGTCGGAACTTGTGCATCACACCTGTCCGTTGAGCAACGCAAGACTTCTGCTGATGTTTCTGATAAGCTTATTGAGCCGTTTCCGAGCTTCTTCAACGTCCCCATCAGTTATCTGCATCATCCTTGCCGACTTCAGAAGCTCATAATCACGAGAAAGCCGCTCAACGCGCTCTTTCAGCCCGCTGATCTCCGCATCGCGCATCGAGACTTGTTCCTTCAAGGACGCGTTCTCATCCTTCAGTGTTTTATAGCTGAGCATGAGTTGCCTCACCCTTGTCGTAAAAGTCTTCAAAACTTCTTCCTTGGCATCCATGACGATTTCACCTGACAGCCATCAGCAAACAGCTTCTTTTCTACACCTGTCTCACTTCTTCAACTTCTTTTCTGCTTCCTTAGCCTCTTCGTCCGAAGGAGCAGGCTCTTTCTTGGCAAGCATAACGACCTGATAAACGAAGTCGGTAACCCATTTCTGCGAGAAGTTAAGACGCTGGTTATACTTACGCACAGCCATCACAGCCTTCACCACACTGGGATCAGTATAGCTGTTCTTCGTGAAAATATCAGAGACGGTCTTCTCCGTCATGGCATAAATAGTCTTCTTGAAGACAGACGGAACCCGCAGCTTGAACTTCATCAAGTTGCCCATCAACATCATCAGATCCTGCGAGAAATTCTGGAACTGGATGAGGTACACCTGCACGTCGGGCAGCTTCTTGCAGTTACGACGAATACTCTGATCTATCTCCTTGAAGAAGCTCTCGTCCGTGCCATAAATCTCTTTCATCATCTTCCGGCAGTGCGACTTTTCCCCTATGCCAAGCTTGTTGTTCTGTGTTGGCACATGGAGCGTCGACTTGAACATACGCAAGTCCGGGAGCATAGCCAGGTTTGTAATGCCAAGCTGTGCAGCAAGCGATGCCTGAAAATAGACCCTCACAAGCGTCATATAATCCTGCATGCCTCCGGCCTTTTCCTCGCGCGGCTTCCGGCTGAATATCTTTGAAAATATTCCCATATTCTATTAAAACTTAATTCACATAGATTAAAACACCAATGCAAATGTACAACAATATCATGATTAAGCAAAGAGAAAAACAATATTTTTCCCTTTTATATCACATTTCTCTATGAAAACGGATAAAATAAAGATAATAATGAGTAACTTTGCCGTAGATTCAATAATATTATTTTATGAAAGGCATTGTTTTGGCGGGAGGCTCCGGAACCCGCCTCTACCCTATTACCAAAGGAATCAGCAAGCAACTGATCCCCATCTTTGACAAACCAATGATTTATTATCCTATTTCGGTGCTCATGCTTGCCGGAATACGTGATATTCTTATCATCTCCACGCCACAAGACATCAAGTCTTTTGAGCGGCTGTTAGGAGACGGCAGCCAGTTCGGTGTTTCGTTCACCTATGCTGTCCAGCCTTCACCTGACGGTCTTGCCCAAGCCTTCATTATCGGTGAAGATTTCATCGGCAACGACAGTGTCTGCCTTGTTTTAGGAGATAATATCTTCTACGGTGCAGGATTCAGTGGGCTCCTGGAAAAGAGCGTCCACCTTGCCGACGAGGGTGTCGCTTCCGTCTTCGGCTACTGGGTCAACGACCCGGAGCGTTATGGCGTAGCCGAGTTTGATGCCAAGGGCCAATGCCTCAGTATTGAGGAGAAGCCGGAGCATCCGAAGAGCAACTATGCTGTTGTAGGATTGTACTTCTATCCAAACAGTGTCGTTGAGGTGGCCAAGAACGTCAAGCCCAGCGCCAGAGGAGAATTAGAGATAACCTCTGTCAACCAGGATTATCTTCAGCGGGGCGCTCTCCGCGTACAGCCTTTGCAAAGAGGATTTGCATGGCTCGACACCGGCACACACGACAGTCTGGCCGAAGCCAGCACTTTCATTGAGGTCATTGAGAAGCGACAAGGACTTAAAGTAGCTTGTCTTGAAGAGATCGCTTTCAAACGTGGCTGGATCAACAAGCAGAAACTGATTGAGGTTGCGCAGCCCATGGCAAAGAACGATTATGGCAAATACCTGCTGCAACTGTCTGAAGAAGTCAGGAGGTAAACTATAGATTACATTCGTATTACAACAAATCAAACAAAATAATGACATCTGAAAAAGTTAATAATCCACAAGACTCAACTAATCAGACTAATCAGCAACGACCACAATTATTCACGGATACTCTCAAGCGAGCCATCCTCATGGTCATCATCCATTGGAAATGGGTTGTTGCTTCTCTCATTATCTGTTTAGGTCTTGGAGAAGCCGTTATCCGTTACACGAGAACCGTCTTCAACGTTAGCGAAAAGGTGCTTATCAAAGACAACGATTCCTATCAAAACGGGAACGCGCTAAAGTCCATGACTATGGGGCAGGTCTCCATGTCCAATGGATTCGATAACGAGCTGGAAATCCTAAGTACCCACACCCTTGCCACACAAACAGTAAGGGAGTTGGGGCTTTACGTCAGTTACTACTCCGTCGGACGTTTTAAGAAAACCCCACTGTATAAGAATCAGCCAGTGAGCGTGGGCATCAGAATTGGAGATGCCGAGAAGATCACAAGTGCATTTACTATTGATGTGGAGCATAAAAACGGCGAATACAATATCACGGGACCCAATGTCGATCAGACGGTCAAGAGCCTGCCTGTAACCATAGAGGCAAGAGGATGCGTAATCAATTTAGGCATTAACAACGGCATGGCCGTGGGATCAGATTGGAAGATGGAAGCTGTCATCCAATCGCCTGACCAAGCCGCATACGACTTCCAGAGTCGTTTCGGCGCTACTCTCGACTCACGTTCTACGTCTATCGCAAACCTGACGCTCAGAGACGAAAGTCCGGAGAGAGCCAGCGATTATCTGCGCCAGCTCGTCTTGTGCTACAACACGCAGGCTAACGAAGACAAGAATGAAGTGGCCAGACGTACGGAGGAGTTTATCAACCAGCGTATCGAAAAGATCAATCAGGAGCTCGGAAGCACCGAGGGCACTCTTGAGAACTATAAGAAGAGCCGCGGCGTGGTAGAGATGAAGACCAACGCCACCAATGCGTTCTCTCAAGCCAACAGCTATCAAGAGAAATTAGCCGACTTCAATACACAGATCGCGCTCTTCGACGAGATGTCCCAGTTCCTCAACAATCCCGCTAACCGATATCAGTCGCTGCCCAGCAACGTAGGTATCGAAAACGGATCCGTCACTTCACTCATCAGCACTTACAACTCCATTGTACAGAAGCGCAACTTGCTTCTGCAGAGCGCCAGTGAGAACTCGCCGGCTGTCACTCCGCTTACCGCACAGCTCGACCAGCTGCACAGCGCCATCAGCCAGACGCTCCGGCAGGTTCGCAAGAGCATGGACATACAGCGCAACGGCATACAACAACAATATGGAAAATACCAGGGAGAAGTGGGCGCGGCGCCTGAGCAAGAGCGTGTTCTGACTCAAATCGGACGCCAGCAGGAGGTGAAATCGGGCCTGTATCTGCTCTTGCTGCAAAAGCGTGAGGAAAACTCCATCTCGTTGGCAGCTACAGCCGACAAAGGACATATCATCGACGGACCTCAGACCAACGGTGTGGTAAGCACGCATGCCAGAACCATTATGTCGACAGCCCTTGCCGCCGGACTTGGCATTCCACTCGCCTTAATCTATCTTATCAGCTTGCTCCGATATAAGATCGGCGGACGCGAGGACGTGGAGAAACTTACTTCGCTGCCTATCCTCTCCGATGTGGCAATGGCTTCGAAGAGCGCGCTCAAAGACGGAGAAGTCGTTGTCAAGGAGAACCGAAACGATGCCATGGAAGAGATCTTCCGAAGCATGCGATCCAATATCCAGTTTGTGCTCAAGGAGAACCAGAAAGTCATCGTCTGTACATCTTCTATTTCGGGAGAAGGCAAGTCGTTCATCTCTGCCAACCTCGCCATGTCGTTTGCCGTTCTTGGCAAGAATGTATTGCTGGTGGGTATGGATATCCGCAAGCCCAAACTGAACGAGGTCTTTGGCTTCAAGGACATTAAGACAGGTTTAACCAGCCTGCTTAAACTTGACAATCCCTCCTGGGAGCAGATACAAGAGCAGATCGTACCATCAGGCAAGAGTGAGAACCTGTCCGTCATGCCATCCGGTCCTATTCCGCCTAACCCCACAGAGCTCATAGCCCGCAAGAGCCTCGACAATATCATGGCTACGCTGAGAGAGCACTACGACATCATCATCATCGACTCCGCGCCTGTCGGTCTCGTCACCGACACGCTCTCCATCGCGAGAGTCGCTGATGCCACAATCTTCGTTTGCCGCACCGACTACACGTCTAAGCGCGACTTCGAAATCATCAATACGCTTGCCAAGGAAGGCCGCCTGCCGAATATCAATATCGTCATCAACGGTATCGATATGTCGAAGAGACAATACGGCTACTACTATGGCTACGGTCATTATGGCTACGGTCATCGCAGCTATGGCTATGGAGGCTATCGGTACGGATACAGCAAATACGGGAACAAGAAAGATAAATCAATCAAGAAATAGGACATCAGCAAAATAAGACAATGGCTAAAATAGCAGTTGACTTTGACGGTACAATCGTAGAAGACCGGTATCCTAAGATCGGTCCTGAAGTGACGTTCGCCACCGACACACTCCGGATGCTCATTGAGGCACACCACCAGCTCATCCTCTGGACCGTTCGCGAAGGCGAACTTCTGCAGGAGGCTGTGGACTGGTGCCACGAGCGTGGTGTCGACTTCTGGGCAGTCAACAATGATTATCCGGAAGAGAAACCGTCTGACAGGCACTTCACACGCAAGATCAAGGCCGATTACTTCATCGACGACCGCAACATTGGCGGTCTGCCCGACTGGGGGCAGATCTACGCCATCATCCAACAACACAAGACCTTTGAAGAGGTGTTGAGAGATGGCACCATGCAGCCGGAGAAGAAGAAAAAGAAACACTGGTGGAATCTTTAAATACTTTTTATGGAGAAAAAAGATCTCAGAATCGTCTTTATGGGCACCCCTGAGTTTGCCGTGGGCACACTCAGCCGCCTTGTTGACGATGGATACAATATCGTGGCAGTAGTCACTCAACCCGACAAACCCGTAGGGCGTCATCAAGACAAGCTTCAGCCTTCAGCCGTGAAGGAGTATGCCATGGCTCACGCCATTCCCGTGCTTCAGCCGGTAAAGATGAAAGACCCGGCCTTTGTCGACAAACTGGCTGCATTCAAGGCTGACCTGCAAGTGGTCGTGGCTTTCCGCATGCTTCCCGAAGTGGTATGGGCCATGCCCCGCTTCGGCACCTTCAACGTCCATGCGGCACTGCTGCCACAGTATCGCGGAGCGGCTCCTATCAACTGGGCAGTGATCAACGGCGAGACACAGACCGGGGTCACGACCTTCTTTCTCGACAGAAACATCGATACCGGCCGCATCATCCTTAAAAAGCCTTTCGATATTCCCGACGATGCTGATGTTGAATATGTTTATGATGGGCTCATGAAGCTGGCTCCCGGCATTGCAGAAGAGACTATAGACCTTTTGCTTGCTTCCGACGGGAAAATACCCACCCAGGAACAAAAGGACCTTATCAGCCATGACGAAGAGCTCAAGCCTGCTCCAAAAATCTTCAAGGAGACTTGCCGGGTCAACTGGAACCAGCCGGCTAAGCATGTCTATGATTTCATCCGCGGTCTCTCTCCCCATCCGGGAGCATGGACGACACTGCACAACACAAAAGATATTGAACTGAAGATCTTCAAAACAGCGAAGACGGGTGTCTCCACGGGCAATGCCGCGCCAGGCTCTATAGAGGCGACAAAGAAGGCGCTTCGCATCGCTTGTGCCGACGAGTGGCTCGATATCATCTCCCTGCAGCTTGCGGGTAAAAAGCGCATGGATGCCTCAGCGTTCCTCAACGGAAACAAGGACATCGCCTCAGCGCATGTGGGATAAGCGCATGTGGGATAAGCGCATGCGCTTATCCCACATTTCACAATATAATAACGAAAAATGCCATGGCATTGAACCATGGCATTTTTTATTTCTATGTCGGGGCGACAGGATTCGAACCTGCGACCACCTGGTCCCAAACCAGGAGCGCTACCGGACTGCGCTACACCCCGCTACTTAACCGCTTTGCTCGTTAAGCGAGTGCAAAAGTAGTAATTATTCGGCGTACAACCAAACTTTTTCTTCTTTTTCTTTTCCCATCAACGTTTTTTTACTACTTTTGCAAAGATATTATTACAAAAATACAAACTTAAAAACAATAGAAGATATGAAGAAAGGACTGATGATGATGCTTTTTGCCTCGATGATGGCAGCGTCAGCCACGGCACAAGTACCCGAATGGCTCAAGATGTTCAAACTGTCGGGTTATGGAATGACCCAATATCAATACACGGGACAGGAAGGGGCCAAAGCCAACTCTTTTAACATTCGCCTCGGGCGCGTGATCATCGATGCCAAGCCGCATAAAGACTGGACGGCGAGGGTACAGTTTCAATACAATGGCAACACTGCAGACCTCTCGAGCTCGCTGAAGGTGGTAGATGTCTATGCCGAGTGGCAGAAATACGACTTCTTCCGCGTCAAAGGCGGACAGTTTAAGCGCGCTTTCACCTTTGAGAACCCCATGAACCCCATCGACCAGGGCTTCATGAGCTATTCGCAGAACATCACGCAGCTCGCTGGCTTTACCGACCGTGACGGTATGTCGTCGAGCAACGGCCGTGACCTCGGTCTGCAGATCCAGGGCGACTTCCTGAAGAACGCGGCGGGCCGCAACCTTCTCCACTATCAGATCGGTGTCTACAACGGTCAGGGCATCAACCAGAAGGATGTAGACCAGCAGAAAGATGTCATCGGCGGCGTTTGGGTCATGCCCGTCAAAGGCATGCGCATCGGTGCTTTCGGCATGGAGGGATCGTATGCGAGAACAAGCGCTGCCACAGGTCTTGTCAAGCTCCCGCAGCACCGCTATGCGCTCTCCGCTGAATATAAGTTCGACGACTGGACCCTCCGCTCCGAGTATATCCACTCCACGGGTAAGGCGTTCAAGACCCGCGAGAACTCCAAGGCCGACCGCAGTGATGTCACCATCAACGAGGCCCTCGGCTCCAAGGCCGATGGTGTCTATGCGCTCTGCATCGCCCCTGTGGTGAAAAACAAGCTGTATGCCAAGGCACGCTACGACCTCTATCGGCAGTCGGCAAGCTGGCAGTCGGCAAAGACCTATTATGAGGTGGGTGCAAACTATATGTTCTCGAAGAACATCCAGCTGAATGTGGAGTATGCCCTCGTCAACAACCGTGCCTTAGCTGAGGATCACCACAACTTCAGCATGTTCGATGCTCAGCTCGACTTCCGCTTCTGAGCCTACGCCACAAGTAAGGGGGCATTTACGGAAACCCGTCAATGCCCCCTTATCTATTCTTCCTTATTGCACAATACGATCGTGCCTCATATGTGACACGATCCTGACCCACATGTGATACGTCGCCATTACGCCTTATGGCTTTCATGCTCCGGCACGATGGCAAAGTAAAGCGCATCGTGATCGGTGAGGTTCTCCATGTAATGGCTGTGACCCATCGGACAGTAGTGGCACTGCCCGGCGCGGCACTCCTCAACCGTATCATCATAGTGGAACGTCAGGGTTCCACTGATGACAAAGATGATCTCCGAGTTGCCGACATGTGTATGCAAGCCGCTCGATGCCCCCGGACGGAGGGTAGAATACATAATCTTCACATGGTCGTCGACATAGTTGCGCGTGTCGAGATGACCTTCGCCACCTTTGAAGCCCGTCAGATGAGCCTCTGGGATCTTCTCAAAATCTATGATCATTGTTCTTCCTATTTTTAGTTGGTCTTTTATTATTAAGCCGTCTCTTTGGGCATGAGCTTATCCACTTCATCCAGCCACAAAGCCGATACTGCATCCGAAGGCATACGCCAGTCGCCACGCGGCGAGAGCGTGACGGAGCCTACTTTGGGTCCGTCGGGCAGACAAGAGCGCTTAAACTGCTGATTGAAGAATCGGCGGCAGAACGTCTTGAGCCAATGAAGGATGACCTCATCGCTGTAGCGCCCTACCCCTTCCTCAGGCGGCACATTCTCACCGAAAGCCTTCTTCGCCAACATGAAAATCTTGCGCGGACTGAAGCCATTGCGTAGGAAATGGTAAAGGAAGAAGTCGTGCAGCTCATAAGGCCCCACAAGATCCTCCGTCTTCTGTAGGATATTACCATTGTCATCAGCCGGAATGAGTTCCGGTGAGATAGGTGTGGCAATGATGTCATACAAGGTTGACGCAGACTTCTCATCAATCGTCTGGGCTACATATTTGACAAGATACTTGATGAGCGTCTTGGGGATGGAGGCATTGACAGCATACATCGACATATGATCTCCATTATAGGTAGCCCACCCGAGCGCGAGCTCTGAGAGGTCACCCGTACCGATCACCATTCCCCCGAGCTTGTTGGCGAGATCCATGAGAATCTGCGTGCGTTCACGAGCCTGCGAGTTCTCATACGTGACATCATGCATATCCGGGTCTTGTCCGATATCCTCAAAATGCTGAAGCACCGCCTTCGAGATGTTCACTTCGCGGATATCCACACCCAAGCTCTGCATGAGGCTCACTGCATTGCGATGCGTACGTCCCGTCGTACCGAAGCCCGGCATGGTGACTCCCACGATGCCTTTGCGGTCGAGCTTGAGCTTGTCGAACGTCTTGACACAAACGAGCAGCGCCAACGTAGAGTCGAGACCACCACTGATCCCGATGACCACCGTCTTGGCATGGGTATGCACGATCCGTTTGGCGAGCCCCATCACCTGAATATTAAATATCTCCTCGCATGACTTCTGCATATCAGTGCTCGTCGGGATAAACGGATGGGGCTGGACATAACGCTCCAATACGAAATCGTGCGACATGGCAGCCGCCTCAGCCTTCTCAATATGGATCTCCTCATGGATCATGCGGCGCTGCGCATTGACAAACGTCGTGTTGCCGCGGCGGTCTGCCCGAAGACGCTCCACATCAATCTGTGCGGTGACGAGCTGACTCTCTAAGGCAAAACGCTCTCCCTCGGCTAAAAGCTTGCCGTTCTCGCAGACCAGCGCGTTGCCGCCATAGACCACATCCTGCGTGCTCTCGCCAAAGCCGGCACTGCTATAGACATAGCCGGAGATGGTACGCGCACTCTGCTGACAGAGAAGGCTCTTGAGATAGTTGTGCTTACCGATGAGCTCATCGCTCGCCGAGAGGTTGAAGATGATGTCGGCACCCGCCAACGTCAGATGGTTGCTCGGCGGTGTCGGTGCCCACACATCCTCGCAGATCTCCACGCCGAACATCACACCGTCACCTGTACGGAAGAGCTGTGGTGCCGGCGTGATACAAACCGGATGGCCCGCATAGCGAAACTCTTGCGGACGAAGATCCTGCGACGAGGCAAACCAGCGTTTCTCATAGAACTCGTTGTAGTTGGGCAGGAATGTCTTGGGAACAATGCCAAGGATCTTGCCACGCTGAATGACGAGCGCGCAATTGAGAAGCAAGCCTCCGGCAACGATCGGTGCACCGACAATGGAAATGATATCCAACTGACGGCTGAACTCCAGAAGCTGCATGACACAGTTTTCCGTGGCATCCAAGAGCAACTGCTGGCGGAAAAGATCCTGACAGGTATAACCTGTGATGCTCAACTCCGGGAACACAATGATTTCCACACCCTGACCTTCGGCCTGGGCAATGAGCGATTCTATCTCTTTGATGTTACTGACGCAGTCGGCGACCTTCACCGTAGGCACTGCCGTTGCAACCTTGATGATTCCGTATCTCATAGCCTTTTATTATCTGATGGTTACTTGCGTAGCCCCATATCCGTACTCCTGGAAGGAAGCATCCTGCCACTGGTACGACTTATGTTTGTAAGTCAGTTCATTGATAATAGCCCGTCGGAGCACTCCCGCTCCTTTTCCATGGATAAAGATGATCTTCTGTCCTTTCTTGTTCTCATACTGAGTGAGTGTCTTACGGAAGATCTTCATCTGATATTCTAAGATATCCCCGGCCTGCAAGCCCTGCGTAGTGTCAAGAATGGCATCCGCATGAAGGTCAACAACAATGGCATCGTCAAGCCCGCGGTGACGGATATACGGCGTATTCTTGGCGTTGCCCTTGCTCTGACTGTCTTCATAACGGCGCACAAACTGCTCTTTCTTCTCCGTCGATACAGCTTCTGCCTTTGCAGGCTCCGCATGGCTGTACATCTCTTTCTTCAGCGTCTTCGCATCGACGACGAGCGGGCGTACGGGCTTGTCGTTCTCTATGATGGTATAGAGCAGGACGGGTGTCTCGAAGAAAGGCGTGTCCTCAAAGGTATGAACCTTGTAGAACTTCAACGGCTCAAGCCTCAGCTCCACATTGACCGGCTCTTTGAGAATGAAGTTCTTGTCACGCTTATAAGCTAACATCTGGACAGCCAGGCGGCCGACATGATTGATATCTTGGGCGTTCATTTCTTCGATGAAGACTTTCGTATTGGGTTCAGCCTCGGCCTCGGCCTTGACGGCATAGCTGTTACCTTCTACAGTAAGAATCAGGTAACGCAGATAGTAGTTGCTGTCGTTAACAAAATACACTTCGAAATGCGGCGTATCCAAACTATTGTCGCTCATCGGCGCAAAAGCAAGATAAGCCGACAGCTGGTTGCCACCTTTGCGCTCCTCTGCCTTGGGACGATAAGTTACGTCCTTAGACAGATCGACGGTGTCAGGAGCCGACATATCAACTTCCTCGTCCTGACCTTCCTGCATCATAGCTTTCACAGAACGATGACCACGCAAGAGCGGAGTCTCTGCTGCCTTCTGCTCTGCTGCCTCAGCACGCCGGTTAATGACATTGGCGGTACTGTAGTCCTCGCTCTCTACAACGACAACCTCATTGACAGGTGTAGGAATCTGGAAGCCGTCCTCATCCTCCACCAACACTATATTCTTTCCCTGGAATCCGGCTATCTTTCCGCCACCGGTCTCACTGAGGAACTTTACTTTATCTCCTATTTTCATACCTAATAATTATTTATTCGTTACGGCATCAGCAGGTTGGCATCGCCATAGCTCAGGAAGCGAAAGCCATGCGAGAGCGCATAGTCGTAGACCTTACGCCAGTCGCCTTTCAGGAAAGCACTTACAAGCAACAGCAACGTACTCTTGGGCTGATGGAAATTGGTGACGAGCATCTTCACGATCTTATAGATATAACCCGGAGCGATAATGATCTGTGTCGAAGTGTGCAGGGCTTCCAAATGATCACGATTGAGATAATTGAGGATAGCCTCGATGGAATCGCGGACAGACACCGCCTGTCCGTTGAGCATCACGAGCCCGTTCTCATCGTGCGGCAGGTCGTATGGCTCCCACTGCTCCACATGAAGCTCCTCTTCCGTTGCATCCGGATGCTGCAAGATCTTCACACCTATATAATAGAGGCTCTCCAACGTACGCACACTGGTGGTGCCCACGGCTATTGCCTTACAGTCGTGCTCTAACAGATGCTCGAAGGTATGGCGGTGCACGACAATATACTCGGAGTGCATCTTATGGCCTTCTATCTCCTCTGTCTTCACAGGCTTGAACGTACCGGCACCGACATGCAGGGTCACCTCATCACGCACGATACCGTGGGCATCAAGGTCTGCCAGGACCTTGTCCGTGAAATGCAGTCCGGCGGTAGGCGCAGCCACACTGCCTTTGATCTTCGAATAGACCGTCTGATAAGTGATCTTGTCGCTCTCCTCCGTCTCACGGTTGAGATAAGGCGGGATAGGGAGCTCACCGACAGCATCTAAGATATCGGCAAAGTTGATCTGTGGGTTATCCCATTCAAAGTCGACCCAATAGTTTGTTCCCCCACTCTTTTCTGTTGTCTTAGAGCGGTCCATGGTAGCGCAGAGCGTAAGGTTCTGCCCCTTAATCTGGAAGTCACGTTTCAACGTGCCATCCTTCCACTTCTTCAGATTGCCGATCATGCAGAGCCAGCTGCACTTGACCGTCGACTGGAACATCTGCTCATAATCGGCGGGCTCGGCAGGCTCCATGAGGAACACTTCTATCAGAGCCCCCGTCTCTTTGCGAAAATGCATGCGAGCCTGGATGACGCGCGTGTTGTTGAAGACCATCAACGCACCTTTAGGAAGGTATTGCGGAAGATTGTAGAAGATGTCATCCGACACCACGCCCTTCTTGTAGATAAGCAGTTTGCTGTGGTCACGCTCCTTCAGAGGAAACTTTGCAATACGATCATCCGGGAGATCGTAATTATAATCGTCTATTCTTATATGTTTTGTATCCATGATCGATAAAAAATTATATTGAGAGTGAAAAGAAAGCCCCGAGTATCACAACCGCCAAGGTCAGCACCATGGTTGAAACGACCACATCGATGTCGGCCTTCGCATAGCCCGATGCCGTGTACTGGGATGAAATATACTGAAACTTGATATTGAACTTGTAGAACAGTTTATAGAATGCTAAATAGACGATTCCACCCACGATGCAACCATACAAAAGTCCACAGAGCACATCTGAAGGGTAATGTACGCCTAAATAGAGTCTTGTCCAGCTATTGAGCAGCGCCCATAAGACCATCGAAACGGAGAAAAGCCTGTCGCGTACCAACAGGCTAAGAAACACCGCCAACGAGAACGTGTTAGCAGCATGGGCAGAGAAGAAGCTGAAACTCTTTTCCAGAGTGCCTTCAACAAGGTTCAACTGTAAAGATATCGCAGGATCATTACAGGGGCGCAACCTTCCCACCATCGGCTTGACAATGAAGTCGTCAACACCCCCGGCAAGAATAATGCACACCACGGCAGCACCCACGACCATCCCTATCTGAGCCATCGTCTCATTGTTTTTGACGACTAAATAAAGCAAGGCTATATAAAGCGGTATCCAGGTCAAACCCGAGGTGAGTGAAGGTACCAGCGAATCGAAGTAAAGCGAATTACTGCTATTGAGCCAATGAAGCAGCGAAAGGTCAAGCGAAAAGAAACTGTCAGGCATCGTCAAATCATTTCTATCACACCAGATTTAATCCATCCTTCCCGTCCGTCACCAAGCTGTATCTGTTTCCACCCCTTGATATCATTATCAAGGATGTTCACCCGTGTGCCTTCATGAATGATGAAGGCATCCGGTGTCTTATCCTCCGGAGCCGACTTCACGCCAATAGCCGATGACATCACGATAGCACCGCGACTGTTGTCAAACCAGTATTTCTGTTGCCAGGCGAAGGCTGTTGAGAAGACAAACACGAAAAGAAAAACCACGCTTCCGAAGAACCCCGTCTTGCGAAGCCATAACGGAGAAGCAAAGAGGTAACAAAGCATCAGCACCAAAGCGATGATGATGCTGCAAATACCTGTAAAAGCCCATGTATCTACGTCAGCAAACGTGACAACGCTGCGGTACATAACCGTGAAAAAGTTATCGTCGTCAGGAGCTATCTTATCAATCGTCTTAGAACGGGCGAACTGTAAATTGAAGCGAATGTCCTTGTCGCTTGGAGACAACTTGTAGGCACGCTCATAACAAAGGATAGCCTTTGACAGACTGTCCGACCGATAATACGCATTGCCAAGATTATAATACAACGCCGACGAGACTCCCTTCGTCAGCAACTCCTTATAGTCTGATATAGCCTGCTGATAATTGCCTTGCCGATAACTGTCGTCAGCATTCTGCTTGGTGATGGCATAGCCGCAAAATGGCTGCAACAACATCACCAAGAATGCTATAACCAATATTTTAGAATGATTATTCCTCATAATATTCCATTATCTATAAGTCATTTCCTTTTCTTCATGACATCTTCGATCTCAATGATAGCCGTCATAGCCGACTGGAAAGTCTTTTCCATATTACCAGCCTCATCGCCCGGAGCATAGCGTTCAAACTCACACTCCTCAAGGGCTGAGATGAACTTGCCAATGATGTCTTCGTTCACGCCCCGCGAGGCGAGTTTTTCCTTAATGTTCTCCTTCGACAAGCTCTCTACCGGCATATTCAGCTTATAACTGACATATCCCCACAAAGCACGCAGCACTTCATCGTAAAACTCAGCGCTGTTGTGCTCGAACATCAGTCGGCTGGCTTTCTTCAGGCGCTTGCGGGCGATCTTGTTAGCCCGCTTGCCGCGCATCTTCACGACATCCGCATTCTCTATCGCACGCTGACGGAAGATAATCAACAATACGACAAAGGCAATGAGTGGCAACAACAAACTGATCCAGTAAGCCGCACTGCCTAAGAAGAAGTCTCCAACAGAAGTGCTGTCTGAAGGACCGGTCTTTAAAGCATGGATATCATTGTCTTCCGGGTTATCAAAACTCTCTGAAGAACCCTTTCCGTCACCGGGCGCTACATGAACGACAAACTGCTGTGTATGAAGCGTCTTGTAAGCATTGGCATTCACGTCATAATAGATGAAGGATACAGACGGAATGGTGTACGTGCCCTGATTGCGCGGCACGGCTAAGTAGTCGTAGACCATGCTGCCTCCAACGCCCGCATTTGTGAGCTTTGTCTTATCGGTTATCTTGGGATCATACTTGTCGAAACCTTTAGGGAACTCCACGACCGGTTGCTTGATAAGCTTCAGGTTTCCTAAACCACTGATCACAACCCTCAATGTGACCGGATCACCGGCCTTCACCTCGTTCTTGTCAAGCTTGGCAGAGATATTGAACTTTCCCACACCCCCAGAGAAGCCAACCGGCTTGGCAGGAAGCGGATCGACCTGAATATCGACTCCCGGTGCCACGATGTTGCGCTTTACTTCCACATAGCCCGAGCCACCGTTAAAGAAAGCCTCGAAAGGATCCACGTTTCGGTTCTGCTGAACGACAATACCTTTGAAGGTGATGGATGGGATTTTGAGCGCACCCGTCATCTGCGGATACATCAGATACTGACTCCACGTCACACACCGATAAGGACGCCCGTTGACGCGCTCTACATGGAAACTCTTCTGCTGTGGCAAGGGAATCTCCTGACTGTGGAATCCGGTCAGATCGGGCATCTTACCTTCCAACTGTGTCAGATCGACGAGCGTATATACTTTATAGGTAAGCAACACCGGTTCCTGCTCATGAACACGATACTTGTTTGCTGTAACCTTAATGAACAGATCCTTGCCCGTGATTGCTGACCCGGCAGGTGCAATTTCTTCCTGCTGCCCTCCGGCATCCTGATGCATCTGCGGTGCACCACCACCGTTGCGTGCTCGTCCGGAGACGGTAATCCGCACAGGACGTGAAGCTACCCATTTACCTCTAATACGTGCATGAGCAGGAGAAACGACAAACGAGCCGTCCTTCCCCGCGTAAAGGGTGAAAGTGAAGGTGATAGATGAAGAACTGGAAGTATGGCCATTGATCATCTGATAGCTGCTCTGCTGAGAAGTGTAGGGACCGGCAATCAGCTCCAAACCGGAAGGAATGTTGCCCGCTTTGAAGTCTTCCACATCCTGCGTGTTGATAGTATAGGCGATGCGGAAGTTCTCGCCTGCCGACACCCTTGAAGGTGCCGACACAGAGATCTGTGCCTCAGAAAACTCCGTACCTTCTATCAAAAAGCCTAAGATAAGAGAGATATATAAGAGTAAACGTTGCGTCATATATGATATTATCTATAAACAATAATCAGTATCCGTAATCACCAGTTCTTCTCTAACCGTCTGCGCTGTGGCTGAATCTCATGCTTCTTGAGGCGCTGCTGAGTCTGCTGTTCTTCTTGTTCGGCATAATTGAGAAGTTGCTCAGCATTATCCTTGCTCATCTGCTTCTCTTGTGGCTGCTGTTTCTGCTGCTGATCCTTGTTCTTATTATTCTTGTCTTTATCGTTCTTGTTCTGCTTCTGTTTATTCTTGTTGTTCTTGTTTTGCTTATTCTGCTTGTTTTGCTTGTTCTGCTTTTTTTGGTTCTTCTGTTGCCTCATGCAAAGGGCGAGGTTATACCGCGTCTCATTGTCCGATGGATTATTACGCAGACTCTCCTCATAGGCTTTGATGGCATCGGAAAAGAGCTGATGCTTCTGACACACCACTCCGATGTTGTGCCACACCATTGCCTTCCGTCGTTTGGCCGTCTCACTCCGTGCCGCATTCTGAAACTGCTTCACGGCTGCACTGTCTTTCTGCTGCATCAACAACGCACAGCCAAGATTATAAAGCGCCTGCGGATTGGAAGGGTTCTTCCCCAATGCCTTACGGTACTCTATCTCTGCCTTGGCATAGTTCTGCTGACGATACAGACGGTTACCACTTCTGACAAACTGTCTGTCACTCTGCGCATGGACATTAAGCACAGCTATCATGCACAAACCTAAAAGTGACAAGTATCGCTTGAATACGGTGTGTCGTATAATATTTATCATACTTTTCATATCACTTCTTTCTCTTAAAGAGCCTTACATTTTTCAACTTCGGGTTCTTTGCCTCCAAGATGCAGACCTCAACGATGAGGATAAGAAGGGCAAGGACAGCGAACGCCTGGAACTGTTCGTTATACTCACTGTAGATCACAGAGTCTGTGTCACCCTTCTGCAGTTTCGTTATCTGGTCATTCAGTTGTTCTTGTGCATCGGAAGTGTTGTCTACATGGATGTAAGTACCACTTCCCGCCTTGGCTATCTCTCGGCACATTTGCTCATTGAGTGCCGACATCACCGTCTGTCCGCTCGCATCCTTCATGTAATTGCCGTCTCCCAATGGGATCGGTGCCCCCTTGGGACTGCCGACACCTAAGATAAACACGTTGATGCCTTGCTTCTTCGCAGCCGCCGCTGCCTCCTCAGCTCCTCCTTCATGATCCTCACCATCGGTGATGACGATGATGGCGCGGCCCACCTTGTCCTGCTTCGTGAAACTGTGCATGGCAACGGTGATGGCACGGCCTATGTCGGTACCCTGCGTCTGAATGAGTGACGGGTCAATGTTCTGCAGGAACATCTTGGCAGAGACGTAGTCGCTTGTGATAGGCAGTTGGATGAATGCATCCCCGGCAAAGACCACCAGTCCGATCTTATCGTTGGTGAAATGATCCACCATGTTCTCAACCAGCATCTTGCTCTTGTCGAGGCGGCTCGGTGCCACATCCTGCGCAAGCATCGAATTGGAGATATCCATACAGATAATAGCCTCGATGCCATTGCGCTTCTCATGAGAGATCTTCGCTCCCATCTGTGGACGGGCGAGCATGATGATGAGCACAGCGAGCGCTGCGTTAAGCAACCAGAACTTCACGGCGGGACGATACTTCGACACGTCAGGCATGAGGTCTTTCACCAGGGCAGGGTCACCGAACTTCTTCAGTTTCCCCTTGCGACGACGCCACACGAAGAGTCTGACTAACGCCAGCAACGGTATCAGCCATAACAACCACAGATATATAGGATCTTCAAATCGAAGCATTTCTTTATATTCTTATACGTCTCAGACGAGACTTTATCATTTATTCATTTAACTACGGCAACCGTCTCAGGACTGTGTTGCGGAGCAGAATTTCGAGAAGCAGACAGAGCACAGCTGCCAAAGCAAAAGGCTGATAAGCCTCAAAGCGCTTAGAGTATTTCTTTACATCGAGTTTTGTCTTTTCCAACTGATCGATGTCCTGATAAATCTTCTTCAACTGTGCCGTGTTCGTAGCCCGATAGAAGTTGCCATCTGTCGTAGCCGCGATGTCACTCAGTGTCTTGGTATCGATGTCCACGGGGATATTAACATATTGCACCGTTCCTCCCACAGGCATCGGATAAGGTGCCACTTTGTTGGTACCCACGGCAATGGTATACACGCGTATGCCCAGCGACTTGGCTATCTGCGCGGCTGTCATCGGCGAGATGTCGCCCATGTTGTTGGAGCCATCGGTGAGCAGGATGACAACCTTGCTCTTGGCCTTGGAGGTTTTCAGGCGGGAGATGGCGTTGGCCAGTCCCATGCCGATCGCCGTACCATCCTGTATCAGTCCGCGGGCTGCGATATCCGTCCTCACATTCTGCAGGAGGTTCAGGAGCGAGGCGTGGTCGGTGGTCATCGGGCACTGCGTGAATGCCTCTCCGGCAAAGATCGTCAGACCGATATTGTCATTGGGGCGTCCTGAGATAAACTCCGCTGCCACATCCTTGGCTGCCTCTATGCGGTTTGGTTTCAGATCCTCAGCGAGCATGGATGTCGACACATCCATGGCGAGCATGAATGCAACGCCTTCCACC
>Ga0256404_1004167_pt1 | contig 27699 bp, 18 predicted proteins | sample RumenRJG_01DNA_FD_185990 | JGI IMG/M metagenome (GOLD analysis project Ga0256404, IMG submission 185990) | Bovine rumen microbial communities from Lethbridge, Alberta, Canada - RJG_01 | ecosystem: Host-associated > Mammals > Digestive system > Stomach > Rumen | place: Canada: Alberta | collected...
CGAAGTTGTTCCAGTTGTTGGCACCGCTGCTGTAGTTGGTGAAGGTGCTGACGAATGTCTCGCCCGGAGCTACCTTGATCAGGTCAGAGAATGCCGACCACCAACCTGTCGAGTTGTCGGCATTACCCACGCAGGTGTACATCTTGTCGACGACCTCGAACTGAGCGTAGCCGATGACAGGATTGCAGCTTTCGCCCTTGTAGGTCTTGTTGTAGACAGCCACGAGGGTCTTCGTGCCGAGCGAGTTCACGTCTGGAATGGCCTCGAAGGTCAGGTCCTGAGCGGTGACGGTCTTCGACACACCCTGCTCGAACTGAACCTCAGCAGTGACGTTAGCGGTGATGGCAGCCAGGTCGGTGCCCTGGAGCACCTTGCGGGGAGCACCCTTCAGCTCCATCGACAACGGCAGCTTGTCCTCAGCCGATGTGCATCCGCCGATTGGCTCCATGTCGGTGGCAAGGAAGTTGATGTAGGAACCCTCGGGCACCAGGAATGCACGGATGGTCGTGTTCGAAGCGTCGGCATTCAGGTTGGGCAGCGGAGTCTTCTGTGTGTATTCCTTCACGACGGTTCCATTGGAGATCTTCACGATGAGTCCGCCATTCGAGCGGTCGATGGTCAGCACTACGCGTCCGCCGAGCTTCTCGACGCCGGGATCGGTATCGGTCTCGAAGGTAAGCGTGCTTACCACGAGCGAACGGTCGATGTAGTCGCCCCACTCGGAGTTGCCGCTGGGCTGGTTGTCGAAGCGAATAGCACCATATTCCTTATAGTTGGCTGCACCGCGGTCCTCGTCGTTGCAGAGGATGAGTGCGAAGTTCTTATAGGTGTTGGAGGCGTTGGGGTTGATGTTCAGGTTGAACAGTCCGTGCCAGACACCACCCTCATTAATCTGATAGTACTTGGAGAACTGAGCCCACCAACCCGTGCTGAAGTCGGTAGCACCGATGGTGTAGACGTCTTCCATCATGCCTTCCAGTTCCTCGTCGTCGCTACCCTTGTTAGCATTGATCGAGTCGATCACCTCTTGGAGCCAGTCGGGGGAGTCTACGCTGTAGAGATCGCCACCCTCGCAGCTGGTCATCGTCAGCATTCCCAGTGCTGCTGCGCAGAAGGCCATTGCTAATTTTCTCATATATTTCATAATAATCTGAATTATCTATTATCAATTATTGATTTGTTATTCCCTTCCCCCTTCTCCCCTCTCCTTCGGGGAGGGGTCGGGGGGCGTAGGCCTTCCTTACTTCACTACCGGATGTACGGTCCAGCCCTTCTGAGCGAAATAACTTGCGTTATCGGTGTTGTTGTTGGCTGAGTTACCAGTGAGGTTGGGATTGTCGTTGAGTGTACCCTGGAAGATAGGCAGATACTCATGGCCCTGTACATAGGTGTCATAAGAGCTCTTGCTGCACATTCCATAATCTACGGCATCTTTCGGGGTGTAGGTGTACTGACCTGCCTCGTAGTTGCCCTTGGTCCAGAAGTTGAAGGCACCATGCTCCTTCAGCTGCTGCAGACGGTCGGCGCTGTAGAAGAATCCCCAGCGGATGAGGTCGAAGCCACGGCCGAACTCGCAACCGAACTCCTTCGGACGCTCCACGTTGGCAATCTGCTCGAACAGCTTGTCCTTCGTGTTGAAGTCGTTGAGCTTCAGACCGGCCAGGTTGGCACGTGCGCGCACCTGGTTAATCCAGTCAATGGCCTGCTGAGTAGGACCGTTCACCTCGTTCTCGCACTCGGCGGCACGCAACAGCACGTCGCTATAGCGCATGATGCGAAGGTTGATACCACAATGCAGACCGGTGACGACCTTCTCGTAGATGCCCGTGCGAAGGTTGGTGTTCTTGGCAATAGGCAGACCGCCATAGTTGTTGTTGGTCACGAGGAACTCGTCGGCAGTGAGCGTCTGCTTGTAAGCCACGTTGCCATACTCGAAGCCTTCCCAGTCGTTCTCGTAAGTGCCGATGGTCCAATAGAGGCGCGGGTCAAGCTTACCCTCGGTGGTGCGCTCCTGCTTGAAGAGGTTGTAGAGCCAGGGCGAAGCAGAGATGTCGGCCCAGCCACCACAGTCGCCAGGACCGTAGTTACTCTCAATGGCATGGCCCTGCGTTGCGTTGGCACTGGTGTTCACCGGTGTCCACTCGTCGTCGGTGCCCTGTGAGCCGTAGTCGAGGAACTGAACTTCGAACAAGCTCTCGGCGTTGTTCTCGTAGGCAGGACCCTCACGGAAGTTGTCGCCATAGTTCTTCATGAGCTCATAGTGGCCGTAGTTGCCAGCGATGATGCTCTTCAGCACGTCGAGTGCCTCGTTATACTTGTGGCGCATCATCAGCGTGCGGGCCAAGAAGCCGGCAGCAGCACCGCAGGTGGCACGACCCTTGGCCCACTCACCACCCTCGTCGCGTGAAGGCAGCAGACCCATAGCCTCAGCGAAGTCGGCTTCCACCTGATCCATCACACGGTCATACTGTGCGAAGGTGTTCTCGTCGCCCTCTTCCTTGTTTGAAGCATAGAGGCCGTCGAGTGTCGAATACTGATTGTAATCTGTTATGAGTGCGGGGTTCTGATAGTAACCGGCAAGATTGTAATAGGCCAGACCGCGAATGAACAGGGCTTGGCCCTTGATGCGCTTCATCTGTTCTGAGAGGTTGTCACCCGTGGTACGGGAGAGCACAAAGTTGCAAACGTTGATGGTGTAGTACCAGTCGCGCCACGACCACTGACCGATTTCGTCGGTGATGGGTTCGTTCAGGTCGTCGAAGGGCATGTACCATACCTGCGAGGCGTTCCAAGCCTCATCGCCGCGCATCACGTCGATGTTGTAGCCTACACGTGCGTAGGTTCCTTCCATACGAATGTGGTTGTAGCAGGCAATGACACTCTCCTCCAGATCGTTGGCTGTGAAGCCAAAAGTTCCTGATGTTTGCTCGTTGGGGTTCGTCAGTTCCAGCTTGTCGCTGCACGAAGTCATCGCGCCGAGGCCCAGGAACAGGGCAAGTGAAATTTTATATAGTTTCATAATAATACTATCTTATTATATATATGATCAGTTTTCAATTCTTTAGAACGAGAAGAGTATACCGCCCATGAAGCTACGTGCGCTGGGATAAGAGCACCAGTTGTAGCCCGGGGTGAACGTACCGCCGGCATAGTCGACGTTGTATCCGTGATAGCCTGTGAAGGTGTAGAGGTTCTGTGCCGAAACATAGATGCGGGCACCGCTGATCACACCCTTGAACACCTTGTTAGGGATGTTGTAGCCCAACTCCACGTTAGCAATCTTCCAATAAGCAGCGTTTTGAATCTTGCGCTCGCTGAACAGGTCGTTCCAAGCCAAAGTAGCGTTGTTAGCATAGTATGTGCGGGGCACGTCGGAGAGATAAGTCGTTCCGTCGTCCGACCAGCGGTTGGCACCAAGCAGGGCAACGTCCTTGTTGGCAGGACCATAGCACGAATTCAAGTTGTTGTAGATACCATCGGCAACGTGGTAGTTCAATGCGCCGAAGGTAGAGATGCTCAGGTCGAAGCCCTTGTACTCGAGGCGGGCGCTCAGACCGTAGTTGATCTTCGGCAGACCACTGCCAAGCACCACCTGGTCGTAAGCATCGACAACACCGTCGGGAGCGCCATCGGGGCCGCTCACGTCCTTGTAGAGGCAGTCACCGACGTTGGCGCCGTTTTGTGTGGCGTGGTTGTCGATGTCGGCTTGCGTGCGTGCGATACCTTCATATACCCATCCGTAGAACTTACCAACTTCCTCGCCCACTTCCGTCTTGTAGGCGCCGGTGATGTAGCTCTCGGTGCCGAAGCCCAGCGACGTCACCTTGTTTTTCAAGGTGCTGAGGTTGGCCGAGATGTCGTACTTCAGCGGGTGGTCGTGATTGCGATAGGTAGCCGAGAACTCCAGACCGCTGTTCTCCATCTCGGCTGCGTTCATCGTCACAGAGGTGTTGGCCACACCGGCGTTGGCAGGCACGGGCACGTTGTAGAGCAGTTCGGTAGAAATGTTCTTGTACCACTCAGCGGTGAACTCCAGGCGGTTGTTGAACATGGCCAGGTCGAGACCCACGTTCATGGTCTTCTTCTTCTCCCAAGCGATGTTCTCGTTGACAAAGGTCGAGATGGCAGAACCCGTCACGGCCTGGTTGCCGAACGAATAGGTCATGTTGTTACGATTCATCGTGGCCTGATAGGCATATTCACCGATGTTCTCGTTACCGAGCTCACCATAGCTGGCGCGCAGCTTGAACATGTTGATGACATCGCTGCTCACGGGGAAGAACTTCTCCTTGTCCAGACGCCAACCTACAGAAACAGAGGGGAACGTACCCCAGCGGATGTGCTTCGTCAGACGCGAGCTACCATCGCGACGCACGATGGCCGACAGCAGATACTTGCCGTCGTAGTCGTAGATGAGACGACCGATGAACGAGTTCAGGGCGTGTGTGTATTCATAGGAAGACGCATTGCGCGTGCCGGCATGCTGCAGCTGCAGGAAGTAGGGCTCCGGGAAGTTCACACCCCAGCCGTTCAAGAGGTCGGAGTTCTCCTCCTCATAGGTGATACCACCAAGCAGATTCAGGTGGTGCAGACCGAACATGGCATCGTAGGTCAGCGTGTTCTCAACGAGGAAGTCAGCGTAGGTGCGCTTGTTTCTGTCAAGACGCTCGTTGCTCTTGTCGAGGTACACACGGTTGCTCTGAATCCATGCCGACACCCAAGTCTTGTCCTGGGCGTGGGTCTTGCTATAAGAAAGGTTCAGCTTATAATCCAGCTTGTGGTTCTTGCTCTCCACGCCGATCATCTTCAGCAGGTCTACTTCGGCAGAACCGGTAGCGACCACGCGGTCAACGATGGTATTACGTGTCACGAGATTGTTCACGAGCAGGGGGTTCGAAGCCGAGATATCACCGTGGATGGTGTCGTAGTACACACCATAGCCGTAGGCGTCGTAGTTGTAGCTGCTGGCCGAGCCGACCTTGTCATCGAGCACCCATGTGGAGGGGTCGTAAGCCTTGATGGTGGGCTGCATTGACAGTGTACCACCGAGCACGTTATAGCCCGTCATACCGTACAGACCCTGGATGTACTCCTGGGCATTCGAGATACCCAGACCGTCCTGTGAGGAGTGCGAGTACACGAGGCTGGTGCGGAACTTGACGAACTTTGTATCCATTGTATTATTCACGCGAGCGGTGAAACGCTGGTAGTTAGGACCGGCACCCTCAAGGGTTCCCTTCTGGTTGAAGTAGTCCAGACCAATGTTATAAGTGTTGTTGGCGCCGCCGCCGCTGAGGTTCACATTGTGATTTTGGCGGATACCCGTCTTGAACACCTCGTTGAACCAGTCGGTGTTTGTGCCATCCATGAAGTGATACTGGCCGTCTTCACCCATGCTGTAGCCACCGGGCAGAGGTGTGCCACTGTTGGTGCAGGCCTGAGCAAGGTAGTTGCTGTATTGGTCGGCATTCATCAAGTCGTAGGTGCTGCTGGGAATCTGGTCGATACCGAAATAGCCCTTGTAGTCGAGCTTCAGCGGCTGGTCCTTCTTACCGTTCTTCGTGGTGATGATGATCACACCGTTTGCAGCACGCGAACCATAGATGGCACCTGCCGATGCGTCCTTCAGCACCTGGATGGTCTCAATGTCGTTCGGTGAGAAGTCGCGGATGGTAGTACCCATGGGCACGCCGTCAATGACGTACAGAGGGGCTGTGCTACCAAACGAACCAATACCACGGATGCGAACCGACGGGTCGGCACCGGGCTGACCGTCAGAGGTGATCTGCACACCGGCTACCTTACCCTCGAGCATCGTCGAGATGTTCGAGTTCGAAACCTTCTTCATTTCCTCGGCATTCACAATCGACACAGAACCAGTCAGGTCGGCCTTCTTCTGAGTACCGTAACCCACAACGACCACCTGATTCAGTGTCATGGCGTCGCTTTCCATCTGAATAGTGCCAAGAACGGCGCGACCGCGCACGGCCACCTCCATGTCCTTGAATCCTACATAGCTCACGATGAGCACACCATTGGCAGGAACATCCAACTGGAAGTTTCCGTCAAGGTCTGTGACGGCACCGCCTTCGGCGTCCTTCACCCTGACCGTTGCTCCAATGAGTGGTTCACCGTCCTGGTCAACAACCTGACCGCTGACCTTGATGGTCTGCTGCTGCTCCACTGCGGCAGCTGCCGTGGTCGGAATCATGGTGAGTCCGCACATGGCACCCAGACACAGCATCGCAGAGAATAATACTTGTTTTCTCATTGCTTGTTGGTTTTAAAGTTTGTTGTTATAAAGTTAGTTATTCGGTTTATAAAGGAAAAGAGTGAGTATCCTACAACACTTCACGTGCATAAATTATATTCAGCAAGATCGCTAAACATCCGCAAAATTACACCATAAAATAAGTAGAGAGGTGGACAAAACGACTTATTAGGTGGACAAAACGTATCGGAGGGGGATTTTCTTTTATTTGTGCACCACTACTGTAGGAAGCTGGACGGCGTGGCACCATATTGGCGGGTGAAGCAGCGGGTGAAATACTTCGGGTCGTTGAAACCTACGCTAAAGGCTATCTCGGCAATATTACGGTGGTCGCCACGCATCAGGATCTGCTTCGCAATGTCGAGGCGGTAGCTGCGAATGAACTGGCTTGTGCTCTGCCCGGTGTGTTCGTTCAGCTTCTTCGCCAACAAGCTACGGCTCATGCCAATCTGCTGGCAGAAGTCGGCGACATCGAACTCGGAGTTCATGTAGTTCTTCTCCATGATTTCCATCACACGCTCCATAAACGGACGCACATTCTTCTGCGCTTCTTCCACATCAGCCTCCACGCTCTTCTTCGAACTCTCCAAGTAGCGCTGCTGACCGTCGAGGATGGTCTGTATGCGCTGCTGCAGTTCATAGGGGTCCTCGCTCTCGCGCAACACCTCCTCGATGGGTCGCATCAGGCGCTCGGCTTCCTGTTGTTTCGCCAGCTGCAGCCGATGCAGGTGCATCCGCCGCAGGAAGTAGCTCAGCGAAAGCAGGGCTGCCGTGGCCAGGAGCAAGAGGAACCACCACGTCTTCCAGAAGTAAGGTGCCACGTGGACGTCAATGCTGATGTGCGGCACTTGCAACTGCTCGGCACCATCGCCGTCGGCAGTGGGCGGAGCGTCGTAGGCAGAGGCATAGCGCACCTCAAACACGTAGTCGCCGGGCGGCAGACTGGTGTATCGCACGCTGTGCTGGCCTGCCGGCAGGGGTGTCCACTCCTGCTCGAATCCTTTCATGCGATAGCTGTAGATGCCCTGCGTCTCATTGCCATAATGCAGGGCCGAGAACTCAATGTTAAACGACTTGTCGCTCTCTCGGAGCGTAATACGGCGCGCCAGCGCGATGTTTTGGCTGATGTAGGGCCCGCCGGCCTCAGCCATTTGGTTGTTCACGGTGAGTAGGGTGAAATGCAGACGGCCCTTGTAGGGCGGTGCCGTGTTGGCGTCGTAGAGCACGGTCAGGCCTTTGTCGGAACCGAAGTAGAGCGAGCCGTCGTGGGCGCGCTGGGCCGAGTTCCAATAGAACTGCGACGACAGCAGACCGTCTTCCTCATGGTAATTGGTGAATACGGCGGTGCGGGGATTGAAGTGCGAAAGGCCATGCACAGTGGTTACCCAAAGCATGCCGTTCTGGCCTTCGGCAATGCCGCGCACGGCGTTGTTGCTCAGGCCATCGCTCACGCGGAAGGCGGCGAACGTCGACCGGCCTTTCTTCACGCCGGTGCGCTTGTAGAGTCCGTAGCCGTTGCTGCCCAGCCAAAGCGTACCGTCACTGGCCTGGCAGAAACAGGTAATCTTATCAATGATTCGGCTGTCGGGTTGGTCGAGCAGGTATTTATAGTGCTCATAGCGGAACGGGCGGCGTGTCAGGTCGATGTCGACGGTTCCCTCCAGGCAGCCCATCCAAAGGTGGCCGTCGGAAAGGACGATGCTACCAATGCACCCTCTGAAGTTGCGACAGCCAGGGAACGGGTCGTACACCACTCCTTTTGCGAGGTCGTAACAGAAGATGCCGTCGTTGCTACCAATCCAGATGGCTTGGTTGATGGAGTCGTACTGCAGTGCGCCAATGAAGTTCAGCAACGGCTGGTAGCTCGCGTCCACGGGCAGCGGGCGCACGGTGGCTGCCGGACCGTCGAGCGACAGCATGTTCAGTCCCCCACCCCATGTGCCAATGTAGAGCTCCTGCTGACGCGCAACACCCGTCGCCGAGCCGCCCCGCTGTGCCGACATCGCTAATGCCGACACACTGTTGTGTGTGAGGCCGCTGTTCTGCGAGGTGTAGTGTGTGAACACATCGCTGCCGGGCCGCTTCCGGTTCAAGCCTCCTTCCACCGTTCCCACCCAGAGGGTGCCATCGTCTTGCGTGAGCATGATGTTCACCGCACCTGCCGAGATAGCGGCGCTCTGTTGGCTGTCGGCGCCCTTTTGGCCAATGTAGTGGCGCACGTTCAGCTGGCGTGCCACATATCGCACAATGCCACCACCCTCGGTGCCCACCCAGAGCTGACCGCAGATGGTGCGCAGGCAGTTCACGAAGTTACTGCTGCCAGTGGCAGTCTTCTCAATGTCCAGATGTCGGATGGTCGGCTCAGTGCCACTCACCACGTCGATGCCTTGCAACGTTCCCACCATCAGCTGGCCCTCGGCATCGGTGGTCAGTGCCGACACATAGTCGTGCGAGATGCCCGGTGTCGTTGCATGGCGATAGGCTGTCACCTCGTTTCGGAATGGGTCGTAGACATACAATCCGTTGTTCGTCGCAATCCAGAATTGCTGCTGGTGGCGCGCCACATCGGTGATAAACGCCACGGGCAGGCCGTTCAGCTTCGGCGAGATGTTACTCGCGCTGATTTTCCCATTGTCAACGGCGAGCTTTCGCAGCGTACCTCCAAAGGCTGCCCACGGCTTTCCATCACCATCGAGGTCGCCAATGAACACATCGGGTGTATTGCTATGCGTGGCGAAGCGGTAGAGCTGTTCCACATCGCCCCGCTCGTCGAACACGATACAGTAGATGTTGTCCATCGTCACCACCCAAATTTTTCCCTTTTCATCGCAGCACACGTGCAGCGACCGCTCCTGCAGCACCTCCTGCACAGACACATCCTGTCGAGGTGTGGTGAGTGTGGCAGGCTTCAGCGTGTTCAAGTCAAGGACGGCCGTGAACTCGTCGAACGACACCCACAGCCTATGGAACGTGTCCTCGCAGATGTTCCGACACGAGTTGCTCGGCAGCTGCAGTCCCGGACTGCCTACGCCAAAATCCAATATCGAGAAGCCGTCGTAGCGCATCAGGCCACCGCCATGTGTGGCTATCCACACAAAGCCATCGGAGTCGGCAAAGATGTCGTCTACATAATTATTCGGCAACCCATGCGCCATGTTCAAGTACAACACGTTGAACCGCTCGGCACCTTGCTCCTGTGCATGGAGGCCGAGTGACGTGAAAAGGAGCAGAAGCCCCACCCACATGTTTTTCATTCCTTTCTTCATATTGTTCATCCGTGTCAGTTTTCAATTATTTATCCGCTATGCAGGCGCGCCGCGTCCCTTTATTTCAGTGTCATCAGTAAAACATCCTATGCTTTTTCTTTTTCCTTGTTTTCTACTGTTTTTTAAAGGACGCGGAGCGTATTCGTCAGTCCGTGTCATCCGTAGTGACAAACTTCATCGGCAGATGCGAGAGCGTCACTTCTTCCTGGCGGCCTCCCTCCGTGGCATATCGCACATACCACGGCCGCGGCAGCACGTACATCGGTGGTGCATCGAGTCCATGTGGCACGTCTTTGGTTGCCTCGCCCACCTCCAGCGTGGCCTCCATGTTCGGGAAACCACCGCCCGTCTGCTGCGTATAGTCCTGCTGCTCAGGGTCTTCGTCGTGGTCGTTGGTCTCCATATACATCTTATATTCCACTGCGCGCGCATAGAGCGTGCCGTCGCTGCGCTCGCCATACTTCACACGATAGTGGCGCGACCACTTCTCAATCTTATAGCCGGTGAGCATCTGCGCCATCGCATACAACACCTTGGGCACACGCTCATGACGATTCGTCTCCGTGCCCGTGAACCGATAGGCCTGCAGAATCACACAGCGCGTGGTGTCGAGCACCAGCCGTCCACGGTCGTCGGTGCGGTGCTTCGAGCGGAACACCAGCTCCACCTCCCCACGGCTGCGACCCTCATAGTCCGGGTCCTCGGCCCAACGATGCCCACTGATGAAGCCACGGTCCAGCTCTGCCACGAAGTCCTCGTAGAGCATGCGCCGCAAGTTCGCCACATCGGTAAGCGTAGTGCTATCGCTGGCGCTGACGATGCTACTATCCACAGCCATCGCATACAGTTTGTCGTCGCGGCCAAGCGTGCGTAGCCATCCCGTCAGGTCGTAGCGGTACATGCTGCGCTGGTCAAGGCTCGTCGTACGATAGCGCATCGGCAGTGTGTCGCGCCGCGAAAAGTATCGCTGTTGCTTCGTCTTCACCACCTCCCGTAGCTTCTCGCCAATCCATGCCGGCTCCTTGTTCGTCACCACCACCTCCGCCGTCACGCGGTAGCGCGGCTTCAGCCAAATGGTATCGGGCAGCGACCGCAGCTGCTGCGACTCGTAGTTCAGGTGCGACACCGTGAGCCTTCGAAACGCGAACGACACCTGTGCCACACCTTGCTCATCGCTGATGGCGGCACGAAACCGGCCACCCTCCTTAGCATACAGCGATGCACGCTCCACGGGCTCGCGTGTGACGGCGTCTGCCACCACCACCCGTTGCTGTGCCTGCGCCGTGCAGGCCGCTGCCGCCCATGCCACGATCAGCATCGCTCGCTTCATCATGTTCTTCCTCAGTTAGGCTCTTTTCCTTTGCAAATATAATCATTATCCTTCAAATAATTGGTGTTTTGCTTAAAAAACTAATCATTTTTGATAATTCCGCCGCATTTACCTCCCATTATTTTATAAACTTTGGGAATAATATAGCAGATGGCACAAAACGGCCTGATGAAAGACCCCAAAGGGGTCTCATGTGCATAACCGCGGGTCTTGACCCGCGGTGGATGACATCTCCCCAGACATCCGACCCCAAAGGGGTCGCACATCATCAAGCAGACGAATTGGGATACTGGTTGCTGTGCGTCCCCCTTGGGGACGAGGGCATATATCAGAGTTTTTATTCCGCAGGTCAAGACCTGCGGTTCTTTCTCCGCTTCAGCTACGAAAGCGTCTCCTACGTCGCCGAGCGATGCACATGTGACCTCTTCGAGGTCATTGTTCCATCTGCTATATAATTCCCAATTGTTTTTTTATGTCCGTCTTGGTTTTTTATGTTTTCCAAAGCCCGCATCGCGGACAATCTTACTTGACCTCAATTTCTACGTCCTCGAATATTTTTTTACAACCATCTGTTGCATTGTCAAAAAAAAGATGTATTTTTGCAAAAAACATATCGACATGGAGCAATACTTTCACAAAATGACGACTTGTCTCGGCCTGGTGGCAATGGCTTGCCTCGCTGCCCTGCTGACGGGTTGCAACAACACAACAGACATGGAACAGCAAGTGGATGAACTTTACAGCAGGATGTCGCAACAAGAGCGCATCGCCCAGCTGAAAAGCATGTATATGGACGACCTCTTCGGCGAGGACGGACAGTTGGACACCGCGAAGTGTCGCAAGCTCATTCCCAATGGCATCGGCCACTTCTCGCAGTTCTGCATGCAGCAGCCACGCGACCCTAACGACCTGCGCGACCGGGTGGCAGCCGTGCAGCAGTGGCTCATGGACCACACGCCCAACGGCATACCAGCACTCATGCACGAAGAGGTGCTCTCGGGCATCAACACCGTCGGCGCCACCATCTATCCGCAGCAGATCGGACAGGCCTGCTCGTTCAATCCTGAGCTGGCAGAGCTGAAGACGCGCCAGACGAGCAGCGCCCTGCGCCGCATGGGTGGTGTGCTGGCACTGTCGCCGATGGTCGACGTGTGTCGCAATCCTTCGTTCAACCGACTGGAGGAGTCGTATGGCGAAGACGCCTATCTGTCGGCCGTCATGGGCACGGCGTTTGTGCGAGGTCTGCAGCAGGGCGATCTGAAGAAGGGTGTGTCGGCGTGCTCGAAGCACTACCTGGGCTATGGCGGCGGTGGCGATGCCGACGAAAAGGAGCTCATGGAGGAAATCCTCATGCCCCACGAGGCGATGATCCGCCTGGCGGGTAGCAAGGTGGTGATGCCGGGCTATCATGCCGTACATGGCACGAAGTGTGTCGCCAACAGCGAGATCCTGCAGGACATCCTGCGCGACTACGTTGGCTTCGATGGCATGGTGGTGAGCGACTACACCGCCATCGACCAGCTCCCCGACCTCGAGAGCCCCGTTGAGAAGGCTGCCGCTGCCATCAACGGCGGCAACGATGTCGACTTCCCCTTCGGTGCGAACTATCAGCACTTGCAGGAGGCCATCGACCAAGGGCTGGTGTCGCCCGACGTGCTGGAGCGTGCCGTGAAGAACGTGTTGCGGCAGAAATGTCGCGCCGGACTCCTCGACAAGAATCCCTATCTCTATGATAAAAAGCCCATCCAGCTCGACACACCCGAGGAGCGGCAGACGGCTTACGACATCGCCACGCAGTCGGTGGTGCTGCTCGAGAACAATGGCATCCTGCCACTGAGCAACGGCTTCGCCGTCAACGCGGCCTTAGGGAAGCACTCGTCGGTGCTTGTGACGGGACCGAACGCCAACTCCATCTGGGCGATGTGCGGCGACTACAGCTATCCCGCCATGTCCTATTTCTGGAAAAAGCTTGACTACACCTCCGAACAGCCGCACATCGTGAAGCTCCTCGAGGGAATGACCGAGCGCAAGCCCGCCGACGTGGACATCGTCTATAGCCGCGGCTGCGACTGGACGGAAGAGATTGAAACCAAGTATGGTGAGCTGGGCGACGAGCGCGCATGGGAATACGAGCTCCTGCATCGCAAGGTCGACGCCGGTGAGAAGGCCGACTGGCAGGATGCACTCGCCAAGGCGCGGGAGTGCGATGTCATCGTCGCTGCCGTGGGCGAGAACGTCATGCTCTGCGGCGAGAACCGCGACCGCACGTCGCTGCGCCTGCCGGGTCGCCAGGAGCAGTTCGTCAAAGAGCTCATCGGCACCGGCAAGCCCGTGGTGATGGTCATCTTCGGCGGACGTGCACAGGTGGTGTCGGGACTTGCTGAGCGCTGTGCCGCCGTCATCCAAGCATGGTATCCAGGCGAGGAAGGCGGCAATGCCGTTGCCGACATCCTCTATGGAAAGGTGTCGCCGTCGGGGAAGCTCTCCGTGAGCTATCCCAGCAAGGAGGTCTACGAGCCCATGTGCTACAACAACCCCTCGCCGATGCCCGTCCATCCCTCCCTACAGGCCGCCGGCCCCCAGCTCGTCACACCGAACGTGCAGTGGCCCTTCGGCTATGGTCTGAGCTACACCACGTTCGAATACAGCAACCTGCAGGCCACAAGCGAAGTTCCCACATCGGCAGAGGCCGTCGACATCACGTTCGAGGTGAAGAACACCGGCAAGATGGCTGCCGATGAGATTGCACAGATCTACCTCTCGCCCACCGATGCCCAGCAGCCCATCCGTCCACTGCAGCTGCAGGGCTTCACCCGCATCACGCTGGCTCCCGGCGAGAGCAAGACCGTCCACGCGAAGCTCTTCACCGAGCAGTTCGGCTACTACAGCCACCAAGGCCAGCGCCAGTGGAACGTCGCACCGGGCAAGTATGTGGTGAAGGTTGCCAGCTCGTCAGCCGACATCAAGTTGCAAGAGCCCGTCACCCTCACCGGCAACCCCGTCAGCAAACCCATCAGAGACCATTACTTCTCCCTCTGTACCGTGAAATAAACCGCGTCTCATTCGTTCCAATTTTCCGAATTATATGTGAAAATCCGTAAAAACGGGGCGTTTAATTCTTAAAATAATATAATCTTTTTGGGGGTGTTCCCGAGTTCTGGGACACCCTCTGTTGTATCTTTGCACCCGATTTCATCTATCACACACGTTTAACAATCAAAAGAACAATAAACCATGACACAAGAAGAAATTATTGAGATTCTGCAGGCAATGCGAGAAGCCGGCATGAAGTTCGAAATCTGTGACACACCCGTGCCGTTTTATCCCGAGGGCGTATCGGCCGGCATCCCAAAGGAAACCTTAGACCAATGCGCAAAGGAATACATCATGATTCCCCGCTCCATACTGGGCAACAGGTTGTTTATCTTCACCGAGGTGAATGGAGACTCGATGATTGATGCCCACATCTACCACAAAGACATTGTCCGCGTGGAGATTACCGACCACTTCCACGAGAAAGACATCGTGGTAAGCTTCTTGGACAACCAAAGCGTACTGAAAGTGTACCACGAAGACGAAAGGGGCGACGTCTGGCTGCTGCCGAGGAATAAAGACTACAAACCCATCCGCGTGAGGGACTACGACGATATACGCATCATCGGGAAGGTGACCAAGGTGGAGAGCAATCCACCCGTCATCACCGACTACGAGATCAGGGATGCCATGAACAAGGTGGAGGAGGTGCAGCAGGCAGAGATAATTCCCACCGACGACATCGTGCGCGACACCATCGAATTCGTGATACCGGAACTTCAGAAGACCAGCCGCCTATGGTTCTCTGTCTACAGGTCGCTGGTCGACAAGCGGTATCTGAGCCGCAACTCCCTGAACGAGTTCATCACTGCCATGAGGAGGCTCTTCCCCGACCGGCTGCTCAACATCAACACCAAGGACCTGGGCCGCTTGGAGACCGGCTGCTTCCGCAAGCCCATCCGCTTCTGGAATGAGTACGATGCACCCGTCAAAGGTAAACCCTTCGAAAGATACTACGGTCTGGCGACAAGGATGCTGGATATGCTATAGAAAACACACCACTCCTACAAATAAATAGCAAGCACTGTGGGCGATGTGTATCACCACACCGCCCGCCTGCGCTGCCGCCCGTCGGTGCGTGTCTGCACATGCAGCCAACGGCTGCTGCCCTTTCGTTCCATGATGAGCATGTCCACCCACTTGTTTTGTCTCAATATGTCAAAGAGCACTTTTGCGTGTTCGTCGTTGTCGACGTGAATGTCGGCAGCGAGGCCGCGCAGGTGGTAGGAATTCGGTACGCCTCCCACCCGGGCGTTCAGACGCTTCGACCGGTAGCCGCTGTTGATGTAGACGGGTCGGCCGATGGTATCGCGCAGGGGCTGCAGCACCCGTGCACATAGGAACGTGAGGTTCAGGATGACCTCGCCCGTGGGCATGTCCTGCAGTTTTCCGTGGCTCGTCGCCATTAGCTCCTCTAACGTGAAATTCTTACTCAGCCGCATGTCGATTTTTTTATCAAGAATTTGAGAATTTGAGAATTTTTTCTTCATGCAAATGAATTGACGAGAATTCGTCGCAAGCGACGAGACAGGAAATTGCTTGCAATTTCTTCTCTAAATCTCAATAATTCCCACTCATGCAACGAAAAATTCTCCAATTCTCTAATTCTTGACCTTAATAATATACAATTGCCATTTTGAAAGATTTTGAATCTGATTTTTGTTTAATTTCTCGCGTAGCGACCCATTGCCCGTTGTAGGCGACTGGGGGCTTCAGAGCAGCCATCGATATGGCTGCGGCCCCACCAAGGGGAGCGAATCCCTCATTCGCGACGGGGGAACGGGGTTTATTCCCCGTCCGCAAGCTGTCATGTGCCTTGCTGATGGGCAATAAAGCCCATCCCTACAAACTGGGTGTGGGTCTCCCAACGCTGGCGCGCACTCCCCTCCCTGCAGGGGAGGGGTTGGGGGAGAGGCCTCTACACCAGCGTGGATATGTGATGAAGCCAGCCGGTGCCCACGATGGTGCCGCCCAGCAGGGCAACACCTTCGGCAGGGGCACCGGAAGCAGCGGTGGTTACTGACAGCGTCGAACCGATGGCGGTGAGAATCGCCACGATGAGCTGAATGATGTACTTGATGGTTTCTTTCTTCATTTTCTACTGATTGTTTTTTTGTTTTTGATAACGGAAATACTCGGAAAATCTCGGAAAACACAGAAATCACGACCGTGATTTTATTTTCGTTTATGTTTGAAATATTTCGCTGGAAACACAGAAAAGTAGCTATTTGCCCTCGCTGCTCCATCGTTTCCGTTTCTTCCGTTTATTTCTGTTTCTTTCCGTTGTTGATGTTAACGCAGCATTGCACCTGTCCTCCAGTTGCAATCATTCCAGAGAGTCGGAGCATTGCTTTCAGTCAGCCAAAGCATTGCTTTCAGACTGCAAAAGCATAGCTCCCAGCGTCTAAAGTCAATGAGGTAGCGATGCAAAGTCAATGCTTTTGCTTTCTAAAAGCATTGCTCCTGCACCGCTACCCATTGCTTACGGATTCTGACCGTTGCCCTCGTCGTCCTTGTCGACATCGTTCTCGTTGGTCTCCTCGACCTGCAGGCCCTGCAGCATGGCCTTGACGCGCTGACCAGCGGCGTCGATGGTCACCTCAGGCTGGAAGTTGATGCGAGCACCAACCACGTGCTTCGAAGCGGAGAAGTCCTTCGCAGTGTCGGCAGGCTTGGTCTTCAGACCAATCTTGAACGAGCCGAAGCCGTCAATCTTGACACGGTTCGAGTCCTGCATCCACTTCTTCAGAACGACAACCATCTCGTCGAGCACGGCGAGAACGTCAGACTTCTTCACGGAGACGTTCTCCTGGATTTCCATTGCCATCTGCTTGAGAGTCTTGGGGCGGGAGTTGTACACCGCACGGGCGTACCACTTGCCGCGATTCTTCGACTCGGCACGATTGTCCTGATAAAGCTTGTAACGTACAGACATTGTTTTTCATGGTATTAGATTAAACATATCCAAGGCTCCTCCACGCCTCGGCTGTGGGCAAATCCACTCTTCGGAAATGCGATGCAAATTTACAAAATTTGCTTGAAATATGCAATAGGTTTCTATGAAAAAAGTAGCCAATTTTCAAAAAATAGGGTAAAAAAACCGACACAACATATTATTATATATTGTGTCGGCAAATTGAAGATTGTGGGGGAAAAATGGGCTGGGTGTTCACATCGGCCTGAAAGGCCAACAGCTGCCAGCCCAGGGCCGCTCGGCGACGAAGGAGACGCTTTCAGAGCGAAGCGGGGAAAGAACGCCCTGGGTTGTATGATGCAAGGGGAAGCCCGCCCTGTAAGGGCAAAAGCTTTATCTTTAGAATGCAAGCTGGTTTGCCTAGTTTTTTTTATCAAGAATTAGAGAATTAGAGAATTTTTCTACCTGCAAATGAATTAATAAGAATTCGCCGCAAGCGACGAGAATGGCTGCAAGGAAATAGGAAATTGCTTGCAATTTCTTCTCCAATTCTCAATAATTCCCACTCAAGAAAAGAAAAATTCTCTAATTCTCTAATTCTTGATAAATAATATGTTTAGGGCAAAAGCTTTTGCACTTACAGCGCGAAAATCCAACGACCACACAAAAACCCAGGGCGATGCCCTGGGCTGTTAGCTGCTGCCCCTTTGGGGCGTCGCTGGGTGCTCGTTGTTGTTCGGGCAGACACGGGGGTCTGCCCCTACGGCTGGATGTCGACAACGCTGGGCGCGTGGCTTCCACCCTTTTGGGGGGATTAGAGGGGGGCTCCCTATCCGTAGCGCCAACTATAGTAGTCCTGCGCATCACGGAAGCCGTGGCTTTCCCACTCGTCTTCGGTGTCATCTCGTAGCTGCTCCAGCAGGTTGGAGAGCAGGTCGCTCATCGAGAGGTTTTCGTTCAGATACTCCAAGACGGCTTGTTCCAAGCTGTCGTAGTACTTCCAGCGGCCAGCCTTGCCTTTGCCGCCGGTGATCTCCACTTCCAGCGTGTTTTCACCGATGTGTGGCCAATTAGCCCACACCTGCACATCGTACTTCTTGCCGCCATATTCATACTTGATGCAGGCGGTACACGAGTGGCTTCTCGAGCCGCTCTCTTCGCAGTAGTCCCACTCAAACGAATCGTTGAGCTCATAGATTGCATCGGTGAGGCGTTCGCCTATGTCGGTAATAATTTCGTTTCGGTTCATTGTTTTTTATCGGAAAGAAATTAGAATAATTTTGATAAATTTTGAATTAGATTTTGATAAATTTCTCGCGAAGCGACCCATTGCCCGTTGTTGTAGGGACGGGGTTTAATCCCCGTCCGCAAGCTGTCATGTGCCTTGCTGATGGGCAATAAAGCCCATCCCTACAAACTGGGTGTGGGATTCCCAACGCTGGGTGCGTGGCTCCCGGGTTATCGGTGGGTGTTATATTCTCCCTCGCAGACCTTCAAGAAGTGCTCCTCGTCTAATATCCAGTCGAACGATGCCACAAAGGTGTTGCGCTTTCCGTTGCCGTTCAAGAACGGGCTGCGTGCGGCATTTCGAAATGCTTTCTCTATCTTCTTGATTCCGTATTTCTTGTGAACCGCAACATATCTTTCCGTTCTTTGGTCGTTGAAATCCTGGATTCGCGGTATCTTGCTATCTGCGTTGTCGAGAATGCCGTTGAACCACGGCAAGACGTTCTTCAGGCAATATTCCTTTGCTTCTTCCATATTAAAATTTGCCGCCGCTGCTGCCGCTTCCTCTGCATTAGCGACTGGTTCGCTAATGTCTACAGCAGCGCAGCTGCTGCTTTCATTTTCATTTTCACTTTCATTTTCTTTTTCTATTTCCTTTTCTATTTCATTTTCCTTTTCCTTTTCTTTTTCATTTTCATTTTCTTTTTTATGCATTGCAAAATATGCATTTGCATTTTTTGAGTGGTTTTCCCATCGTTTGTTGGCAGCTTCCTTTCTTTTTTCGCACAACTGCTGATATTTTTTTATATCGATGTTGATTTGCATGCGCATGAAGCGGAAGGCCAACAGGATGTCGGATTCCACGAGTTGCTCTTCCTTTTGTAAGTCGAGCGACCCATCGTTGAGCCAAGTGAAGATGTGGCGGAAGAGCCTTCCCAGCTGCTCATCGTTGAGACAGCTGAGAGGCTCCCATTGGTTGGGATAGAGCACAAAGGCTTTAGGCTTTTTCATCATTTTCAAAGTTTAGGTTGGCTTCAATCCACGCTGAATGCAGGGTGTAGTGATGAACATTGACCAGATGCACAAACTCGCGATACATCGGCACGGAGATGTAGCGAGGGCGAAAGCCGTGGAAGCGGTATTTCTTTATGATATGATCATTCACATTGCCACCCATTGCCCTTTTGCATGCTTTCGCACTATGGAAGAGCCATTGCAGGTGGCCGCGCTCGTCGAGCAAGGCCACAGGCTTTACTTTAACCAATAGCACGTCGCTTGCATGTCGTTGGTTCTCGCTGGCGGTCACCCACTCGAGGTTCTCAGCTCGGTTGTCGGTCTTCACACCGTTCTTATGGTTCACCTCCAGCCCTTCGCGCCAGCCTTCCACAAAGGCGGTGGCCACGAGGTTGTGTATTTTACGATGTTTTGTTAGGCCTTTGTAAGAGAGCTGAACTTCTAAATATCCACGATTCATTACGTATTGCTTGAGCACCAGGCCGGTGTGCGCGTTGCGCACACGGCCTTGGTTGCTCACTTCGTATCGTGTATACGGCACTTCGCATTTGTGCCAGCGTTCTTCTTGTTGTATCATACATTTCAAAGATTAATGGTTACACAATGCATCAGGGTACAAACCGCGCTCCAGTGCATTGAGGAAGCTCAGCACCTATCGGGATAGTTCCATTCGGCTCTCAAGGGTGTTTTCAACAGCACTCACTTCTATGAGAGTGCTGGCGAGAGCACTGGCCGACGTCGGATTCTCTGGATCCCAGTAGGCGAGAAAGAGCGTCGCGACATGCTCGGTATGCCGAGCGTTCCAACCAAGTCGTATGGAGGAATCTATGCCGTAGCAGAAGAGTACATCGGTAAGCTGTTGGCAGAACAGCAGCTGATTGGCAGGGAAACCAATGTATTTCACTTTCATGGAAAAGTCTCTCACCAGTTCCCGCATCATCTTGAAATCTTCGTGATTAGGCTTTATTGCAATCATTTTTTATAATTGATAATTTATAATTGATAGTTGATAATTATGATTACCCTTAACTGTTTGAGTCGTGGGCTTTGTCGCAGTGAACTGTAGGGGCAGACTCCTGTGTCTGCCCGAACAAAGGATTTGGAATCTTCACATCTGGCGGGCAGACACTGGGGTCTGCCCCTACCGTTGGGTGTAACGCAATCCGGATGGCTAACTCTAAACTCTAAACACTCCACTCTCAACTGAAGCGCTTTGCGCCGGCAGGACATAGCTTGTCACATGAGCCAGGCGCAGGGTACGCCAGCCACCTACAGTAAAGTCATAGTAGCGCACCTGCCCCTTCGGTGCCGGAGCACCTGTTCCCTTTGGCTGAAAGTCGTTGGGCACATAGTCGAGGCATGTCGTGCCGGTTGCCTTGCGCAACGTGCGGTCCTTCTTGCGATAGTGGAACGTGACGATGGTCTCGTTCAGCAGTTGGCGAAACTCCTGTTGCCACTGCTCAGCTGTTAAACGCTTTTTCATGGTTTCAGGATGATGGAGAATAACACGATGTACAGATAAGGCACAGAGATTGCTCCGATGGTGAACACCCACCACCATTGCTCGAGGTTCTTCGGCTTCGGGAATGGCCAGCGAAGCCACGGGTTCTTTATTCTTTCTTTCATTTCAGTTTTTGTTTTTTAATTCTTGAATAATGTGTAAGAGTAACAGTAGCTTTTGTTCCGCTGGCATGGCAGGCGTCCCTGCGTGCCGAGACGGAGAGGGATTTTAAAGACGCGTCTCTGTTAGTTCCATTCTTCTTCCACCTTTTGCGACTGGAGAAATGTAGTATGCCATTAAAGCTATCTACGCTCCACTCCCCTCGGGAGGGGCTGGGGGTGGGTTTTCTGTGGCAAAATTACGACAACAAAAAACCCGATGCAAAGAATCATGCATCGGGTGAAAAAAGGTGAAAGAATTGGTGAAAGAATTTGCCTTTTTGTGACTATTCTTTTACATTGGTGAAACTTTGGTGCAAGAATGGTGAAAGTTTGGTGAAAGAATTTTGCAGCGAGAGCAGAGCCAAACTTGTTTGAGCTATGCCGAACCGATGGAGCAGTGAGCGCAAAGCCAAAATGATTTGAGCTTTGCCGAGTCGCGATAGAGGAAGACGATAGTCAACGCGACAATTCTTCGAACGAAGTTCAAAAAATTTAGCAGCGAGAGCAGAGCGATGCTTGCATCGACGAACTACTACAAAACAAAAAGAGAGCTACCCGTGGAAAGGTAACTCTCTTTTGTATATTATAAGAATGCACTATTATGGGAGACGCACTGGGCGTATGCTCCAGCCATAGGAGCGGAGACCACTACTACTGATGATTTGATTTGAGCCAAAGTTCACACTCCTAGCTCCTCCTTCGGAATTGATAACAAGTGTACGCGACCAATAATAGCCGAAACCAGGACGTCCCCAAGATATTACTTCGTACATTCCTGCTGCAGGTAAGAATATGAAATTCCCGTTTGACTTACTTGTAATCTTATAGCCATTTACACCGTTCTGAGTTGTCCATTCAGTGGTGGTATAGTCGCTATTGATGAGCTCTTCAAGCTGTTCAATGCTAGGCATGCGCCAGGCTGGACCCCAATTCACGTAGGCGGCATCATCATCTGGTTCAAGTTCTGTTTTCCCATCAACAAAACCTTCATAACCAAAGGTACTATTAGTGCAATATTTTGTTTGACTGTAATATGTGCCTTTGCACCACTTGTAAGTGGTCCAATCCCATCGGTTTTTACTACTACAACCTTCTGTCTCACCCCATGAAAAATAATCTCCAAACTCTTCTGGCTTGGTTGCCCCAACATTGTATGTAGCCCACAAAGTATTACTTGGCAAATCGAGATCAACATATGTCTCAGGATTAATTATGTAAACGACGCAAGTAGCCTTCACACCACTTCCATCTGCTGCCTCACAAGTGATTTCTGCAGTACCATAGCCATATGCGTCTATTCGACCATTCCGTACAGTGGCTACATCTTCATTATTACTACTCCAAATTAAGTTTTTGTTAGCAGCATTTTCTGGTAGTATTGTAGTGGTAAGACGTATGAAAGCATCAAGTTCTAATATAACAATAGTTTGTGACAATGTAATGCTCGTCACCGATTGTTTTACCGTAACAGCGCAGATGGCTTTCTTCAAACTACTACTTGCTGTCGCTGTAATATTGCATGTACCACCAGCCACACCTGTCACAACTCCATTAGCATCCACCGTAGCAACGTTCTCGTCACTGCTTGTCCACGTCACGCTGCCAAAGGCTCCTTCGGGTGAGAGAGTTGCTGTGAGTTGGGTTGTAGTGCCAGAGTTCATCTCCAATGTGTTGGGGCTAATGGTAATACCTGTAGCCAGCGAGCCTGAGTTTGTGTAGTAGGTGTAGGCTCCCGTGGCATAGTCAATAGCCAGCAAGTATGCACTCTCCACCTCGTTCAGCACAAAGGTCTTCACAGGAGCACCTGAGGCATTGAACATCATGAGTGTTCCTTGATAGGGACGGAACTTGTAGGTGAAGCCAGTACCCAAGTCCGTCGTGCCGTCCTCGTTCAGCGTGAACGACGTACCATCGGGCGCATACCATGTGCCCACGACGTAGCTGTTATCCACCATGTAAGGACTGCCAATGCCAATGGTTTCCTTGGGTGCCTTACCGAGCACCACGTCTACCAGTGAGGTGACATCAGCTATGTTTACGTCCTTATCGTCATTCATGTCACCCTTCAGAATGGTTTGGGCGTTTACTGCTGTCATGTAAAACAGCAATAAAAAAGAAAAAAGATGCTTCATATCATTTTTGTTTGATGATGTTGCAAAATCAACCGGTGACAAATTGTCACCGTTTCATATCCCCCTCTCTGCCCAGTCGCCTCTATCGAGGCTTCGATAGCCGATGGCCTCGGCGATGTGGTGGGGCTGGACGTTTGCGGAGTTGTCGAGGTCGGCGATGGTGCGGGCGACTTTCAGGATGCGGCTATAGGCGCGGGCGGAGAGCTTCAGGCGATCCATCGCCATGCGGAGCAGGTCGACGGAGGCGGCGTCGGGTTCGGCAAACTGGTGGAGCTGGCGCTCGTTCATCTGGGCGTTGCAGTGGGGTCGGCCCATCACCCCAACCTGCCCCATGGGAAGGGAGCTGAAGCGCTCGGTCTGAATCTGGCGGGCACGGATGACGCGCTCACGGATTTTCGCACTGGGCTCTCCCGGCTCCAGCTTGCTCAGGTCGCCAATGGGGACGTTGGAAATCTCGATCTGTATGTCTATGCGGTCGAGAAGAGGACCGGAAATCTTCGACATGTAGCGGGCTCGCTGACCGGGCGTGCACACACATAGATGGGTGGGGTCGCCATAATAGCCGCAGGGGCAGGGGTTGCACGAGGCCACGAACATGAACGAGCAAGGCAGGTCGAGGGTGTACTTGGCACGGCTGATGGTGATGTGTCGGTCTTCCAATGGCTGGCGCAGCACCTCGAGCGTCTGCTTATTAAACTCAGTTAGCTCATCGAGAAAGAGCACGCCGTTATGGGCGAGGCTGATTTCACCGGGCTGGGGATTGTTGCCACCACCCACGAGGGCAACCTCGGAAATGGTGTGATGAGGGGCCCGGAACGGACGCTGTGCGATGAGCGTGGCATTACGGCTGAGCTTACCGGCGATGCTGTGTATCTGTGTGGTCTCGAGGCTCTCGGCGAGCGACAGCGGCGGGAGGATGCTCGGCAGGCGCTTCGCCATCATCGACTTTCCCGACCCAGGCGAACCAATCATGATGAGGTTATGTCCGCCAGCCGCCGCGACTTCGAGGGCGCGCTTGGCAGCCTCCTGTCCTCGCACGTCGGCGAAGTCGAGGTCGCTGTGTGCTTGCTGTTCATAGAATTCGCGGCGGGTGTCGATGCGTGTGGGCTCGAACTGCCGACGGCCCGAGAGGAAGTCGATGACATCGGTCAGCGACGACATCCCAAAGACATCGAGGTTGTTCACCACCGCCGCTTCGCGAACGTTCTGTGCTGGCACGATGAGTCCTTTGAACTGCTCCTTCCGTGCACGGATGGCAATGGGCAGTGCACCGCGAATGGGTTGCAGCGTGCCATCGAGCGAGAGCTCGCCGACAAGCATATAGCGCTCGAGCTCGTTGCAGACGATGCTGCCATCGGCAGCGAGCAAGGCAATGGCAAGGGGGAGGTCGAAGGAGGAGCCTTCCTTTCGGAGATCGGCAGGTGCCATGTTCACGGTGATATCGCCATGCGGGAACCGATAGCCGAGATGCTGAAAGGCGGCATTGATGCGGTCGCGGCCTTCACGGACGGCAGTGTCGCCGAGTCCGGTGAAATGATAGAGTATGCCTGGAGTGAGGCTTACTTCGATGGTGACGGGGGTTACTTCGAGTCCGTTGACGGCAGCACAAAAGGTTTTTACTAGCACGATGGTATTAAAGGGGGTTAGGTTAGAGGGGAGAGATGGGAATTAATGGGAACTGATGGGAATGGATGGGAGGAGATGAGAGGAAATGGGACTCACCCCCTTCAAGGAGGGGGGTGTTAGGGCAGCTCTTTGATTTTATCGATGAGCTCGCTTTGCTTGAGGTGCTGGGCGACAACACGTCCGTTGTGGTAGACGACGTTGTCGTTGATGGCGGTGAGCCCGAACTGCTGGAGGGCGGGGGTGTCGAAGAGGGCAGCATCGGCGATGACCGGCCAATTGATGGTGTCGCGCTTAATCTGCCGGTAGAGCTCGGCACGGTTGCCATCGAGGTAGAAGGTGAGGACCTTCACCCTGCCGGGACGGCGGCGCTGCTCACGACGAATCATGCGAAGGGTGTTCTGGCTGTCGTAGTTCCATGAGGTATAGGTGGTGACAACGGCAACAGGAGCACCGAGGAGGGCGGCCTTGGTGACAGGGCGGCCGAGACAGTCGGTGGCGGTGAAGTCGGGGATGGGACTGCCCTTTGCAGACTTTGCGAGGAGGGCGGCCTTGTGCTGCAGGCGGGCGAGGGCGACGCTCTTCGGCTGCTTGGCAGCGATGGTCTGGCAGAGCTGCTGTGCCTTCGCATAGTCGGCAGTAGGCGACTGCAGGAAGTAGCGGGAGAGGATGTAGACGGCTGCCTCCGACTCGGGATGCTCGCGGATGAACGCCTCTGCCTTGCGCATCTGCTCGGGCGGTGAGACGCCAGCGATGTCGTGTCGGAACGCTGACATGAGTTCGTTGGCGGGGGTGCCGCTGATGACAAGGTCCTGCAGCGTGGTGACATCGCCCTCTATCTTCACGGTCTTGCCAGGCTGTGCGAAGAGTGGCAGCTCGGTGAAGTTCGGGAAGACGAGAACAAGGGTGCCCGGGTCTTCGCAGGGGGTGGTATAGACGAAGTTGCCTTTGTCGACGTGGATGGTATCGATCTTCGCGATGACGCCGTCTGGACTATACACATAGAACTCGCCCTGGTTGAGGTTCTTAAACAAACCCTTCACACGGAAGTTGTCGCCACCGCCACCACAGGAACAGATGGCACACACCATCACTCCCCAAAAGAAAATGGGGAGAAATATGCTGAGAAACTTACGAACTGGTTTAAACATAAGGGACGAGAGATTTAAGACATACGGGACAGACGGACGTATTTTTTAGAGGCACACGCGACAGAGGGACAGAAGAGTAAGGCAACAACCAACGGTAGGGGCAGACCCCCGTGTCTGCCCGATTGAAGGAGATGTTGGGGGCGGGCAGACACGGGGGTCTGCCCCTACGTCAGTGTGTAAACTTTCTCAACAGCGCGAAGCGCTTCTTCGCTCGGCTCTGCCGCTTTCGTAGCATGAGCGGAGAAAGAACCATTCTCAACAGCGCGCTCGCGCGTACTTACTTCAGGATGCTGAGCTCGAGATCGTTGTCGGCATAGGCCTTCAGCGACGGATCGAGGCGGAGAGCTTCGTTCAGATAAGACTCGGTGGCGAACTTATTACCGCGACGAGCAGCGACGATGGCGTGCAGATAGCTGGTCATGGCATCGGGGTTCTTCACCTTGTCGAGGGTCTGAATGGCACCTTCGTAGTTCTTGTTCAGGAGCTGTGCGAGGGCGGCACTGTTGCTGGCAGACTGGCCGAAGCTGGTCTCAGCCTGTGCGAAGTTACCCTTGGCGATGTTCAGGTTGCCGAGAGCCTCACCGAAGCCATTGGCACCAATGGCATTGGCGATGTTCTCCTCTGCCTCAGCAATCTTGCCGTTGCGCAGGGCGATGAGTCCGAGGTTTGCATAAGCCTCAGGAGCGTTCTTGTTCACGCGCAGTGCCTGCTGGATGTACTTGTCGGCCTGCAGCTCGTCGCCCTGGTTGAAGGCGAGCACAGCGAGGTTGTTCAGGGCGCGATAGTCGCGGTCCCAATACTGAGCGGTCTTCTTATAGATGGCCTCCTTCTCAGCGACGTTGTCGGTGAGGGTAGCGGCATAGAGCATCTCCTCAACGCTGAGCTTCGTAGCGTCGTTGGCATATTGCTCACGGATCTGGTCGTCGCTGCGGCCTACAACATCGTAGTTGATAGACAGGCGGGCACGGCGCAGCTCGGGAAGAATGCCGTCGGCGAGCTCACGGAAGGCCTGGCTCATGTTACGAATCTGCTGCTCGCGCTGCTCGGGATCCTTATACATGGAGAGCACGCGAAGGATGACGTCCTTGTCCTGGATGTTGCTGGCCTGCACAAGCTGCTTGAAGCCCTCCCAGTCCTGGGCGGTGTAGTGTGCGTCGACATCGGTCTGCACATTGGTCTGCTTCAGCGTCTTCTGCACGTAGTCTTCCGACACATCCTGACGCTTGCCGGCGAGGCGGTCGTTGTACTCGAAACCACCCTCAGGCGATGCGAAGGCCTCAACCTCGACATTCTTAATGGCGAGCTTCTCACCACGGTCTGCACTGATCTTTTGGAGCAGGCGTACGAACTCCTGCACGGAGTTGTTCTTCAGCTCGCTCTGACGGAGCACGGCCTGGTTGACGAGGAACTTCACGCTGGCATCGTACTGCTGCGACTGGATGCGTTGGAAGGAGTCGGGGGCAATGCAGCCACCGGCCTGCATCATGGTCTGCTTGTAGAGCTCGCTCGTGGCGATGACACCCGTGGCCACCTTCACGGCAGGTATGGCGACCTGCTTCTTTCCGATGCGAGCCTGGAAGGTGAGGTACATGTCGCTCTTCTGCATCTCAGGCACATAGGGGAAGGAAGTCTTCATGGTGTAGTGACCGCCGAGGCGATAGGAGATAGTCTGGTCGTTGCCAAGAACCTTCTCGCCCTGGAAGGTAGCGGGCAGTCCCTGTGCCACCTCGCGGTTGCCATAGCGCAGCTCGGGGATGACGGTGACGACGGCCTTCCGCTTCATATACTTTTCCGGGAACTTACCATTGATGGTTGCGGGCACATTGCCACCCATGGTCTCAAGAGGATTGGGGGTCACCTCGAAATTGTCGGCCGAGAGCGGTCCGAGTTTCGAGCACGAAGTAAATACGAAAGCAATTGCTGCAAGGGCAGCAAGAATAAGATTTTTGCGCATAAAAATAAACATGTTTAGTAAAAGAAGTGCCGCCAGCGGGACTCGAACCCGCACAGCCATCA
>Ga0256404_1004168_pt1 | contig 27699 bp, 32 predicted proteins | sample RumenRJG_01DNA_FD_185990 | JGI IMG/M metagenome (GOLD analysis project Ga0256404, IMG submission 185990) | Bovine rumen microbial communities from Lethbridge, Alberta, Canada - RJG_01 | ecosystem: Host-associated > Mammals > Digestive system > Stomach > Rumen | place: Canada: Alberta | collected...
CCTGTACTGCCATTCATGCGAAAGACGAGGCCATAACCGATGCCGTTGAATACGCCGCCGAAGATCGCTGCGAGCATATAGTCATTGACAGGTGCATACGCATTGAGAAAGCGTGTCACATCCAAGCAAGCGGAAAAAATCCCTGTACCGATGACAATATCGACGGTATAGCGATGTCCCATGAGACGCCACGAAGCAAGTAGCAGAGGTATATTGTAGAGGAAGGTCTGCAGGCCGATGGGCCAGCCACAGAGATAGTAAAAAATAATGGCAATGCCCGTCGCGCCACCCGTCAGCAGATGAGAAGGAACAAGAAAGAGATTGATGGAGCAGCTGGCGATCAGACAACCAATCGTTATGCCGACGTAGCGCCAATAAGGATGATGCAGCATCGCTGTTGTCGTCAAGGTTCCAGACCTCCCAATTTTACCTCAGGAGGAGCAGGCAGTGCACTTGTATCAATCTCCGCCTGCCCCGCCAACACGTTCTGAAGACTCTCCCCATCCGTTGCGTCATCCTCGCCAGTCGCTGTCTGCCATGCATCCGCTTCCTCCGCAGTGAGCGGCAAAGAGGTGATGCAGAAGGAGCGCAGGCTGCCATCGTTGAAATCAGCTTCGAGCAGCAGGCGCGTATGCGAGGCCACAGGATTTTCATAGACATAATAGGCCAGCCCGTCGATTTTCTGACGCTTCGCCTGACCGTAGATTTTCTGTATGTAATAGCTTGTAGCGCCATAGCGTATTCCCAAACGCGCCGTATAGTCATGGTTCGTCGTCTTCATCTCCGCAACGCTCAGCGTACGGCGGTCCAGAGTGACCTCGAAGCCGCCAGGGAAAGTATACGTCTTGAGCGGCACGCCCCAGCGCGTGTACTCCCTATCGAAATCAGGCGTCCCGAATGCGGCAAGCATCTCCTTTTCCGTCGCACCGACAGCAATGCCGCGCATCGTGAAATCATCCGGCTGGACGCCGACAGCGATCGCCGCCCTAGGTGCCAGCAACAGGCAAAGCAGCAACACGCCTCTGCATACCCAGCGAAACATCCGCATCATTGTACCTCCTCAAGGATCCTGCGTCACACGCCGCGCAAGAAATTTTTCCTCCTGCTCGAGCACTTTCGCCTGCCGCAGCTGGTTCTCGGCCTCGCGAATCGTCGCCGCCTGCTTGTCATCCATCCATTGCGCATAGCCCTTGGCATAGGCGATATAGCAATCGCAGATCTTCAAACGAATCTTTTGCAGGGTAGCGGCCGCTGGCGCGACATCTACGGCGCGGAGTTCCTCTCCACGCGCCTCCCAGTCAGGAATGACCGTCTCCTCCATGAGCTGCCTGAGCTTCGCTCGTGTATCGGCTGAACCGAGGGCCCCGGCTGCGAGGATATCCGCCCGCTGCCCCTCTGCCTCGCGCATGGCTGATTCATGTGCGGCGATGATGGCCGCAGTGCGGTCGAGATACTCCGTCAGCTGCGCGCGCCGTGCCTTGCCAATCATGACGAGGAAATCGCGGAGATTCTCAATGGCAACAATGCGATAGCGCCCATTTTCTCCAGGAGCGAGACGCACGCGCAGCACAAACTCCTCCCCAGCCTCCTCTGAGTAGACGCGCACAAACGCCGCTGCTGTCTCCTCCTGGCTGCTCTTCTCCACTCTGTCGATGCCACGCAGGCTCGTTCCCTTGAGACCAGCTTTCTCGAGTGCGCTTTCCGCATCGAACAGCCCGGAGGCATCGCCATTCTCACTGTCATCGGGCCATGCGCCCGTCGCTACATAGTCCACGATGGCCTGATGAAAGCTCTTGACAAGTGGCGCACGCACCATCTGTGCGAAGCTCTCGACGGCCGCTTGCGCCTCGTCATTCATCGGCTGTCCTGTCTCAAGGATACCGCTCATAAAATCATCATACGAAGCATTGAGCAGCCCGTCGATATCCACATATTCGGAAAACATGGCAACATCCTGCTTCGTCAGCGATTTTTCAACCTGCTGCAGTGCATAGTCCGGCGTACGCGTATAATGGCCGAAATACCAAGCACCCAATAAACATAAGAAGACAATCAGCACGCCGGCCAAAGCCGCCAAACGTTTCTTCCAGCGCATAGAAAAGCCCTCCCCTTTCACCGCTCAGTGAAGCGGCTGTTCAATGATACCGCCACCGACAACGGTATCACCATCGTAGAATACCACCGATTGTCCGGGCGTCACTGCCCGCTGAGGCTCCGCAAAATCGACACGGACGCGTCCTTCTGCCAGTGGCGAAACGCACGCCGCCCCTTCTTTCTTCCCATAGCGTATTTTCGCCATGACATGCAGTGGTTCCTGCAGATTGTCAATGGCAATCCAATTCATATCGCCTGCAATGAGTCCACTGGCGAAGACATCGCCTGCGCTGCCAACAACCACCTGGCGATGCGCTGTATCGAGTCGCACAACATATAGCGGATGCGCCGCTGCAATGCCCAGCCCCTTGCGTTGGCCGACCGTATAGAGCGGCACGCCCGCATGGTGGCCGAGCACATGCCCGGAGAGATCGACAATGTCACCCGGCTGCAGGCAGGCGGGATTCTTCTCCTTGAGATACGCCTTGTAATCATCCCGCGGCACAAAGCAGATCTCCTGACTGTCCGGCTTCCTGGCCACCGGCAGGCCGAGCCGCTCTGCCATCGCGCGTGTCTCCACCTTTGTATACACGCCGAGCGGCATGAGGAAATGGGCGAGGCTATGCTGATTCAGGTGATACAGGGCATACGCCTGATCTTTCTTCTCGTCCAATCCCTTTTTCAGGAGCCAGCGCCCTGCCGCATCCTGCTCGATGCGCGCATAGTGACCCGTCGCTACATACGACGCACCGAGTTCCATTGCCCGCGCAAGCAGGCCCTCGAACTTCACATAGCGGTTACACGCAATGCATGGATTCGGCGTCCAGCCTTTCGCATAGTTCGCGAGAAAATCATCGATGACCTTCTCGCGGAAGAGTTCCTTGAAATCCATCACATAATGGGGAATGCCGATGATTTCACAAACGCGGCGCGCATCAGCCACGGCGCTCAGCGAGCAGCAGCCTCTGTCATTTTCCTCGAAGTCGCGGCTCTCATCGGCAAGGCGCATCGTAACGCCGATGACATCATACCCCTGTTCCTTGAGCAAGGCCGCCGTCAAAGAACTGTCTACACCGCCGCTCATACCAACGACGACACGTTTTTTTTCCATTGCTTCGCCTGTCTTTCCTGAAATATCCTTGGAAAATACTGATTCCTTCAGCGCAACCTTACTCTGTCACTTGAAAAAGACGGATTTCCCGATGAATTCCCTGAGCAGGGAATTATTCGGAACTTCGTCCTCTGCCTCGATGTCATCAAAATACTGACAGAAATCGAGCAACTGCTGCGCGAGCACATGCTCCGGCGCTTCCACCGGCACCACCTCGAGCAAGGGCTTCGCGTATTTTTTCAATATGCCGAGCTCGTAGATGAGCGCGGAATTGAACATGACATCGGCTTCCTCCTGGAACGGGAAGATGTTGTGCTCCTCTCCGCGCCGGACATCCGGCCACTGGCGCAGAGTCTTGAGCGCTGTCGCGCCGCGGAACTGATAATCCCGCACGAGGCGTCGCATGAGGCGTGCACCTGTCGTGGGGATGCGGTTATGCGCATCGATATTGAGCTGTGTGAGCGCACTCACGTAGATCTTGTATTTATTACGGCGCGGTACTGCGGCGGAAAGCGCTTCGTTAAGCCCGTGAATGCCCTCGATGATGATGGGCTGCTTGGGCGTGATAGCGAGCGGGTCGTAATGTCCCCACTCCCGTTCACCAGTGAGGAAATTATAATACGGCAGCTTGACCTCCTCCCCCTTGAGCAGGGCGACCATCTGCTGGTTGAACAGAGGGACATCGAGCGCTTCAAGGGCCTCGAAATCATAGGCCCCTTCGGGCGTGCGCGGCGTATCCGCCCGATTGCGGAAGTAATCGTCCAAGGAGATAGAGACCGGCTCGAGGCCATTCACGCGCAGTTGGATGCGGAGACGCTGCGCAAACGAGGTCTTCCCCGAGGAGGATGGCCCCGCAATGAGCACGAGGCGCAGCTCGTCGCTTCGCTTCGCGATGTGGTCGGCAATCTCAGCAAGCTTTTTCTCCTGGAGCGCCTCCGAGATGCGGATAACATCACCGATTTGGCCAGTGCGGTTCAACCGATTGAGATCCGACACATAGTCGCAATGCAGAATATCTGCCCACCGTTTTGCTTCGAGGAGCACATGGCTGAGCTTCGGCTGCGACACAGCCGCGGGCACTTCACCACCAGATGCGGGCGACGGTGTCCGCAGCAAAAGCCCCGGTGCATAGAAATCAAGCGCAAATTTTCCCAGCGCGCCCGTGCGCCCGAGCATCGCACCATAAAGATAATCCTCGTAATCTCCGCACCGGTAAATACTCACGATATCCCGCTGCATCGCAGCGATGAGATTTGCTTTTTCCAGAGAATTGACGCCCCGGAAACGCTCCGCCGCCTCATCCCGCGGCAGGAAAGATTTCACGATGGGACGATCCTCCTGCACGATGACCCGCATGCGCTCTTCGATGCGGGTGACATCTTCCTGCGTCAGTGTCCTTTTCCCAAGGCAAACTTCGATGAACAACCCCTTGTTAGCGGAAAAATCCACTTTGACTTCAGCCGTTGCATCGAGCTCGTGAACTGCCGTAATGAGCAGAAAGACGACACTGCGCCGATAGACATCCCATCCCTCTTTGCTCGCGAGCGGAAAGTATGTGATGACCTGGCACCCATCCACAGGATTCTGCAGATCATGAATCTCACCATCGAGATTCGCCGCAGCAAAATCCGCCGCATGCGCAGAATCATACTCCGTGAGCAAGCTGCCCGCTGTCGTTCCTAGCGCAGGCGTCGGGATTTTTTTGCCATTCCATAACATGATGCTCTCTCCCCTCTATACGAAGAAGGAACCACACTTCACCGCAGCATGGTTCCTCCCCAAGAAGACATAACAATCACCGAATCATTCTCATAAAAACATAAGTATCACCTTATACGCCACTGCTCCGATCACAGCTGTCGACGGAATCGTCATGACCCAAGCCGCTACCATCTGCTGCGCAACGCCCCAACGCACTGCGCTCAAGCGCTTCGCCGTACCGACACCCATAATGGAGCCGGATACGACATGCGTCGTGGAAACAGGCAAGTGGAGCAATGTTGCCGAGAAGATGACGAGCGAAGAATTGAGGTCAGCCGCAAAGCCGGATATCGGCTCCAGCTTGAAAATCTTGCCGCCAATCGTCTTGATGATCCGCCAACCGCCGACGGCCGTACCACAAGCCATCGCCGTCGCCGCGAGAAGTTTGACAAATGTCGGCACCTCGAACACCTCGATGTAGCCGCCTGCGAGCAACGCCAGCGTAATGATGCCCATCGACTTCTGCGCGTCATTCGAACCATGTGAAAACGCCATCATTGCCGCGGAGAGAATCTGCATCTTCTTGAACTTGCCATTGACTGCCGACGGACTGAACCGACCAAATACGCAGAACAGCAGCGTCATGACGAGACAACCCGTGATGATCGCGATGAGCGGCGAGAGGATCAGCGAAAGCACGATTTTGCCGATGCCGTAGAAATTGAGCCCATCAGGGCCGACGGAAATCAGCACGGCGCCGATGATGCCGCCGACCAGCGCATGGGAGGAACTCGAAGGCAGCGCGAGCCACCAGGTGAGGATATTCCATAGCACCGCGCCGATGAGCGCGGCGATGATGATGTGTTCATCGACGTGCTGTGCACTCTTGACAATGTCGGCGCCGATGGTTTTCGCGACGCCCGTGCTGTACATCGCTCCCGCGAAATTGAGCACAGCCGCCATGATGATCGCGTGGCTCGGATGAAGTGCCCGCGTAGAGACAGATGTCGCGATGGCATTGGCTGTATCGTGAAACCCGTTGATGAAGTCAAAGAGCAGCGCGAGCCCTATGACAGTGAAAATCATGACCTGCAGCTCAGGCATATTTCATTACCACGCCGCGAATCATGTCGGAGAGCTTCTCGCAATGATCGAGCGTCTCTTCCAAGTTTTCGAGGATGTCCTTCCATTTGATAAGCTCAATCGGGTCCTTGCACTTATCAAAAAGATACGCCATCTCATGGCGATACACACGGTCGCCCTCGCTCTCAAGGCGCGCAATCTTATGAGCGGAGTCGAGAATCTGTGCCTGGTTCTTCTTGATGTTCTTCAGGAGTGAAAATGCCTTGATGATCTCCTCAGTACATTCGATGAGCAGCTTCGTCTGGGAAATCGCGCCCGACATCGCCTCTCCTGTACGATACATGACCATGCGCTGCAGCGTTCCCTGCAGGAGATCCACGCCGTCGTCCAAAGAATTGGCCAAGGCGTAGATATCCTCGCGGTCGATTGGCGTGATGAACGTCATATTGAGCTTGTCGATGATCTTGTCATTGACCGTGTCCGCCTCATGCTCAATGTCATTGATTTCCTTCACCTTGTCGGATGCCTTGCTGTAATCCAGCATGACTTCATCCATCATGAGCGCGCCTTTGTAGAAATACTGGGCACTCATGATGAATAAATCATAGAACTCTGTGTCCTTCTTCTTGAAATTGAACATTAATTCTCGAGTCCTCCCCATTTTTATCACATACACACAGTTTACTATATCATTTCTGAACCTGTCCAGCAATAAAAATTTCAAAGGGAAGACACCATCGTTTCCGCTTCATTGACGACGGATATCCACAACGATTTCCTTCAGAGCGGCAAGGAACGCCGCCACCTCTGCTTCGGTCGTAAAACGACCGATCGTCACGCGCAGCGCAGATTGCGCCTGCTCTGCATCCTGCCCCATGGCACGCAGGACATGCGACGGCTCAAGAGAGCCTGCGCTGCAGGCGCTGCCGGCGGAAACGGCAAAGCCCGCCATATCGAGACGAATGAGCAGTGTGTCCTGCCTTATGCCAGCGATACCAAAGCTCAGATGCCCCGGCAGGGAAGCCGCCGCGTCGAGAGGGCCATTGCACCAACTGCCTCGAATCTCCCGCACCCCTGCTGCCAAACGCTCCCGCAGGGATCGCAGCCGCTGTGCCTCATTCCTGAGTGCCTCCTCCGCAAGCGCAGCGGCGCACCCGAGGCCTACGATGGCGGGTACGTTCTCCGTACCTGCGCGCAAGCCGCGTTCCTGCGCCCCGCCGTGCACGAAAGCGTCCGGCACAACGCCGCGCCGCAGATAGAGTGCACCGACACCCTTGGGCGCATAAAGCTTATGGCCGGAGAGCGAGAGCGCATCCACGCCGAGCACCTGGACGTCTACCGGCAGATGGCCCACTGCCTGCACGCCATCCGTGTGGAAGAATATTCCGCGCGCACGACAAAACGCTCCGATCTCAGCGACCGGCTCGATGGTGCCGACCTCATTGTTCGCAAGCATCACGCTCACGATACCGGTCGTCTCATCGACTGTCTGCGCAAGTGCCAAAAGGGACACTTTTCCCTCCCTGTCCACGGGAAGATACCGCACGGAAAATCCCTGCCGTGACAGCCATTCGCAGGTGCGGAGTACGGCGTGATGCTCGACAGCTGTCGTGACGATGCCACAGGGACGCCCCGCGGCGCGCAGGGAAAACGCCATACCCTTGAGCGCCCAATTGTCGCTCTCGCTGCCGCCGCTCGTAAAGAAAATCTCCTCAGGAGATGCCCCGAGGAGAGAAGCTGTCTGTCGCCGCGCTTTCTCCACAGCCGCCCGCGCGTCGCGCCCGAAGGAATACTGGCTCGACGGATTGCCATATAGACCAGCGAGCGCCTCCGTCACACATGACGTGACGCGCGGATCCGGCGGCGTCGTCGCCGCGTAGTCAAGATACACGGGCTTCATCTGCCGCACCCCACATTGCCGTGGCGCCCGTCCCTGCAGAGATCCGCCAGCGTGATGCTCCCGAGCACCTCATTGATGCTGTCGCAGACCTTTTCCCAGATGCCTCGCGTCACACACTCGCCTGCCCGTGCGCAGGGATGCTGCGATTTCTCATCCGCGAGCAGGCAGTCAACGAGCGCAATGGGTCCCTCCGCCGCTGTGATGATATCGCAGATCGTAATCTGCTCCGGCGCGCGCGCAAGCTCATACCCGCCCTGTGCGCCGCGGGTGCTCGTCACAAGGCCTGCCTTGCGCAGCGTGCCCATGAGCTGCTCAAGATAGTTCTCTGAAAGGCCCTGGCTCAAGGCAATGGTCTTGAGCGGCACGATGCCCTTGCCATAGTGCTGGGCAAGTTCATAAAGCGCCGTGACACTGTAACGCCCCTTTGTCGATAATTTCATATCAGCACCTCGAATCCCGAGTGATTCTGTCAGATTTCTATATTCCTATGATAGCAAACCGCCGGCCACTTGTCAAAGCGGCCGACAGATGCCGAGTTTCATAATCAACGATTCGTCAATACCGCTGCGGCCAGCAATCATGCAGGTACGCGCCGAGTCGCGCCTCTGCGCCGTTCTCTGTCGGCCGATAGTAGCGCGCCTGCTTCAGCTTATCCGGCAGATACTGCTGCGGCGTGAAGTGCCCCGCATAGTCGTGCGGATAGACATACGTCGTGCCATGGCCGAGTGCTGCCGCCCCCTTGTAATGCGCGTCTCGCAAATGCAGAGGCACCCCGCCGCAATTCTTGCTGCGCACGTCCTTGAGCGCCGTCTCGATACCGAGATAGGCCGCGTTGCTCTTCGGCGCCGACGCGACATACGTCACCGCCTGCCCGAGCGTGATACGCGCCTCCGGCAGTCCGATGAACTGCACAGCCTGCGCTGCTGCCATCGCGACGACGAGTGCCATCGGATCGGCATTCCCTACGTCTTCCGAGGCGCAGATGACGATGCGGCGCGCGATGAAATTGACATCCTCGCCGCCCGCAAGCATGCGTGCGAGGTAATGCAAGGCTGCATCCGGGTCGCTGCCGCGCATGCTCTTAATGAAAGCAGACGCTGTATCGTAATGATTATCGCCTTTCTTATCATACGACTGGACACGCTCTCCGAGGATGCTCTCAAGAAGCTCCTGCGTCAATGTGCCACCGGTCGGCGGCAGCATCGCGGCCATCTCCTCGAGCAGATTGAGTGCCATGCGGGCATCTCCGCCCGCGAACTGCGCAATCGCGGCGAGGATACCGTCCGCCGCCTTGATGGAACGAACGCCCAGTCCCCTGTCGCTGTCCGTGAGCGCCCTCTCACAAATGCTTGCCACCTGTGCATCCGTGAGCTTCTGCAGCCGCACGACGCGCACACGAGAGAGCAAAGCGTGATTCACCTCGAAAAAGGGATTCTCCGTCGTCGCGCCGATCAAGATGAGACGTCCATCCTCGACGTAGGGGAGCAGCACATCCTGCTGGCTCTTGTTGAACCTATGGATCTCATCGATGAACACGATGGTGCGACGCGCATAGAACTTCCGCTGCTCCTCCGCCTCTTTGACGATGGCACGCAAATCCGAGATGCCCGAGGCCACCGCATTGAGTTTCTTGAACACGCTATGCGTGTGCGCGGCAATCATCTGGGCAAGCGTCGTCTTGCCCGTGCCCGGCGGCCCGAAGAGGATCATGGACGGCACCTGGTCCGCCTCCATCATGCGGCGCAGGAAACGTCCGGCACCGACGGCCTCCTGCTGCCCGACAAACTCCTCGAATGTACGCGGCCGCATCCGCTGCGCAAGCGGCACAAATCGCGCTGCGCCGACTGAAGATGCTTCCTCTGCCGCAGAAAACAAATCCATATCCTCCATGTGCGTTCTGCCTCCTCAGCTGCGTCCCGTAGAGCCGAAACCGCCCTTGCGTATGCCGCCTGCCGCATCGTCATCCGTCACAAGATAGTGCGAAAAAATCCCTTGGGCCAGTCGCTCCCCCTTGTGCACAGTGAGCGGCGAAGTGCCAAGATTGAGCACAGCGACCTGTATGTGTCCTTCATTCTGCTCGTTTCCATAATAATCAGCGTCGATGACGCCGATGCCGTTGGCGAGCAGCAGCGAATGACGCAGTGCCATACTCGAGCGAATGGAGATGCAGAGCACCTCCCCCGGCTGCATATACGCCTTGAGCCCTGTCGGCACCAGCGTCACGCGACCGGGCGACAGGACGGTATCCGCCGCCGCCGCGAGATCATAGCCCGCGCTCGCCGCTGTCTTGCGCTGCGGCAGCGCGATGCCCTGCCCTGCATACGCCGTCACTACCTCGAACCCTCGTTGCTTCATTCCTTTTCCCTCCAACGAAAAATACTGCCCTTCCGCGCAGGAACGGCAGTATCGGTCAGGAAGATGTCATGCATCTTCCTTTTTTTCCGCTTTCTCACTCGTGAAATTCGTATTGATAGGACGCGCCGGCGTCACCGTGGAAATGGCATGCTTGTAAATCATCTGCTGCTTGCCCATAGAGTCGATGATAACCGTGAAGTTATCAAAGCCGCGTACATTTCCCTTGATCTGGAAGCCATTGACGAGATGAACCGTCACGGCGACATTCTCCTTACGCACCTGATTCAGGAAACTATCCTGAAGATTGATGGTTTTCGTTACCACTGAAATCACCTCAACTAAAATTCTTGCCGACATGCTGCGCTTGAGGAGTGACGAATGTATCCGCCTTTCCGCGCCCTGCACTTGCCGCTATGGTCTTATTTCGACTCTTAACGGAAAAATCCTCTTATATTCCAAAGAATCTCGTTAAGAATCTTTTCCTCAGACTTGCCTGATACATCAAACCAATGAATATACCCCATCCGGCGAAACCACGTGAGCTGGCGCTTCGCAAAATGTCGCGTCGCACGCGCGATGGCGGCGAGCGCTTCCTCCCACGTGCCGCGACCTGCGAGATATGCCGCCATTTCCTTGTAGCCGATGCCTTGCATTGGTTGCATATCGGGCGTCACACCAGCTGCGAGCAAGCCGCGCACTTCAGCCGCGAGTCCCTGCGCTGCCATCGCTCGCACGCGCGCGTCGATGCGCGCATAAAGCTCCGCGCGCGGACGTGCGAGGCCGATGACATAGACATCATAAGCGAGGTTACCGCGCCTATGACGAGAGATCGACTCTCCGCCAGTCGATGCGACCTCAAGCGCCCGGATGACGCGACGTACATTGTGCGGATGAATGGTGCTGGCCGCTACGGGGTCCTTTTCCCGCAGAAGCGCATAGATATAGTCGCCGCCGCGCTCGTCAGCAACCGCCTGCAGTCTCGCGCGAAATGCTGCATCGCCCCCCGCAGCATTAAACGCATAGCCCTCGAGAAGTGACTGCACATAGAGGCCGGTACCACCGACGAGCAACGGCAGACGCCCCTTCTCGTTGAGCAAGTGGATCAGCTGCCCTGCCTCCTGCTGGAATTCCTGCACACTGTAATGCTCCTCCGGCGCCCGGATATCGATGAGATGATGCACGATGCCGCCACGCTCTTCCCATGTAGGTTTGGCCGTCCCCACATCGAAGCCTCGATAGACGAGCATGGAATCTCCAGATATAATCTCTGCCCGGAGCGCTTGCGCCAATCCGATGGAAAGCGCTGTCTTGCCAACAGCCGTCGGACCGAGCAGGACGACGAGACGATCTTTTCCCTGTCGCGTCTTCTTCATGCCAGCGAGAGCGACTGCCCCGGGGCTACGATGTGAACCTCCGCCTTGGACATCGCCTCCGTGACCTCCTTGTATTTTTTCACATCTTGCGCGATGACAGGCCATGTGTCATAGTGCATCGGGATGACATGGCGCGCGCCGAGCCACTGCGCCGCGAGTGCCGCGTCCTCGAACCCCATCGTATAATAATCGCCAATCGGCAGCAGCGCATAGTCAATGGCATCCTTGCGGCCGATCAGCTGCATATCGCTGAAGAGCGCCGTATCCCCCGCGAAGTAGATGACACTCCCACCAAAGTAAACGACGAAGCCACAGGCAATGCCGCCGGCAACGCCTGCGCTGTGCTGGGCAAGCGTCAGCCGTACCTTGCCGAACGGCAGCGTGGTCGAACCGCCGAGATTCATGCCATGCAATTTCATCGCATCGACCTGCTGGCCGAGCAGAGCCAGCACCTCCGGCGTCCCCACAACCTCTGCGCCCGTGCGCGCGGCAATCGCGCCCGCATCGCCGATGTGGTCTCCATGCGCATGTGAGACAAGGATGAAATCTGCCTCCACCTCATCTGCCTTGATGGCAGCCGCAGGATTCCCCGTGAGGAACGGATCCGTCAGCAGCTTGTATTTCCCATCATCGAGCAGGAAACAGGAATGACCGTAATACGTGAACGTTACCATAGTAACTCCCCTCCATATGTGCAGTGCAATTTCCTTAGGCGTCCTACGAATTTACGTGCGCCCTCACCAGTGTTACAATTATTATAACATAGAACGTCACGCAGAAAAACGTCTGCATGACGAACCAGGGAACCCAAGGGAGGAGCGTGTCCCATGACGAAAGAAGAACTCAATCTGCCGCAAGTGCAGGTGAATTTCCACCGCCCACTGCCAGAAGCCTGCCGTCTGCTCGTGCTCGGCGGCAGAACCCCCGCCACGAATTGGTTGCAGGCACTGCTGGAACAGTCTCCTGCACCGAAGCTCTGGGCCATCGACCACGGCATTGATGCCTGCCGCAGCGCATCTGCCCTGCCGGATGTCCTCCTCGGCGATGCCGACAGCGCGGCACCGGAAAACTGGTCCTGGGGCGCAGCCCACGCCGCTGTCACGGAACGCCACCCTCCAGAAAAAGATCTCACAGATACGCAGCTCGCCCTCGCGCGCGCTGCCGAGCAGGCGCCTGCCGTCCTGCTGCTCACGGGCGCTTTCGGCGGACGCTTCGACCACGCATTCAGCACGGTCTTTTCTGCTGCACAGCAGCCTGGCACCTGCCTGCTCGCCGACGACCGGGAGATCCTGCTGTTCGTCCGCAGCGGCGAGCAGATCAGCATCCACTGCCTGCAGGCACCGGCTGCCATTTCCCTGCTGCCGCTCACGGAACGCGTACAGGGCGTCACACTCACTGGCACGCATTGGCCGCTCGTGGACGCATCACTCATACAGGCCAAGCCGTATGCCGTGAGCAATGTGCTCGCGGCTGATGCGAACACCATCGACGTTCATATCCGCCAGGGGATACTCGGCGTCCACCTCGTCTTCGAGTCAGCAAGCGATACTCTGCATTGCCCAAGTAAAGAACACGGAGAGCACCGCTCATCTTGCCGTTCGCTCAGTGTATGTGACGCTGACGAACCACCTCGTAAAGCACAACAGCAGACGATACCGCAACGTTGAGCGATTCCGCGCGTCCGAACATGGGAATATAGATTTTCTTGCTCTCATCAAGCAGTTCTCTGGAGACGCCATTCCCCTCATTGCCGAATACGATACCTGTGGCGCCTGTATAATCTGCCGCAAAATGAGGTTCAGCCGCCGCATCGAGCGCCGTTGCATAAAGACGCAGCCGCTCGACGCCAGCAAACCGAAAGAAGTCCTCTCGCGACACCTCCGCAGCAAGCGGCAGATAAAAGAGCGACCCCATCGCCGCGCGCACCACCTTGGGACTGAAAGCGTCGGTGCAGCCTTTGAGTAAGATTACTCCTGACATGCCGGCAGCATCCGCAGTGCGCAGGATCGTGCCGAGATTACCAGGATCCTGTACGCCGTCGAGGACGACGTAGCACGGACGTGCGCCCGCCTCTCTCCCGAGTGCATCCAGCGTCAGCGTCTTGCGCACAAGGACGAGCAGCAGTCCCTGTGGATGCTCCGTGCCACTCGCCTTCGCGTACAGAGCCTCGCTCACACAGCCTACGGAAACCTGCTTCTCCTTCAATTGTGCGAGAATCTTCCGCACGCGCGGCTGCTGCACCGCATGCTCCGAGACAAGCGCAAAGGAAATCTGCCAATTTGACGCAGCCGCCATCTCAGCAAGCCGTACACCTTCTGCCACAAAGAGGCCCATCTTCGCTCTCTGCTTTCTCTGCTGCAGACGCGCCGCCAACTTGATTTTTGCATTGGCTTCACTCGTGATGCGCTCACATGTCTCCTGCATCGTACTCCTCCCAATTCACCAATCATAATTTCATACGGCTGCACGCACAAATATGCACTGCATGGATATCATGCATCTGCCTTGATAGCAAATTACATGCACAAACAGCCACTTTGCAAACATTGTGCATCGCCCTTACAGTAAATCCTGCCGATTGCGTTGCGCCTACGGCTTGTTTTCTTGGGGATTTACACAGTAAAGCAGGCTGCTGCATAACCATCTGCTATGCAACAGCCTGCTTTCATATTCCCTAGAAGCTTTCGATGAACCGCATCCCACCGCCACGCAACCCATGATTTGCAAAGAAAAGCATAGCGTTGCAGAAAATGAAAACGTTCATCGGCTATTCCTTAGAGATTCTCTTTTGCAACAGCGACAATCTTCGCGAATGCCTGTGCATCGGAAATCGCGAGATCCGCAAGCATCTTGCGATTGACTTCGACGCCGGCCTTCGTGAGGCCGCAGACGAGACGGCTGTAAGAGATGCCGTTCGTGCGAGCAGCTGCATTGATGCGAGCAATCCAGAGACGGCGGAAGTTACCCTTCTTCGCGCGACGATCGCGACGCGCGTAGTAGAGAGCCTTCATGACAGTCTCATTTGCTTTCTTGAACTGTTTGCTCTTGGAACCCTTATAGCCCTTGGCGAGCTTCAGAATCTTCTTATGGCGTCTATGTGCAGTCACACCGACTTTAACTCTTGGCATGTTTCGTTCCTCCTAATCCTAGTGACTTATGCGTACGGAAGCATTTTCTTCACGCGACCGAAATCAGCGTGCGAAGCAATCGCTGCCTTGCGCAGGTTGCGCTTACGCTTCGGAGACTTCTTCTCCAGGATGTGGCTCTTGTAAGCCTTGTTGCGTTTGAATTCTCCGCTTCCCGTAACAGTAAAGCGTTTTGCTGCAGCTCTACGAGTCTTAATCTTCGGCATGAGTGTTTCCTCCCTTAGGTTGCTTTTTCTCTTTCTTCGATGCTTTCTGCGTCTTTGGCGCGACAATCATCGTCATATTTTTTCCCTCAAGTTTGGCACCGCGCTCGATGGAGACGCTGTCCCCCAGGACCTCTGCCACACGGCCGAGAACCTCCTTGCCGAGCTCCGGATGAGAGAGCTCGCGGCCACGGAACATGATCGTTACCTTGACCTTGTTTCCCTCCCCCAAGAAGCGGACGGCATTCTTCAACTTGACGTCAAAATCGTGTTGTTCAATGTGCGGGCGAAGCTTCACCTCTTTGATGGTGATAACCTTCTGTTTCTTCTTCGCTTCTTTCTCCCGCTTCTGCTGCTCATAGCGGTATTTACCGAAATCCATGATGCGGCAGACCGGCGGCTTTGCCTTTGGCGCGACCTCGACGAGATCGAGATGCTGCTCCTCGGCGAGGCGCAGAGCCTCGCGCGTCGGCATGATGCCGAGCTGTTCGCCGCTCGCGCTCGTCACGCGAACCTCACGGATGCGAATCTCTTCATTAATTCTAAGTGAATCCCTGCTAATGGTAAAAACACCTCCTGAAAACTCATTCCAATAAAAAAGGCGGCACACTGCCACCCTGAAAAATCACATGCTATGAACCCGTCTGGCCTGACCAGCAGGTGAGAAGCGGTGGCTTCTTCTTCCTGAACACTCCATGAAGTATATCATAGGTGTTTTCTGATGTCAATAGTTCTGTTCACGGCTGGCAATCTTTTTCTGAATGTAGGCAATGAACGCATCGACAGACATCGTCTCACTTGTCTTCTCACCGTATTTACGCACGGCTGCTGACTGATCCGCGACCTCCTGGTCACCTACCACCAACGTGTACGGCGTCTTCATGACCTGACTCTCGCGGATCTTGTAGCCGACCTTCTCGCTGCGATCATCCACCTCAACGCGCAGGCCAAGGTCGAACATCCGTTTCTTGAGTGCATGAGCATAGTCGGCATGCTTGTCCGTGATGGGCAGAATCCGCACCTGCACCGGCGCGAGCCAGACAGGGAATGCACCGGCATAATTCTCGATGAGGATGCCGATAAAGCGCTCGATGGAGCCGTAGACGACGCGGTGCAGCATGACCGGGCGATGTTTCTCGCCATCCTCGCCGACATACGTCAGGTTGAACTTCTCCGGCATCTGCATATCGTACTGAATCGTACCGCACTGCCACGTACGGCCGATCGAGTCCTTGAGGTGGAAGTCGATTTTCGGACCGTAGAACGCACCATCGCCCTCGTTGACGATATAGTCGAGACCGCGGTGCTCGAGGGCCTTGCGGAGACCGTTCGTTGCGAGCTCCCAGTCCTCATCCGACCCCATGGAATCGTCCGGACGCGTCGAAAGTTCTGCCACATACGTCAGACCGAACGTGCTATAAACTTCATCGAAGAGGTTGATCGTGTGCTGGATTTCCTCTTCTACCTGATCCGGCGTCACGAAGAGATGTGCATCATCCTGCGTAAAGTTGCGCACGCGAAACAGCCCGTGGAGCTCACCGGACTTCTCATGACGATGAACGAGGCCAAGCTCGCCGAGGCGCAGCGGCAGGTCGCGGTAGCTGTGCTGCTTGGAATTGTAGACGAGCATGCCGCCCGGGCAGTTCATCGGCTTGATGGCATAGTCTTCATCATCGATCTTCGTGAAGTACATATTCTCTTTGTAGTGATCCCAGTGACCGGAGGTCTCCCAGAGCTGGCGGTTCAGGATGATCGGCGTCTTGATCTCCTGGTAGCCATAACGGCGATGTACCTCACGCCAATAATTGATAAGCTCGTTGCGAATGACCATGCCGTTCGGATGGAAGAATGGGAAGCCCGGCCCCTCCTCATGCAGGCTGAAGAGATCGAGCTGCTTGCCGAGCTTGCGGTGGTCGCGCTTCTTCGCTTCCTCGAGCATGTGCAGGTAGGCATCGAGATCTGCCTGCTTCTCGAACGCCGTGCCGTAAATGCGCTGGAGCATCTTGTTATGCTCATCGCCGCGCCAGTAAGCGCCTGCGACGCTCATGAGCTTCAGCGCCTTGACCTTGCCCGTGGAGACGACGTGCGGCCCGGCGCAGAGATCCGTAAACTCTCCCTGCGTATAGAGCGTGATGTCCTCGCCCTCCGGCAGGTCGTTGATGAGCTCGACCTTATACGTCTCGCCCGCCTTCTCGAAGAAATCCAACGCGTCTTGGCGGCTAACTTCCTTGCGCTCCAGCTTGAGATTCTCCTTGACGATCTTCTTCATTTCCTTTTCAATATCGGCGAGGTCACCTTCGCCGAGCTGACGATCCATGTCGATGTCATAATAGAAGCCATTGTCGATAGCCGGACCAATGGCCAGCTTGACATTCTCATCCTTATAAAGGCGCTTGAGTGCCTGCGCGAGAATGTGCGATGCCGTATGGCGGAGCGCCCAGCGACCGTCCTCGTCCTCGAACGTCAAAAAAGCAATGGATGCATCCTGCGTGAGCGGCGTCATGAGATCCACCGTCTTGCCGTCGAGCTTCGCGGCAAGGACCTTCTTGGCAAGACTATTGCTCACGTTCTTGACGAATTCCGCAATGGTCGTCCCCTCTGCGACCTCGCGCACAGCGCCGTCTTTCAATTTCATCTTCAACATGCTGATTCCTCCTTCATATAAAAAGCCCCGTCCCGCAAAGGGACGAGGCTGATACTCGTGGTTCCACCCTGATTGCTCCTGCAGAAACAGAAGCCACTCAGATTGATAACGGAGTTTCCTCCGACTGCAGCTACTAACCATTCGCCACAGCAGTTCCGAAGGGGTAACGGCAGGAAGTGCCCGGAATCATCCCAGCAACGACTCCTCTCTGGAGAGCACCCTATCTGCCGTCGTGTCTTCATCACAACTGATTGCCTGTGAACAATGCTCATTATAGGGACATCCCTCCCTGCTGTCAAGAGCAAATGACAAATATTTTCAACCGTGCAGGAAATTTCCTCCGCCGCAGCGAAACCTACGCAACGAAAGGAGTAGAGATTCCATGACCATCCACGGAGCCGTCATCATCGAGCAGGGCGTCACATTCGCCATTGTCGCCGTCAAACCAGAAGTCACGCGCTATACGGTGCGCCTCACAGCCGCACGACAGGAGCTCGCCCCCTTTTTCCCCAACATGCCCATCATCCTCATGAGCCAGTCAGCCGATGGTACGCCCCATTACTACGGCCGCAAGGATATCGTCGACTTCCTCAAAACCATCCGCATCGAACAGATTCCCTGGAAGACCTACCATTTCTACTGAATCAGCTACTCTGCGCAAGCAGGAGGAGCAAGTACAGCAAGAGGCCGATGCCTGCACCGACAATGGAGCCATTCATGCGGATCCAGAGCAAATCTGGCTCCACCTTGTCGTAGACAAGGCGATTGAGCTGTTCGTCCGTCAGACGGGAGAGCACATCCTGCACAATGATGCCGACCAGTGTCTGCGCATGCAGCGCCGACCGCGCAAGCATATCGTAGAGGAAGTGCTCCACCGTGTGATGCAGATTCCCATTCGTCTCCATGAGTGCGAGCAACCGGTCATACTCCTGCGACAGAAGTTCCTGCAGGCGCGGTCTCAGCGCAGGGAGGCAGACCTGACTTCCCACCTCCCCCGGTGAGGCAAGCTGCGTGCGCATATTTTGCAGGAGCTGCTCGATGATTGCCTCGAGCGGCAGGCCGTCAAGCAGTGTTCCCTTCAAATCGCATAGGAAGTTCTGAAACGCCTGTTCCTCCCTGAGTATCTCCATTTGCGCATAAAAGAGCCCCAGCACCTGTTCCTGCAACGGAGAATCCTGCATGCCGAGCTCTTCCGCCAAAGTGATGAGCCGTTTCTGCATGAGAGCGGCCGCTTCCTCGAGATCCACAAGACCGACTGCCTTGGCAAGACTGGAAAACAAGCTGCCGAACGCTGTCTCCTGCGTCTTTTCCCGCTCGTATTCCTCGAGCTGTTTCTCGATGGCCTCGCGCGTTTCCGGCGCGGCAGCACGCTTGCGCAAAATGCGTGAGAGGCAGGCGAGGCCTTCTCGGTCGCGCCCGCTCTCCCGCAACCAGCGGCTGCAGGCGCAAAGCACTTGCTCCGGCGCGATGCCGCCAAGCGAGGCGCGCATCCCCTGTGCCAGCACAGATGCCTGACGCGCGCTGTCCTGCCGCAGCAAGGCGGCACGCAGATAGTGGTCGGCTCGGTGCAGCGCCTGTTCCTTCGTCTGCTGCTGAGCTAGATATGACAGTAGCATCGGCAATAGATGCAGGCGCTCAATATGGTGAAAAATCTTGCTCCTGGAAAAGAACTCCTTCTGCACCATCGTCACAGATGCCTTGACAAAGGCATCCCTGCGGCGCGGCAAGAGTGCCGTATGGTACGGAAAGCCAAGCGGCTTGCGAAATAGCGCTGTCACAGCGAACCAATCTGCGATACCGCCCACGAGCGCAGCTTCCGCACAAAAAAGGAAACCGTTCGCCCACGGATTTCCCCGCGCCTGTAGATGCCAGGCGAGCGCCAGCAAAAAGATGAAAAAAACACAGCAAAGCGTCCAATCTGCCTTATTCCATCGCCGCCAATCCAGCATTCTCACCACATCCTCTCCGCGAGCGTCACCAAGATGAACAATCCCATGCCGACCAAGGAACCGACGAGCGCGCCGTTGATGCGGATCATCTGCAGATCATCCTGTACCTTGCTCTCTACCATGGCAACGAGCGCGTCGTCGGAAAACTCTCCCAGCCGTTCGCGGATGAGATCAGGGATAACCGCATGGTGTTTTGTCAGCTCCTCTTCCAGCAGGTTCTTGAAGAAAGCGTCGACACGCCTCTGCCACGGCCGAGATTGCACAAAGGCATCGATCTTCTCATTGAGGAACGTCTCGAGCGCCGCTAGCCAGAACGGCTGTTCTCCCTTGACATGCGCATCGATCCACTGCACAAGGAGCGGCAAAAGCGACACCTGCCGCAAGAATCCGGTTTTCCATGCCTGCAGCGCCGCAAGCAGCGATGAATCCTGACCGAGCCTGCGCAGCAGCGTCTCAAGGCCCGCCTTGGCAGCGGCATAGGTGGGCGTCTCTCCCGCAATCACCTCGCCGAGTTTCTCCTCCATCCGTTCACAAATGATCTGCACGATACGTTCATCGGTGAGCCCAAGGCTTGACAGCACAAATGCGCGACCAGCGGAATCCCCCTCGTATTCCTTGCGCAGCAGACTCACATTTTCCTTCAGCGTCTCACGGAGGACGGGGCTTGCCAGCACGCGCTGCGCGACCTCCGCAAGCGCTCTGATCAGATGGCAGCTATATTGCTCTTCCGCCAGAATCCGAAGGCCCTCCATCGCCACGCGCTCGATAGGAATTGTACGCAGGCCGTCATTCAGGATGGTCTCGATTTCCCCTGCGACCTTCGCGCTGTCCAGCGTATTGACCGCACGCACCGCAACATGATCAACGGTCTCCACGAGCCGTTCCCGGCCGCCGCGATGTTCCAGATATGCCACGAGCAGCTGAGCCACATCCTGCCGACGTACGACCTGCATGATATTTTTCACGCTCAGCAAATCATCGCTCGCGAACGTCACCAACGCATCCATGATGCGCTGGCGGTTGCGCCGCAGGATATCTGTGCGGTAGGAGATGCCAAGCGGCTTGCTGAAAATGGCCGTGACAGCGAACCAGTCCGCAAGGCCGCCGACCGTAGCCGCTAAAAAGCCATGATGAAGCAGGCCGCCCCAAAAACCGCCCGCAGGCAATGTGCCCAGGAACCCCGCTGCACTGATGGCAAGCGCTAGATTCGCCTTCTGCTTCTTCTGCACATCATCCCCTCGCTTTCTGCCTTCCAGCAACGACATACCACATCGCGCACTGCGAACGCAACTTGCACGCCGTTCCCACGCAACCAGCCTGCCTTATACTCGCTCAGGACGTTCCTACACAAGTTGACGCAAATACGCACGAAACGCGGGACCGAGATCCTCCCGCCGCAGGGCGAACTCTACCGTTGCCTTCAAGAATCCGAGCTTGTCGCCGAGATCGTACCGCTTCCCCTCGAAAGCGTAAGCGTACACATTATCGAGTTTCGCGAGCACCTTGAGCGCATCCGTGAGCTGCACCTCGCCGCCCTTGCCGGGCTTCGTATTCTCGAGGATCGCAAAGATTTCTGGCTCGATGATATAGCGGCCGAGGACAGCGAAATGGCTCGGTGCCTCCGCAAGTGATGGTTTCTCAATCATATCTGAGACGCGCAGCAGGTTTTCCCTCCCCTCAGTGACTGGGGTTCCCGCCACAATGCCATATGACGAGACCTTCTCATCCGGCACTTGCTGGCAACCGAGTACAGAGCCGCCCGTTTCCTCATAAACATCGATAAGCTGGCGCAGTGCCGGTCGCTCCGGATGGTAGACAACATCGTCGCCGAGCAGGACGGCGAACGGCTCATCCCCCATGAATGTCTTCGCACAGAGAATGGCATCGCCGAGGCCGCGCATGTAACGCTGCCGGATATAATGCACTTTGATATCCGCCGTCTCCTGCACGAGATGTAAGAGATCCGTCTTTCCCTTCTTCCGCAATTCTGCTTCCAGCTCGGGCGCCGAATCAAAATGGTCCTCGATGGCACGCTTGCCATGGCCGCTGACGATCAGCAGTTCCTCGATACCGCTCGCCAGCGCTTCCTCGACGATATACTGGATCGTCGGCTTGTCGACAATCGGCAACATCTCCTTTGGCGTCGCCTTCGTTGCCGGCAGGAACCGCGTGCCGTAACCAGCGGCTGGAATAACGGCCTTGCGAATCTTTTTCATATTCATGTACCCCCAGTATGATTTTTCTCCATTATACCTAAATTTTTAATAAAAAGAAAGGTGCACGGCATTTGCCTCGCACCACAAAAGAGAAACAGCTTTCATATATGCAGGTAATTCATCATCTTCATCGCGAGTTGCTTCGGCTCCGCATCCTTATGCCGCAGCAGATAGGACAAAGAGCAGACATAGAAGAAAGATGTAATGGGCACAAAACGCCGTCCCTTGCGAACGTTGCCCCAGAGCATGAGATGCTTGATGAGTTGTCGGATATCTTCACGCGTGCCGCGCTCGCGCCGCATGACACGGCGGAGCTTCCAGTCGCTCTCGATAAAAGATGCAATCTCATCGACGAGCGCCGGATTACCGAGGTCATGCTCGTATTTCTCTACGAGCGTGAACGCTGCGTTCGACCGCCGCAGGCTGCGGCGCATCTCGAGCAGGAAGAGGAGGACGAGCGCTGCGAGCAAGAGGTAGAGCAACGCTGTCATGATGTCTTCCCAGCCGTCGCCGCGTAAACAGAAAACTCCTGCACGCCGCCGAGATGCAACAGGCGATTGAGCGCCGCATCCTCGAATGCGCCCATCGCGCAGCAGCCAGCCTTGAGCGTACCCGCCGCGAGATAGAGATTCTCGCAGACATGTCCCGCATCGAGAAACGCATAGCGATAGCCACGCTTGCCAAAGACATAGAGGAGGCGCTCGATATGCGCCGCCCAGACAAACGTGACGGCGCTCTCCGCCACAGCATGCTGCGTGCGGAACGCCTCGATGAACGGCGCTCTGCTTTCCTCCCAAGGAATCGCATCCGCCAGCGGCAGCAGCGCATGCTCATACGCGAGATACCGGTAGAAGCCCGGCGCGAGTCCCTCCACCTTCTGCACGAAAAGGTATGTCTCGAACGCATGGCGCGCGCCGGCGCTCGGTACGTTGCGCATGCTGCCGCCCTTGCCGATCGACATCTTCACACCCTGCGTGCACCAGAGCAGATAGGAGAGCTCCTGCATCGTGAACGGCGTCTCTGTATAGCTGCGAACGCTCGCGCGCAGCTCGACGAGCTCGAGGAAATTCACCTCGCGGTCTGGTAGGAGCTCCGGCTCCGGCAACCTGACGAGCTTCGCCTCCGCTGGAGCCTGCTTCTCCGGCGCTGGGAACGGCTCACCTCGCTTGAGCGGGCTCTGCGGGTCCCAGGCCGCAGCCGTATCTTCAAGAAACGCCTGCTCCTTTTGATAAGTCTCACCCATCACGAGACACCTCACATATCGGGACGGATGCCCGTCTTGCCCGTGAACTTATGATAGCTGCCACCCTTGCGACGGCTCATGAGCTCCGCGAAAAGCTCCTCCGGCGAGATGCCATGATAGGCGAGCAGGACGAGGCAATGATACCAGAGATCTCCCATTTCGTAGAGGATCTCCTTGCGCACATTGTTCTTCGAGGCGATGACCGTCTCGACGGCTTCCTCACCGACCTTCTTGAGAATCTTATCCTGCCCCTTGTCGAAGAGGTAGTTCGTGTAGGAGCCCTCGACCGGATTCAAGCGGCGATCCTGGATGACATTGTAGAGCTCGTTGAGGACGACGGCCAGGGACTGTTGCTTCTCCGGCGGCACGACGGCAACGCTCTTGTCGTTCTTCTCCGGATGCAGACGACGTCCGCTGAAGCAGGAATATGTCCCAGTATGGCAGGCGACACCACGCTGGTGGACGCGCACGAGCAGCGTATCGCCGTCGCAGTCATAGGAGATCTCCTTGACCTGCTGAATATTGCCGGACTCCTCCCCTTTCTGCCAGAGACGCTGGCGGCTGCGGCTGTAGAACCACGTCAGCCCCGTCTCGATGGTCTTTTCCAGGGACTCCTTGTTCATGTAGGCGAGCATGAGCACCTGTCCGCTCTCCTCCTGCACAATGGCGGGCACCAGCCCCTTTTCATCAAAATGAACCTTGGAAATGTCTACGCTCATCAGAATCGAACCTCCACACCACGAGATTTGAGATATTCCTTGACTTCGCGCACCGTGAACGTACCATAGTGGAACACAGAGGCAGCGAGCACGGCATCTGCCTTGCCCTCCGTGAGCACATCATAGAAATGCTCCAGCTTCCCGGCACCGCCGGACGCGATGACAGGCACATCGACAGCCTCGGAGACAGCGCGTGTGAGCTCGATATCATAGCCAGACTTCGTCCCATCGGCATCCATGCTCGTCAAGAGGATCTCGCCCGCTCCGAGCTCCGTCGCGCGCTTGACCCACTCGAGGCAGTCGATGCCCGTCGGTGTCCGGCCGCCGTTGACGTAGACCTCCCAGCGATAGTCGCCGGAACGGCGTGCATCGACGGCGAGCACGACGCACTGGCGACCGAATTTCTCCGCCCCCTCGCGGATGACGGAAGGATTCTTGACGGCTGCCGTATTGAGCGATGTCTTGTCCGCGCCAGCCTTGAGCATCTTGCGCATATCCTCCACCGTGCGGATGCCGCCGCCAATCGTAAAGGGAATGAACACCTGTGAGGCACAGCCGCGCGCGACATCCACGATCGTATCGCGTTTGTCGCTCGACGCCGTGATATCGAGGAACACCAGCTCATCCGCCCGCTCCTTGTCATAGCGGGCGGCCAGCTCTACCGGATCGCCCGCGTCGCGCAGACCGACGAAATTCGTTCCCTTGACGACGCGCCCATCTTTGACGTCGAGGCAAGGAATAATTCTTTTCGTATACAATTTTAGTTCACCTCCGCCGCGATTGCAAGCGCCTCGGGGAGAGACAGGCTGCCCGTATAGATGGACTTCCCGACGATGACGCCCTCGATACCGTCCTTTTCGTACGGCTTGAGCGCCTCGATGTCGCGCACATCGCGCACGCCGCCGGAAGCGACGACATGGACGCCGCTCTCCCGCGCGAGCTTCGCAGTCGCCTCGACATTGACGCCCGCGAGCGTGCCATCCCTGCTGATATCGGTATAGATGATGGTTCTGACGCCCGCCTGCTTCATGCGTTTCGCGAGCGTGATGACATCGACATCTCCTGAGACGCCCCAGCCATCCACTGCGACGATGCCGTCCTTCGCGTCGATGCCGACGACAATGCGATCGCCGTATTTCGCACAGGCCGCAGCCACGAGCTCCGGATCGCGCACGGCCACGGAGCCGAGAATCACGCGGCGCACGCCGAGCGCGAGCACTTCATCGATGTTCTCGAGCGTGCGGATGCCGCCGCCGAGTTCCACGGGGATCGTCACCGCCGCGAGGATTTCCCGCACGGTCGCGAGATTTTCTGAATGGCCCGCACGCGCGCCGTCGAGATCGACAAGATGCAGGAACTGCGCGCCCTGCGCCTGCCATTGCTGCGCTACCTTGGCCGGCTGATCGGAAAAAACCGTCTCCTGATCGAAATCGCCCTTGAACAGGCGCACACATTTCCCACCGCGCAAATCAATCGCCGGAAAAATCGTCATATCATTTCCCCCTCAGCCGTTGATGAAATTCCGCAAGATCTGCAGCCCGACGTCGCCGGACTTCTCCGGATGGAACTGCGTCGCCTGGAGATTTCCCTGCGCGACGGCAGCCGTCAGCGTCTCGCCGTACTCCGTCGTCGCCGTAATGACAGACGAGTCCTCCGGCACCGCGTGATAGCTGTGCACGAAATAAACATAGGGATGCTCAGAAAGCCCCGCGAAGAGATCTGTCTTCGCCCTGCGTTCCCGGATATTCAGGGAATTCCATCCCATGTGCGGAATCTTGAGCTCTGGTGCCTGGATCTTCCGCACGGTTCCGTGGATGAGTCCGAGCCCCTGCGCGCCCGGGGATTCCTCACTGCCGTCGAAGAGGATCTGCAGACCCACGCAGATGCCGAGCAATGGACGACCAGACGCCACCAGTTCCTTGATGACAGGAATGAGCCCCGTCGCCTCAAGGTTTTTCATGCAGTCGCCAAACGCGCCGACACCGGGCAGCACAACCTTTTCCGCCGCGCGGATCACGGCCTCGTCGCGCGTGACGGTAGCGGGCGCGCCGAGCGCCGCAACGGCTTTTTCCACGCTGAACAAATTGCCGACTCCATAGTCAATGATCGCAATCATCGTATCGCCTCCTCAAAGTACGCCCTTCGTCGAGGGTACCCCCGTCACACGCGCGTCACGTGCCACGGCGATACGCAGCGCATGGCCAAGCGCTTTGAAGATCCCCTCCACCTTATGATGCGAGTTCGTGCCATAGAGGATGCGCACATGAAGCGTGATGCCGGCATGCATCGCGAAAGCGCGCAGGAACTCTTCCGTAAGCTCTGTGTCATAGCCACCAATCATCGGCGCCATCGATCCTCCCTCATAGACGAGAAACGGCCGCCCGCTGATGTCGAGCGAGACGAACGCCAGCGCCTCATCCATCGGCAGATAGAACGTGCCGTAGCGGGTGATGCCGCGCTTATCGCCAATGGCTTCGCGAAACGCGTCGCCGAGCGCGATGCCGATATCTTCGACAGAATGATGCCCATCCACCTCGATATCGCCCCGGCATTCGAGCTTGAGATCGAAGAGACCATGCGCAGCGAAGAGATTCAGCATGTGATCGAAAAAGCCGATGCCGGAGGCAATCTCCGCTTTCCCCGTACCGTCGAGGTTCCATGTGAGCCGGATGCTCGTCTCTGCCGTCGTGCGCTCGACGGCCGCCGTGCGCGCGCTCATGCCCGTTCCTCCGCAAAGGCTCTGAGAACGCTGAGCCACGTGTCATTCTCCTCGCGCGTTCCCATCGAGATGCGCAGGCAGTTCGTGAGGTGGGGCGCCGCACCGAAGCTGCGCACGCCGATGCCCTGTCGCTCGAACGCCTCATTGAGCGCGGGTGCTGCCTCATGATGGATCAGGAGGAAATTCGTCTCAGAAGGATACACCGTAAAGCCCGGCACCTGCTTGACTGCTTCTGCCAGCCGCTTGCGCTCAGCGATGACCATCTGGATGCGCGGCACATACTCATGACGCATCTGATAGACGATGTCGGCCGTGACGAGCGAAAGTGTATTCATGTGATATGGCATGAACGATCTGCCGATCATGTCCGTCATGGCAGCCGACGCGATGCTATAGCCGACGCGTGCCGACGCGAGGCCGTATGCCTTCGAGAACGTCCGCGCAATGATCATGTTCGGATAATCCTTGAGCAGCGAGACTGCCGACTGTCCGTAGAACTCCACATACGCTTCATCGACGAGGAACGCGCAGCTCGTCGGGATATTATCCGCGATGTACTGGATGTCAGAAACGGAAAAGCCCGTGCCCGTCGGATTGTTCGGATTGCAGATAACGCAGAGGCGCGCTTTGTTTTTGATGACAGCCGAGACGAACTTCTCGAGGTCGAGCGTATAGTCCGGCTCGAGGTCGACCGGCACACCCTTCGCTTCCGCCGCCGCGGCGTAAATACCGTACATGGAGAACGAGGGCTGCGGATAGACGATAGCGGCATCCTTACTGCCGCCGAAGCAGTAGAAGAGTTTCTCGATGATTTCCGAAGAGCCGTTGCCGAGCAGGATATTCTCCGGCTGCACCTTGAAATTCGCGGCAATCTGGCGCGTGAGGCTCAGATAGTCCTCGGCGCCCGGATAGCGGTTGAACGCGACGCTCGCAAACCGTCCCATGAGACGATCCTCCACAATGGGCGGCAGATTCATCGTGCTCTCATTCGCGTTGAGCGTGATGCGGTATTCATTCGTATCCATGTCATAGGACGGGCGGTCGGCAAGCCCCTGACGGTATTTCAGCATTTCTCATTCCTCCTCAGACGGATGGCGTTGGCGTGCGCCTGCAGTCCCTCGGTCTCTGCCAGACGGATGATGTCATCGCTCACGGCGGCGAGCGCAGGCTGCGTATACGAGATGATGCTCGTGCGCTTCATGAAAGTCTCGACGTTGAGCACGGAATAGTAGCGCGCCGTGCC
>Ga0256404_1004170_pt1 | contig 27696 bp, 39 predicted proteins | sample RumenRJG_01DNA_FD_185990 | JGI IMG/M metagenome (GOLD analysis project Ga0256404, IMG submission 185990) | Bovine rumen microbial communities from Lethbridge, Alberta, Canada - RJG_01 | ecosystem: Host-associated > Mammals > Digestive system > Stomach > Rumen | place: Canada: Alberta | collected...
CTGTAGTGTTACTATTCATAGACATTCTCCTTTCTTAAAATTTTTATTTATATCAAACACATTGTGTTGATACCTATTTCATTTGATTTTGTATTTCAGTCAAAACATCATCAGGAAAACCCATTCGTTGAGCAGTTATGTAAAAGTTTTGTAATTGTTGAGGTGTATAATTTCCTGTAACTTGCTTTAACAAATATATAGGACTACTTTGATTTTGCCTTGCTTGTTCTAGAAACTGAAACATTTGAGGTTGTCTTTGTCTTAGTTGGCTTATCAATGGTTGTGTTGCCTTGTTCATCATTTGTTGTATTTGTGGATTCATTACTAATCATTCCTTTCAATTCTTCATTTTCGAGTCTTAATTGCTCGATAATCTTGTCCTTTTCGTCTTTAGGTACAATTTCTTCCATCACAAAAGTTCTTATTTCTCCTTTTGCATTTTTTATAAATAATTGCGTATAATCATTTGTTACAAATGCAGTTTCTACTACTGTTAATTCCTTTTCAACATCTTCTATTGAATTAATATGTTTTATTCCGTTTGCATTATTTGGTGCAAGTTGAAAAGTTTGATTAATAGATGTTGGTTGTTGCTGATACCTGTTAATATATTGTTCTTTTGATTTTTCAACTCTTTCTTTTTCTTTATCTAAATACTTTATATATTCATCGTAATTATTAGTTTGTGGTATATTATTAATTTGTTGATTATATCCATTGCTATAATTTGGTATATAAGGGCTGTTATACATATTCACATCTCCTTTAATAAATGAAAAAGAGAAATACTTTAAGACTTTTCAAACTGTGTTTTAAACAACTCTAATAAGTAGTATTCCTCCTTTCTAATTACATTTTAATAAAAAAATAGTCTTGCAAAGTGCCGATATTGTTCCAAAAAAGTGCCAAAAAAAAAAGAGAGTCAAATGACTCTCATAATCTTTTGTTTTAATTGTTTTATTCTTCTTTTAGCAGTTCTTTCACTTATATTTAACTTCATGCTTATTTGTATAACAGAATAACCTTTGATTTTCATTTCTAATATTTGGGATAATTCTTCATTTAGCATTAGTTTATCTTTTAGTTCTTCATACTCACTTTTTGTTAGATCGAACATTGTTTTTTATTCATAAATTTGCCACATACTGGGCAATGTTTATTATTTCCTTTAGATTTTCTAACTGTGTATTTAGTTGTTTTTGTTTGTTTTATTGTTCCCCTATTACTCACCACCATTTGTGATATTTCCACCTACTGTATTAATATCACTGACTTCCTGAGTTGTAGTAGTCTCAACGTTTGAAATATCATTTAAAATATAAACCAAATATCCTATTGTTGCAAACCACATTACTAAAATAATAATTATTATAATAAACATTCTTTTATTTGCCTTTTTATAATCTTTTAATATTTCCATAGCGAAACTTTGTTCTTCTATTACATTTACTTTCTTTTGTACTTTTTCTATATCTTCTTTGATTGACATTATGCCCCTCCTTTATGATGATATAATTCAACGTGTAATTGTACTGCTTTTTCTATTCTTTTGTCTATATCTTCATCAGATTTATCTAATTTGCTTAATATTTCTTTTACATCTTCTTTTATTTCTGATACTTGGTACTTTATTAGTTCATAATTATTCTCTTTTGTATCACTTATTGCTTTATCTCTACGATTTAATACAAAAGTTGTTACACTTATTACAGAACCTAACACACTTAATCCTAATGCTAATGTGATTCCCCTATTACCCCTCCTATTTTAGTCTTATTTGATTTGTTCCTATTACTTCTCCATTTAGTTTAGTTAATTCTTCTTCATTTAATCCAAATTTAGTTGCTACATCTTTTAATGTTTCACCTATTCTTAAAGTATAAAATTCAGGTACATTTGCAGCTTGTTTTATTTTAGACGCATTTTCTTCTACTTTTACATCTTCTATAATTTCTTCTTTTTTCTTTTTCATATTTCCTCCTATTTATCTGATACTTCATATAAGTGTGTTGAGAATACCCATACATCTTTTCCATTTATGTTTATCTTTGATGAATTTGTAGGTACATCTATATCTTTTACTGTGTATATATGGTCATTCTTAACATAAGATTTTCCACCATATATTATATTATCACAACCAGTTGTAGAACCATCTGCATTACACTCATCAAAATCTCCAAGTGGAATCCAATGATATTCTTTACAATTATGTTTATAGTAATCGTTAAATGCTACTCCTGTTAATTTAGTACATCCGAATTGATTAGTTGATAATGGGTTTCTTAATATATCTACTTTAAATACTCCATCAAATTTTACTTTTGAACCTTTATAAAGAATTTGATCTCCTTCTCCTTTAGAACCACCTAGCTTTTCTTGTACTTTTGCACAAAATGTTCCCCAATCATAAGGGTTTCCTCTACGAATATCATAAGGGCAATCTTTACCAGTCCAATTATTGTGTTGAAATAAATGTCCATTTACATTATTTATTCCATTTCTTCTTAATATATCTGCACATAACTCTACTGCGTTATCAGTCGCTTGTCTTATATCTCCATCTGCATTGTCGCAAATTTCAATATTGATAGTTTTCATATTTCCATCTCCACGACCATCTCCAGCACACCAAGCAACTTCATTTTCTGGAATACATCTTACAGCATAATCTTTATCAATTACATAGTGCCAAGATGTATATACATATTTCCATCCATTTCTTAAAAGGTTTGCATGAGCTAAAGCATTTGCTCCATTTGAATAGTTTGATGTATTATGTACTGTTATTCCTCTAAAACCTGTTCTATTTATACATGGTCTGCAATTTCCATCAGTTGGAGCTAATCTCTCAATTACTTGCCTTCTTCTTCATCTCCTTTTCCATCAACTTCGATTCCTGTATTTGATAATTCACTTGTTGGAGCTTCTTCTACACATTTTTCAATAAAATCCATTTCTTCTTCTTGTGTTTCTAATCTTTTTTCGTCGTTCATTATAATACCTCCTTTTTTTATTATATTTTATTTTTTTAGGCAATAGGTTGCAAATTTATTATTATATCATTAATAGAAAAAAGTGACAAAATACCTTATAAAAAGAAGGAGCAATTATACTAGATATTCTTACATCCATTTATAATCCCCCTTCTTTCTTTTTAATATCCTATTGTCCAACCAGCATCAAGAAAATCTTGATAATGTGGTAATGCTTCTATTCTATTTATAGGATAAACATTACTTTTAAATCCTAAATATTGCAATGTTCCATTTTCTATTTTTGATGTAATACAAAATTGTAATATATTATCTATACTTGTATCTGTTAACTTATTGCAATATTGAAACATATTCTTCATAGCTGTTACGTTAGATGTATCAAATTGTGGAATTTCTTCTAATGATGTGCAATTATTAAACATAGAACCCATATTTGTCACTTTTGATGTATCAAATTGTGGAACTTCTGTTAATGATGTGCAATTATTAAACATAGAACCCATATTTGTCACTTTTGATGTATCAAATTGTGGAATTTCTTCTAATGATGTGCAATTATTAAACATATAATTCATATTTGTTACGTTAGACGTATCAAATTGTGGAATTTCTTTTAATGATGTGCAATAATAAAACATACTAGTCATATTTTTTACGTTAGATGTATCAACCAAAGGAAACCAAACCAATTTTTTATCTCTACTAAATTTAGAATTTAAATCTATAATTGTATTATTCCAATTATCATATATTTCTTTTGAATGACCAAACATTTCTTGAAAACTTTTTGGCTCTCCATTATAACCTATTGCACTCCAATCACGACTACTTCCACCACTTGGTAGATTAGTTATTTCTGTGTCAAATTCACTTGCTAATATAGGTGTATCATCACCCTTTTTAGTTTTAATAGCTTCTGCTACATCTGATAAATAATTAGTTAATGTATCTATGCGTGCCATTAATAACTACCTCCTAATGCTGTTCCTATTGCATTGTTAATTGCTGTTTGTACCTGTGTTGCATTTTGATAATTACTATCATTAGTTAAGTCTGATGTCTTTGTTGGTACACTACTTGTATTTGCTTTAGCATCTAATGCATTTTTTAAATCAGTTTGGTCGCTTAGTGTTCCTGTGATGTTTCCCCAAGTACTTGAACCTGAACCACCTTGTATGTTTATGTTTCCACTACCTAATATAGACTCGTTATTTATTGTTTTTATGTTTGTCCCACTTACTAAAACTGGTTGTTTGGTTGCTAAATTATCATACACACATCTAGCACTTGGATATTGATCATCTCTACTTCGCCTTGATAGTGTAGTTACTTTATTATGAGTATCTTCATAAAGAGGAAAAGAATATGTAGTTACTTGTGTTCCATCCTTACAAATTAATCGAAACAAACCACCATGAATATAAATATCTATATACTTTTGGTCAATTGCTCCATAAATCTTAACATTTTCAACCAATGTAGTTTCGATTTCATTATCATCATCTTGTGATGTAGTATAAACTCTTATACCACCATTCTCAACATAATTATAAAAAGCATTGAAATCTGCAACAGACGGTGTTGGTGTAGAAATCCAACTTGCATCATATCCATCAACTTCACTCTTTGTCATTAATTTGTTTGTACTAGCATTATATGTTCCCTCTACTGCAATATTTGCTGTATCACCAGATGTTATAGAAGTTCCATTTATTTTTACATCAGTTGAAGTCCCTCCACTTCCACCACCTTGTATGTTTATGTTTCCACTACCTAGTATAGACTCGTTATTTATTGTTTTTATATTTGTACCACTTACTAAAGCAGCTTGTTTATTATTCCAATTTGTTATATCTGTTTGAGTTATGCTTTTGACATGGCTTGGTACAGTTGGATCTGTTTCTGTGTATTCAGATAAAGCTGTGTTTATTAATGCTTGTATTTGTGTTTGTGTTAAAAATCCGCTTATTTGTGTATTTACCCAACTTTCAGTAGCATATCCTGTTAAATCTGCTTGTGTACTTCCTATTTGTTCCCAACTATTATTAACCCATATATACTCATCTTTTACATTTTGAGTTTTAGGATTAGAACTTGGTACTAAATAAACATATTTACTATCTCCTGTTTGTGGTAATGTAGAAACTACTTGAAATTGTAAAGTAGCTATCTGTCCTATTAAATTATTCACTTCTTGTTTTGTAAATGTTTCTGATTTTTTATAATAATTTACTAAATCATTTACTGTATTTGTTATGAAATTTGAAACATCAGGTATTTCACTTTCTAAAGCATAATTTCCAGCAGGTTGTATTCCTAAATCGTTTAAAGATTTATTTCCACTTAATGTAACACTATTTATTTGAGGCTTATTAGTTAAATCAGAATAATCAGAAGTTCCTCCACTTCCACCACCTTGTATGTTTATGTTTCCACTACCTAGTATAGACTCGTTATTTATTGTTTTTATATTTGTACCAGAAACAAGTGTGCTTTGCTTTCCACTTAATGCATTATTTAAATCTGTTTGATTACTTAATGTTCCTTCTATTTGACCCCATTCGGATGCCCCTGAATCACCTTTATCACCTTTTGGTCCAGTGTCTCCTTTATCACCTTTATCACCTTTAGGTCCTTGAGGCCCTGTAGGCCCAGCAGGTCCAGTTGCTCCTGTATCTCCCTTTGGCCCAGTTTCACCTGTATCACCTTTATCTCCTTTTTTTCCTTGAACTCCTTGGGGTCCTTGTGGTCCAGTTTCACCAGTGTCACCTTTATCACCTTTAGGAAGAACTAAATTCAATGTTTGGTTTGGAGATGTTCCTGTGATACTAGCACTTGCTTCCTGTCCTTTTTCAACAGTTCCTATGGATAAAGTGTTAGATAAACCTATATCTCCTTTATCTCCCTTATCTCCTTTTAATCCTCTTGCTCCACCTTGTAAGTTTATTTCTATTATTGTATCAACAAGATTTGCATCAACTAATGGCTCTAATACTGATGTTTCAATTATTGCCCTTGTTTAACACCTCTCTTTATAACGAAATAAGCATCATCTCTATTTCCAGGTATTAGAGAATCTCTTGTTCCATCTTCTCTTACTACTACTAAATCGTATATGTAGTTTCCAGGTTCTAAGTTTTCTGTATCTGATGAATTAATAGGTATTACTCCTGCTCCATCATCAAATTCTGTTGCAGTTTTTTGTAGTATTATTGGTCCATTTTTTGTTTTTCTAAGAGTGAAATAGAGAGTGCTGCCATCAACTAGCAAATACTCTCCATTTAACTTAGGTCTTACTGCAAATGAACCTGTATCATATTTTACTATCTCTGCATCTAATGTTCTTGGGTTTATTTTTATCCTTTATATCACCTCTTTGTACTTTTTTCATACATTTCTTTAAAGTAATCAGCTAATGCATATTTATTCTTTTCTAATTGCTTATCTGTAGCTTTCTTATATGTTATACTACCATCTTTTTCCTTGTATTTATAGTAATAATAATCATCAATTTGCATATAATATTCATTTTCTTTTATATTTTTTGATTCTTTTACTGATTCTTTTGCTAAATTGTTTAATTTTTTTCTTAATTCTGCAACTTGTTTGTACTTTTCATCTTTATCAATATTAGAACTTTGAACCTCTTCAATTTGTTTATTTATTTCTGCTAATTCTAAGTTTTTAGAGTATAAATATTTATATCTTACACTATCTGCTTCTGTTCTTCCTTTCCATCTCTCATCATTATCGTTTTTAGCTTCTTCTAATGCATCATAGAAATTACCTTGTGCTTTATTGCTATATGTTGTATCTGTTGTAAATTTACTTTTTAATGGATTAGTTACTTTTGCTAATGCATTATTATTTTCTTGTGTTGTTTTATTTGTTATGTTTGGAAGAACTAAATCTCCTATTCCACCTGTATATTGATCTAATAAGTAATTTATTTTTGCAGGTGATTTATGTAATTTTTCTCCTAAGTATTTACTTAATTCATCAGTTCCTGATGTATATTCAACTTCTGGATGTTTTCTATTTTCTTTGTATGATGGTACTATTGGATTTCCACTCCATGATTTATTTCTTGCTACCGAAATCATAGGACCTAAAACATTATCTTCCAATGGATTGTTTGGTGCTACATTGTTAAGAAATGTATCTGTTAAGCCACTATAAGCATCTTCTTGCCCTCTTGTTGCTACTATTGTTCTTCTTATTGGTGCTTGTAATGCTCCTTGTATTTGACCTTTAGGTATTCTTATCCATTTTCCTTCCCCAGTTTTCCATAAGTAATAATTGTCTTTTTGATATTCAGGAAGGTCTTTATAATCTTCGTCATCTCCCCACATTATTTCTCCAACTAATGCAGGACCTAATCCCATTAATGCTACTCGTGTTAATATTTTCGCATATTGTTTATTTTCTATAGCTTCACTAAAGTTTCTTACAAATTTACTTGCTCCTTGTACTGATGGACTAAAGTAATTTGCTCCAATTCTATCTATTGCTTTTGTAACATTTCCACCTCTTTTAAAGTTTGTTGTTACTTCTGCAGCATCATACATAGCATCTTCTATAGATTTTCCGTTTTCCATTGATGACATAAATTCAGCCAGTCTTGGTGCTGTTTCTACAAAGTTATTTATTCTTTCTATTCCATTGATAATTGATTGACCTGCTTTAAGTGCTTTTATTTTACTTTTATCTTTTATATATCCTTCTTCATAATTGTAATAAGTATTTTGATTACCACCTAATGCTTTATATTGTTGAGCATAATCTCCATTTGTTGCTAATTCTGCATATGCTTTAAAGTAATTTTTTAAAAATTGTGGGCTTGAATTTCTAGTACTAAATAAAGCATTAAAGAAGTCTTTAGGTGCGTTTGTCGTTGAGAATAATAAGTTTTTACCTGTAATTAAATCTCTTTGTACTTTACTTAGTTTTGCTGTTGCTTTAAATGGTAGCCATTCTTCAATTTTATATTTTTTATTTGGTTGTAATGCTTCATATATTCCTTCATTTATATATATTTCTTTTGGTTTACCATTTTCATATATTCTAAATGTGTATGTTCCATTATCATTTTTCTTTATTGTATCTCCTAATTTTACTCCACTTTCATCAGTACTTACTAAACTATTATTTGCATCTATATTTGTATTTAATACTTGTGCTAATTTCAAACCAAAATTATTCATTCTTGATTGTCTTGCATTAAATCTTGTAAAATCAGCCATTGTATCTCTAAAAGGAAGAATATCTTGTGTTCCACCTTTTCTTTCTTGTATTCCTTTTCCTACACTTACATCAGCTTTTTTGTTTATATCAAATATATCTTGTGATTTTTTTGTTTGTTCTACTTTTCTTTGTAATCTTACATAATGAGGATTTTCTTTTTTAAATTTTTCTGCATCAGTTTTACTTACTCTTCCTGAATCTACCATTTTATCTAATTCATTGTAACCATATTGCCATATATTTTCTGCTAATCTTTTTATTTCTGGATGCTGTTGTTCTATTTCTTTAATTCTTTTTAGAGAATCCTTTTTTGTTACTGCTTCTCCAAACACACTTTGGATCTTTTTATTTTTATCTATTATACTTTTAGCTTCTTCTGGACTAATAAATCCTGATTCTACCATGTTTAATATTGAATCAGTTTCTCTTTGTGAACTTGCTGTAGGTCGTCCATAAACATCTGTATTTAAATAATGAGCTATATATTCATCCATTACATCTTTTAATCCAGCATTGTCTACATCTTCCCATAATCCTTTTAAAGATTTAGATACTTTGTTTCCATCTTTATCAGTAAAGTTTTTGAATAATTTACCGTCTGTAGTTGTTTGCCCATCACCTATTTGATATTGTGCATTTGCATCTGATAATGCTAAAAAGTCGTATTTAGCATAAGTTTTTCCATTGTCTTTTACTGCTCTATCTATATCAGCTATTTCTTGACCTTTATCTACAAAACTTCTTCTAAATTCCTTTAATGAATTTTTTTGATTTTCAATAAAATTTTTAGTTTTTTCTTTTAATGTAAGTTTTTCTTTTCTAGGAGTCTCTGACAATATTTTAGCAACTTCTGGTTTAGCACCTTGTTCTTCAAAAAATTGTTTTCCTTTTTCTCCCTTTGTTTCAACTTTTAAAACAGGTTCTTTTTCCATTTCTACTGGAATATTAGGATTTTCTCCAGCATTTTTATTTCTTAATGTTTCTATATACTCACTATTTGCTGGTATTTTTCCTACTATAGAGTCCATATATCCATTTCTTAATCTTTGGTCTATATAAAACTCTAATCTCTTTGCAACTGCTTTATTTTCTGCTCCATTATCTTTAATAATTGCATTTAATCCATCTTCTATTTCTTTATATGAATATTTAACTCCATTTTCTCCATCTAATAATTCAGCAATATCGTTAGGTACATTTCTCTTTATTCCTTTAAATTGTCCATCTTCTGTCATGTATCTTTCGCCTTTTGTTGAATTATCTAAATCATATAGCATATCTTTTGCTACTTCTTGGAAATATGGTTTTACTTCTGGATTGTCATATTGATAAGCATTTATTTTAGAACTTCCTACTTCACTAAAATCTCTTACATCACTTAAATCTCTTACTGGTGACATTTTTTTTTCTAAATCTTTATTTTGTTTTAATAATAACTCATCCATTCTTCTTTCTTGTTGCTCATCTAATTCAAATGGAGAGTCTTTTAATGTATCTAATTCTTGTTGTTCTTGTTGTGTTAATTTTGCTACTGGTTTTGTTTCTATTGTTTGAGGTTCTACTCTTGTTTGTACTTGTTGAGGTGTTATTTGCCCATTTTCTTGCCTTGTAGGAGCTGTTTCTACCTGTTCTTGAGCATTTATATTATTTTGAGTAATTGGAGCTTGAATAGGCGTTTCTTGGCTTTGTATAGGCTGATTATTTTGATTGAATGAAGGTCTTGCAACATTAATTGAGTTTATTCCACCTTCTACTGCTCCTGCTGTTCCTGCTCCTACTAATCCACTATATAAAGAATCTTTTATTAAATCTTCTAAATTAGTATCTTTTCCTAGTGTTATTTTATCATTTAATGCTCCTATATATTCTTGTGTAAATTCTTCTAATCCCTCACTTGTCATACTTCCTATTAATTTAGCTGCTTGAGGATTAGATACAACCTTGCTTACTGCTTTTGATACGGCATTTTCTACAGTACTTGCTTCTCCTCCAGTTAATCTTCCAGCTAAACCTCCTAAAAGTTTTTCTGTTAAAAATTCTGTTCCAGTAGCTATTGCAGTATTTGCTAGTGCTTGTTTATCACTATACCCCTCGTTTTTAACTTTTTTATAGTTATCTGTTGCCATATCTGTCCAATATAATGCCTTACCACCTATTCCCCCAGTTACAGCGTCTAATGCTGTTTCTCCTAATATTTTTGTACCACCATATACTACATCTCCACCAAATTTAGCAGCTTTTCCTATTAGGTTATCTCCATAAGAACTCTGTACTTCTTGTTGTCTTAATTCATTATAAGAAGGAAGGTATGTTTTATTACCTTTTTCATCTTTCATTTCATAAGCTTCGCCTTGTGTTAAAGGGCTAACTAAATCTTGCAATGCTCTTGTTACATTTCCACCTGTTTTATCCCATAAAGTAACTGGTTTAGATTGTGCTTTTGCTAGATTATTTTCATAGTTAGCTATTTTCCATTTATCAAATTTATCTTGAACATCTGCTAATTCATTTTGCAAGTTTTTGTTTGCTTCTTGTATTGGTATTTTTTCTATTTTAGGTGTTGCATTTTCTTTGTCTTGTTCTTTAGTTTGATAACTTATTTTATTTTTTGTAAAATCATCAAATTTAATTCTGTAATCTTTTCCTGTCTTTTTTAATTCGTTTGCCAATGCTGTTTCATATCTTGATTGTGCAAGGTTTAAATCATTTTCTGCGTTTTTAAAGTTTGTTTGTGCAACTTTTACAGTAGGTTCTACTGTTTGAAAAGTTTTATTTTGAGCAGCTTGTACCATAGCTGGTGCTCTCGTATCTACGTGAGTTTGTACTGTGGGTGCTGTATAGCTACTTTGAGTTACTGATTTACTCTTTATGTACTCATCTATATCCTTTTTTTTCATTTTAGAAGCCATATTGCACCTCCTATTTTATGCCATAAGAAGCATAAATTCTATTTGCGTCAGCTTTTGTTATTTTTCCACTAGACAATCCTTTTGCTATTGCTGAATCTAATTGATTCTTAGATGTTAATTTAGCAGCATTATTTACGTACCATTTTGTCGCTGTTTTTGAACTGAACTTAGCAGGGGATGAAACAGAACTTATTGATACATCATTACTTATTTTTTGTTTTGAAGAACCTCTTCCACTTGGAGTTCTTCTGCCTCCTCCACTTGAAGTTCTTCTGCCTCCTCCACTACCACTGCTAAAACGAGATTGTAATTGTTGTCTTTGTAAAGCTAAATTCTCGTTAAATTGTCTAATAGATTCTTGGAATTGTCTTTCTTGTAAGTCAGCAGCTCTTTGTTGTAATTGTCTATTTAATTCTTTATCTCTTTCATTTAGTAAGTTTTGGATGTAATTAGCTTCTATTTGAGCGTTTGCTCCTGCTAATCCTGTATTATAAGCATTTTGTGCATCAGTTGTTCTTCTATTAATGTCTGCTATTGCTGCTGCCTCTCCTGCATTTAAGTTATTTAATGATGTATTTAGATTATTTGCATTTTGCATCCTTGCTTGTGCTGATAGCCCTGAATTTGCTCTTCCTGTTGATGCTAAATATTCTTGAAAGTTTCTTGCACTTAATCTATTTTGTGCATTTGCACTTGACCTTTGTGTATTATATGTTGCTGCATTTTGTCTTTGTTCTGCTTGTAAATTACTTAATGCTTGATTTCTTGTATTCTCTAAATCTGCTACTGCTGCATTTCTTTGAGCTGTTTTCAATCTGTTTAAATCTTCTTCGTAATTTGCCCTTATTTTTCCTCCTTCCAACTTCCATTGACTCTAATATAAGGTTTTGCTTCTTTCCACTCTCCATTTACTCGTACATAAGGGAAAGCATTTACCCACGTTCCATTTCTCATTACTTTTATAGGTTTCTTTACTATTGTCATAGTGCAGTCTTTATAAGAGGCACTTAATTCAGTATTGCCACTCATAGCACATACTGTTTCTCTTACTGCTAGTGTTTTACCGTTTGGTGATAATCTTCTTAATGTTTTTCTTTCTTCATTTGTTAAAACTAACGTATATGTTTGTGAATTTCTACTTGATAAATCTCTTGTTATTAATTGAGTATTTCCTCCTGCTTCTAATTTTACTCTAAGAGGATATGTTCCATAAGCTGTTATATTAAAAACTGGATTTGTTCTATCAGTAAAGTTACTTCCACTATTTAATACTGGATATCTATCTATATGTGGGAATGTTATATCTGCTGTACTTGAACCACTTACAAATGTTGTATTTAAACTATAACCTATATTTTGTGTTAAATCACCATTTGCATTATGTGTAAAAGTATAATCAGCAGTAATTAAAGTGTAACTACCTCTTGCATAATATGTTCCTATTCCCGTTGATGAATAATGTACTGACGCACTACCCCTACTCCAACTTATATAATTATTAGTGACGTGTAATATACCATATAATCTAACTGTTGAACTATTATTGGATGCACTTTGACTTAATAAATCGTATGCTAATTCATAATTACATCCATTTAAGTAAATTCTTCCTAGACTTGTAGCCCTTTAATCACCTACTCATATAACAAAAATATAGAACCTTCATCTCCAGATTCAGGAAGAGATGTTCCATATCCTATTTTTAAATTGCTCCTTGCTGTTGCCCAGTTATCAAAGTTATTATTACATTGTCTTGAGTTTGTTAGTCTTGAATCGTTATTTGCAACATAATTTGTTGGTATTGTTGCAAGAGCTAAATCTAATTCTTGTGTTAATGTGTTGTTTAAATAACTCTTTATGTCTGAACCTGCTTTATCAAATTTTTCCTTTAATTGTGATGAATCTAATCCATCAATTTCATTAGGTCTATCTGATAATGCTTGTATATTATTTACATCTACTAAAAATTTTGTTAATGCCATATTATCCCTCCTACTTTGTAAATTTTTGTCCTAATAAATAAGTGCTTATTACACCATTTATTACAGCTATTGTTTCTACTATTTGATGTGCATAAGGTATTGTTATTCCTTCAATAGCATTTATTCCAGCAACTAGCATAGCCAATGCACTTAATATATTTAAAGTGTATTTTGCTATCTTTTTTTTGTTTTCCCATAGCCACTTCATTTTATCCCTCCTATTTACTTTCTCCAAATGATTCAACTTTCATAACAAGTTGTAATATTGTACAGTCTGTTCTTTCTTCATTGTCTATAGCTATTTTTAAGTTAGTAAATTTTTTTGCTTTCATCTTTAATCTAAATGGTTGAGGATTATTTGATATTTGAAAACTAAAATTTGCAAAATTTACATTATCTAATACTTGTAAATGATATGATATATGCTTTTTAACTGGTGATACTTTTAAGTTTGATATAAAGCTTATATCTGCACTAGATTCTCCTTGAGGTTGCATTAATACCCATAATCTATTCATTGTTTTTCTTAAATATGAAGCATCAAAATCACTAAAACTCATTTCCCAATGTGCTTTTATTATATCTCCATCATAATCTGGGAATTGTTCTCCCCATTTACATACTTTACCTGTATTTGTTCCTGTATATACTGTGTTCCCTAAATCTTCAAGATGTGTCATATCATCTGCTAGATTTAATCTTGAAAATGTTTTTGTTAAATAATTAAATATGTAATATCTTTTATCAATTCCAAACCATAACTGATTAGCTGATTGATGGTCTAATGTTTTAAATGCTCTTAAATCCATATCAATTAAATCTAATTTGATTTTTTGTGATATATCTTCCATATTTTTTTCATCACGTACATTAGTTGCTTTCCATACTATTAAAGAATTTCTATCTATCGTTACTGGATAGTTATCTATTAATTGTCCTTGTCCTGGTGCTACGTTTCCATGTACTTCATTTAATGGATATGTTGATACACTTGGTACTAATCTTTGTACTGTTGTATTATCTGATAATTTTACATCTAATGTTGCTGTTGAAATAGTTAAATAATATGCTTCAGGTCTATTTGTTGTTGCTAGAAGTCTATCATATTGTCTTGTTAAATCAGTTAATGCAAAGTTTGATGGTCCTATATCTACTTGTGCTGTTGCTGGGAAATATTCAACGCTTGGTGTTCCATCTGCTATACCACTAAAATATGTTCTATTTGGCATATTAGGGTTACCATATAAGAAAACTCTTGAGTCAATATCACCACCGAATACTGTACCGAACCTCATATTCTCAATTATTCCCCTATCACCATCATTTTTAGTCCAATAAATATCTACATTATCCATTCCACTAGATGGTGCTGTATTAAATGTTACTGTTCCATTTGTCAAATTTGTTGTAAATGCTGTTGTTTGTGAACCATTTACTAATACTTTATCTACAGATGATATTCCTTTTTGTGCTAATTGATATGTTGTTGCACTTCCATCTCCATTAAATGTTTGATGTTTTTTGCCACTTAACATATTTATTTCATCATAGATTACTCCTCCACCTGCTGGTGGTGTGTTTATAAATACAAGAGGTGTATATCCTTCTACTTCTTGTAAAGTTGTTCCATCCCAACTCATATATTTTCCACATAATATATATACTTTTTTATCAAATGTAAAAAATGATACTTCATTATCAGGTATTGTTCCTATTAATGTTGGTTTTAATTCATCCCATCCACTTTCATCTTCAAGTTCTCCTTTTAAAAAGTAATAAAGTTTTCCATTTGTTGCAACTAATAAATATTCAGTTCCTCCAAGATTTGTAGAATACATACCTTTTATTGGTGTTTCAAAGTTCCAAAATGATTTATAACCATACATTTTTCTTAATTTATAGTCATTTGTTATATAAAAATTGTCCATTCTTCCTGATTCTCCAAGAGAAATTTGTGTATCTCCTGTATTATGAATATTAAGCCCTAAAAATTTATCTAATATAACAGGTTTAACTGTTTTTCCTACTTGTATTGTTGCCCTTTATTCACCTTCTTTTAATAATTTAATGTAGAGTCATACACATCTTCTCTTGTTTCTGGTTTTCTTGCTGTTGGTTTTAAGAACATTCCCTTCATTTCTTGATATCTTTGTTCAAAATAATTTGCCAAAGTTTTATCTTCGTGCAACATTAATTGTGCTGCAAGTCCATTTGTTAATAATGTTGTTGCTTTTATTGTATCTACTTGTAATGGTTCATCTAATGATTCTAATGTTACTGGATATACATAATCTTCTTTTTTTCTATAACGATTATCTATTCCTATTAGTTCATTTTGTAACATTGTCAAGATTGATGGTGCTTTTGCTCTATATTCTCTTGTTGCATCTGCATCTAGTTCTCCACTTTCAAGCATTTCATCTATCATAGCCATTGTGATAGTGAATATTGTTTCTCCTGTCCTTTAATTACCTCCTCAAAAAAAGAGTCTTATTTAGACTCCTTTTGTCAAGAGATAAACTCTTGAACTTATTAAGCTGATACGTGAGCGTAGATTGCATCTTTCTTTCCTTCTAGAACGAAAGTGTCATAACGTACACGACCTTCTACAAGGTTACCATTGATTCCTGGTGGATCACTATGAATTTTATAGTCAGTTAATTTCTTAGGGTTAATTGTTGCAATTGGGTGAGTGATTATAAATTCACAATTTTTTGGTAGATAAGAAGTTGGTACTTTAATTACTGGTACTCCATCAATTTCTCCAACTAATCCTTTATAAGCTAATTTAGTAGCCATATCTCCAGTTTTTGTAAAACTTGAATCTAATTTAATGTTTTTATAGAAAGAAGTGCTTACAAATGCGATTCTTCCGTCTGTTGGTGCTAAAGCATCATCTAATACTGATTGTCCATCTAAGAATTTTTCATAAGCATTTGCTTTTGAAATTGCTCCAGAACCAGTGTGTCCTTCATTTCCTTGTGCAGATGTTACTAATGCAGCTAATACTTGTTTATCTTGTGCTGGTACGATAACTTGATCGATTTCTCTCTTTAATGCTCTTCCTGCATCTTTTACATTTAATTGGTCTTGATTGTTTCCTTTATCAATAGTGAATGTAAATGATTTATCAGTTGATAAAGTGTAAGTATCAACTTCATCTTGTAATTCATCTGGATTACCATAACGGTTAGTTCCTGTTCTTGTGTAGTCATTTAATGCTACTGTTGGAATACGATAGATTTTAATTGTATCTACTCCATCAAAATTATAATCGTTGTTTACTGCTGGTGCTGTAAATGATGCTTTTTTAAATGCTTCATCTACTTTCTTTTCATATTTTGCAGCTAAATTTACTGCCCTTTGTCATCATCCTTTCTTATTCGTTGAAGCCTTCTAAGAAATAGTCAACTTCATGCTTTTCATTTGTTTTTCCAGTAGACGTTATAGAACCTACTGATGTTTCTTTATTTTTTTCATTTGTTTTTGCTATGCTTAACTGAGTTTCTAAATCTTTCATCTTCCACTCCATATAAGCCTCTGATAGACTTGTTTTTTCAGCATTTTCAAAAACTTCTTTTGGAATTTTATCAGGGTTGACATCTGGAAATCTCTTTAAGAAATCCTCATATTCTTTGTTTTTCTCTGCTTCTTTTTTAGCAGCTTCTCTTTCATCCCTAATTTCTTTTAATTCCTTTTGTAATTGCCTTCTTTGTTCTCTTCCAGCAATTAACTCTTTTGCAAGTGCTTCTGGCATACCATTATCAACAAGCTCATTTAATTCGTTTTGTTCTTGTTCTCTTTGTTGATTTTCTTCATATTTCTCTACTCGATCCATATATTCATCAACTGTAATGCCTAGTGCATCTGCTTTTTCTTTAGCATACTTTTCTAGTCTGCTATTTTGTAGATTTTCTAGTTCTTGTAGTTTTTTATCGTAATTTAGTCCTTTTTGATAGTTTTCAATTAGGTTTTCGATTGAATCTACTTGAACATCTTCTTTATTGTACTTAATCTTTCCAGATAAAGCTTTTAATAAAGGTTTAAAATCTACTTCATCTTTAGATTCTTCTTCCTGAGGTTCGTTTGGTTGGCTCTCCTCATTTGATTCATCCTCTGATGGTTCTGACTCTTCTGTTTCGTTTATAATTTCATTATCAACTTCTGCAAAAAAGTCATCATTTGATTCCATTGTTTCTGTTGGTTTACTTTCAACAACTTCTTCCATTTTTTCCTCCTCTGCCTATGGTTGGGCATTAGTATCTTATAGATACTTTTCTATCGCCTATTTTTAAGCAATAGAAAACTACCTATAAGGTAGTTATGATTATAGTTCTTTAGCAAGTTCTTTATATTCTTTTGCTCTCTTTTTTAATTCTTTAATTACTTTTTCTCTTATTTTTTTATCCTCTGTTAATTTTTTGTATTCTGTAAAAGAACGAATAGCATCTTCTACTTTCCATTTCATTTCTTGTTCTTTATCTTCTTTCATGTACGGGCTCCTCCTATTTGTTCTAATTTTTCCATTTGTTCAACTGCATTTCTTCCTACTGATGTTTGTCCTTCCATTAATGGTATTTGTCCATTTTCTCCCATTTGTAGAGTCTGTGCTAATTCTTCATCAGTTGGCATAGGGTTTTCCATATCTTGTACTTCATTATATCCTGTATTATCTTGTAATGCTCCCATCATCTCAAGAACTGTTTTTTCCATTTGTTCTGGGTTTAATTGTGTTAGAGAAGCTCTTGTTTCAGGATCTAATGTATCCATATATTGTCCCATCAAGTTATATAATGCTTGTTTATATAAGTCTTGTTGTTCTATAGATGTTATTAATTCTTGTTTATTTGGTATTATTTCATCTGGAATACGTTTTAAATATTCTACAAATTCTATAAATCCATTATTTAATAAGTTATCTAATGTTTGTACTGATGCTACTTCACTAAAGTATGATGCGTTTCCTACATCTGTTTTTACGTGTAACCACATATCCTTTAACTGACTAAAATCAAACATCTCTACTGTACGTTCATTATTTGGTCCTGTTACTACTACTGGTCTTATTCCATATTTAGTTCCCATCATATCAATAATAACTTTTCCACAATCTTCTACAAATTCATAAAATGCTGCTTTTACATTCTCTAGTGGTACTGCTGCACTCTTTTGTATTGCTATAATTGCTGTTGCATTATTCATTGTTACATTTCCTAATGAAGCATCTCCTACTCCTAATGTTTCTTTTGTGTATTGCATAGCAAGTTCAATAGCATTGATTATTTGTGTTGACATTGTTGCTGGTTCTAAATATCCTGCAACATTTCTTATAGACTCTCCATTTAGGTTTGTAACTGGTATTTGAGCTCCTATTTCATTTGTCCATCCTTCTATACGGTCTGCATCATAAACTCCTGTAGGAAAGGCTGTAAGCATTAAATGATAGATTACCATAGCAAACATTTTATTTATTGCTATTTGGTTTGGTATTATTCCTGTTGTTTCACTCCTACCATGATATGAACCTTTAACTTCTTCCCAGTTATTAAAGCATATTGGATAATAACTTAACTCTGTATCTTTTTCTTTATAGATATATGTTCCTCTTACACTTTTATTTGCATATATTTTTCCATCTTTTTTATAATATTTGATAATATAAAGTGCTTTTTCATACCCTTTAGCATCATTTTCTACTTTTCCATTATCTCCCATTTGATATTCGGTTTCAGAATCACCTTTTATCGAATCTATATCTTTAGAACCATTCTTTTTTGCTTCTTCTTTTAGGTTTGATACTAAATCTCTTCCTACTAAAATGATATATGGTTGTTTTTCTACTTGCCTTGTATTAGGATTTCCAAAAATTACGTTTGTTGAATCTATTATTTCTGCTTTTATTAGTCCTTTTACGTTTGGCATTGTCTTTTTAAATGGTTGTTCATCTAAATCAAAGTAAAAGTGCATACACCAATCACCTGTATCAAATCCATCTGCTAATAATGTACGACTTTTTGCATCAAATTTAATGTTTTCTAGTACATTTTTAATCTCTGCATTGGCTAAATCTGTATCTTTTACTTTTTGTTGCATCCTTAAATCGTTTGTTTGTGGTCTATATTCCATTGGTTGTATTGAAATTGATATATTATCTGCCTTTAATGAGGCAATTTTAAATTGTTTTACTCTTTTTATTATATTAAATACTGGTTTTGGTAGTCCATCTGCTACTACATTTCTCCATTGGTCCCCTGATGCAAAGGCTATATTTGTATCTATTACATCATAATAGTTCTTATCAGCCCCATATAGGCTCATATTGTACTTTACACCAGCTTCATATAGTTCCCAATCTTTTGTTTCCCTTTAATCACTCCTTCTTGCCCTTTAAAGCAGTATCGTAGTCATATTCCATTAAGTTATTAAAAGATTTTTGCATTTTTTCTTGTTTTTCTTTCTCTTCTTTAGTTAACTTAGGCTCTTTTTTATTAAATTCATCTATTTTTCTTTGTAATTTTCTTTTTTCGATAAATTCTACTATATAAAGTCCTATAACTATCACTATTAATACAATTTCCATATTACCCTCCATATCTCATATAATCTTTTGTTGCTGTTGCTCCTGCTATTCCTAATATTCCTAATCTTCTTCTTTGTTTTCTTGATTCTTCATATCTAAGTTCTTCTTCTGTCATTATTCTTGTTGCTTTAGTACGTTCTATACAAAATCCTCTTATTGCATCTGGTGCGTGGGTTAATTCATGGGGATTCTTTGCTACATCATTCGGATTCTTTTCATCTCTTTGTACTACTGGTAGCGTTCTTATTAGGTTTCTACAGGTATTAAATATCCTTAATTTACTTCTTCTTATTTCTTTTCCTGTTTGCTCATCCTTCTTTTTGACTATTTTTAAGTGTTCTTGTACTGCATACCATCCTACTATTCTATCATTGGATGATTTTGTTAATTTAACACCATTTTCTCTAAAAATTTCATAAGCACTCTTTCCTGTATCGTTTCTACGGTTCCACAAATCAGGTGGTGCATAAGAATATTTAATTTTATCTTCTCCATTCACTTCTAAAATGCGTTTTGCTGCATCTGATATGATTAAATCAGGTTCATATAGTTCTTTATAGACAAATTCATTCCCTCTTGGATCAATTGCTATCCAATAACAGGCTAACATATCTAATCCATAGTCCATTGTACGGTATCTATCCCATTCTTCTGGTATTTCAAAAGGTTCTATTACATGTATTGAACGGTCAAAATCTTTAAAATATTGCCCATCAAATATATCCCAATTACCTTCTTTTAATGCTTTACGTTCTTTTTCAGGTAAAGCATCTAATCTTTTTACATACTCTGGATCAGATTCCATTAGGAATTTATTATCTGTTACAAAACTTGGTATGAATAATCGAGTATTTTTTTGACCTGTTTCCATTCTACATTCATGTATCTGTCCACTTGGCCCTATATCTACAAATCTTTCCTTTACCCACATGTGTCCTACTCCTCCAGGGTTTGTAGAACTCTTAATACGTTTAGGGTATCCATTTGCTCCACGGCAACGTGATATCATATAAGTATACATATATTCAGTAAAGTGGGTTAATTCATCAAATCTTATAACATCATATTCAGCACTTTGGTATTGATATACATCATTCTCATTATCAATGTATCCAAAGTCTATTATTGAACCATTTTGAAATGTCCATGTATGTTTTGATGAGTTATATGATGCTATTTGTTTTGGATATAACTCTAATGAAGTACGTATTATTGACCTCTCTAAGTCTGGAAATGTTCTACGGAAGATTATTTGTTTACTTTTTTCATATTGTAGTGCATATATTAAAGCATCTACTAATTGTCCGTAAGATTTGCTTAACCGCCACCTGCTGCGCCGCCGAATAGCGTTTCAAATGCAGCAGAATGAATAAAAAGGTCTTGTTTTTCTGTAATCCTTAAATCCAAATTCATAGGTGGCTAATCACCTCCTTGGTATATGAAGGTTTATCACATACTCTTTAATTTATTTGGTTGCAGAGGGAGGAATCGAACCTCCTACCTTTGGCTAAGGAAACCAACAAGCTACCAATGCTCTACTCTGCTATATTAAGAAGGCTCTTCACCTTCTTCTAGGGGATGAATTGTGCCCTACTATCTGTGCCTTATAGACACCATAGAATAGATAATTAAAACGTATATGGTCTAAACCTCAACGAAGTATAAATCCTAAAATTTTCTACTCATTATTTCTTATCTACTCTATGCAGCCTACAAAGACTGCAAATATTTATATATGTGCTTCAGTATCAAAACCTTTTTCTTCTATTTTAATGTTTTTCCATTTTTTATAAGCATCTAAATACATTTCCTTTTTATCTCCATTATATGTGCATTCAAAATACATTCCATCATATAATGTTGTACTTAATAATGCTTTGCTATTTTGTAATGTTTTACACATCCACACTACATACACATCTTTTATTGATAACTCTACATTATCTGTTATTTCTCCATTTTCTTTGTAATATTGAATAATCGCATTCTTACATGCTTTTTCAAAATCATAACTATCTTTCATATAAAATCTCCATCTCTACAAATTCCTCAGAGTCTTTTACTGCTTTATGTGTTATCTCAGTTATATGTTTAATATTGTCGTTCTCTAATATCCCTAAGTTCTGCATACAATCCAGAATCGCTTTGACTGATTTATTATCAAGATCAGAACGTACATTCTTTATATGCCATGTAAAGACCATCTTAATGGGATATTCTGTTATTGGAGGGATACTCTTTACAAACCAACTTATATCCTTCATCTCGGCTTTTTTATGTGATGCTGCTCCATATTTATTTGCCCTACATTTAGCAATTGTATCGTTCCAATTATCTAGTTTTAAAGGTATCGTTATCTTCATAGTATCTTCTCTCTTTTCCCCTATACCCTCTTTTAAAGGGGGGGAGTACCCTACACGTAGTTTCCTAACATTACTAGATAGTTAAGTTCCCTATTTATCGCATACTCCCGTCGGTTATATAACCATGGCTGAGTCCAAATTCTCATTTAACTATAGTCGATTATTGGTTATCCTAGCTCTCTAGGTCTATAGCACCACTTTACACTTCTTATTTTTGTATTCCGCCTGTGGACGATTAGCACTTTTTCCTTATATATCAACAGGTGTAAACTTTACATATTTTGGTTAAACTTTACACTTTTACATAGAAAAAACACTCGTTTGAGTGTCTTTATAGTATTTTTACGTGGGTGTGTATATATATAGTATGTATAGATTTGTAGTACCTATTTATTGACATATAGGGTATATAGGGGGGAAGTATATCTCTTTTGTTGTTGTTTTTCTCTTCTCTCTTGTCCTCTCTCTCTCGTGTTGTACTGCTCTCGTTCTCTTGTATATCAACAAATTATTATATAAAACAAATGTTTGCTTCCTATAATTGACATTATGTTAACTTCTTTACTTCTCCACCTTTATATTAATATTTATAGAGTTATTACTGGTTGATAAGTTGTTCTCTAGCCTTGATTTATCGTATGTTATACCAAGTATTTTAGCATAGTCTAGGGCTTTTATATCTTCTTCTTCTAGCCTTTCATTTAACCCATTTATAGCTTTATTAAGTATTATATCCAATTTTTTCGAGAAGTTCTTTTTACTTTCAATTATATGCTGTTCTAGTATTTCTTTACCCTTGTCAGACTTAACTAAAGAATAAAGAGTCCTGTCAGAGATATCAAATCTTCTACATAGATCCTGGACATTCTCTTTTCTTCTATTAAGATAGTACTCTACTATTATTTGTTGTTTATCTTCATCAGATAGTTTGTAGTTATGTTTTCCTTTAATCATGTTATAACCTCCAATAAATTAGGGCAGGTTTTATATTTCTTTATACTAACATTATACTATTATAGTAAGTGTAAGTAAATGCAAAAAAGTTTTTTTCTTTATATTATAATGGTTTTAGAGATATTTTAACATTTTTTCAAAAAATATGTTGACAATTGCTATTGCTTTTGATATGATGTATTTGTCAGTTGGAAATATTGACATTTTATTAAAACAATTTTTGACAATTGCACTTGTCGAAATAGAGGAAGAAAGAAGGATTATATATGAATATTAAAACAAATTATAAAGAAATAAGAAACGAAGAAAAAAACGGCATAGAGTTATATTTTGAAGGAATACCTACACCAGAAGAAAGAGAAGAACTTAAAAAGAACGGTTACAAGTGGAGCAAATTTAATAAATGCTGGTATAAATCTTTAAGAGATCCAGAAGCAAAAAAAGAAACAGCTCCAGATTATAATGTAAAAGAATCAAATCTTTATGAATTATACAAGGAAGAAATGCAAAAAGTATGGAAAAATGATAATAAAATGGTTGATTATGAATTAAAAAAAGCCAATTATATTGTGCCATTAAATAACGGCGATTATTTTATCATTGATAAGCCAAGTATTGAAAAAGACTTTTGTTTTGGATATTCTGACTGCGGACAAGGTCAAAGCTTTGAAGAAGCACAAGAAACAGCAGCAGCTGCAGATAATGAAAAATATTTTATGGAGAAAAATTTACATGATATAAACAGAATAATTGCAGAATTTGAAACAAAAAGAACTCCAGGATCAGAACATAGAGGCGAACTTAAATTTTACAAAAGTTATAAATATTCTGGAGGTCAAGATCTACATCAAAAAGCGATTAGAACTTACTACTCCTATGAAACAATAGACGAATCTGGAGACCTTGCAAGAGATCAAAAATATTTAAAATATACATTTGAAGAATTAACAAAATCAGAAGTTGAAGCAATACTTGCAGGATATAAAGAAGTAAAACGTCAATTTGTAAAAAGATTAAATACATATTTAAAAAAATATGGTACTTCAAAGCTTCATATTTGGACTTACTGGTTAGATTATTAAAAATTAAAAACCTCCTGGTGTATAGGTAAACCAGGAAAAAATAATATTAAAAATTGAATATGTTGGAGAAATGGAGGATTTAAAAATGAATAATATAACAAAGAAAAATAAAAATTTACAAATAATGTATGAATATGTTAATGGAAGATTAAACGAAATAACTTTCTGGGATTTAACAGATATAAACGACAGAACAGGTTATACAAAAAGCAAAAGAGGATTAAAGAACGTTTTAAACGATATAAACAGAATCTGGAGCGAACAAACTACTTTTAAAGATATAATTAATATTTTAGATAAAAACAGCATGAAATATCGCACTTATTACGGATTAGATTAGGAGGATTAAAAAATGGAAAAATATGTAGAAATGAAAGAAAAAGAAAAATTAAAAAGAAGAAGTGTAAAAATAAAGGATTTATGGTTAATCTTGGTATTAGATGAGTTAGCTAGTGCTAATTTAAATCATGCAGTTGACCCAAAATTTTATGATTATTATTTCAACAATGGTTTTAATTGGTTAATAAATAACGGTAAAATAATAATAAATGATTTTTTCGACAATATAAACAAGATGAAATCTGAAATAAAATATAAAAAAGAATATTTTCCACATGCAAGTGAATTTATAAACTTTGATAATAAAGACATTGAAAAAGAAAGATATAATATCTTGTACGATTTTGAAGAAAAAGATTTATTTGGTCATGTTGTCAATCGTAAATATAATTGTAAATAAAAAGAAATTATATAAAAGAAAAATAAAAAAAGTATTATGGTTGGAGTAGAACTCCAGAATATAAAATTATTGAAAGTGAGGAAAATCAAATGGAAAGATTAAAACAAAAAATAATAAAAGAATTTGAATTAAATAAAGAAGAAATTGCAGAACTAGAAGAACTTACTACTGTTGAGGAAATAGAACAATTCTTAAAGGAGGTATATTAATTATGGAAATTAAAAAAGATTTGGAACAACTTAAAAGCTATGTTAAATGCTATATAACAAAAAATTATGGAGAGAAGTGCAATTATATTAGAGGAATGAAAACAAGCAAAAATGGACTATTTATATATGGTCATAAGGTCTATGCACCAGGTTATGGGATAAAATATAAAATTCATACTTATATAAGTTGGTATGAAAGTAATAATTATAGTTTTATAAATGATTTATTAGATACATTTGTATTAGATTGTCAAAGATTAAAGGAGTGTGAATAATATGAGAAATTTTCAATTAGAAAAATATTTTGATAATGATTTATATTTAGTAAGATTTAATAATATTCAAGACTTAGAAAAAAGATTTAAAGAAGATGAAAATTTAAATATTGTGGATTTCAGTTTTAGAAGTGATTATGATAATGATTTTTCAGATTATGAATTGAACTTAACAGTAGAAGATACTGATAAAACTAAATATGATTTATATATTTGGTATGCAGTTACTAGAATTGGAGAAAGAATAATTGTAGAAACAAATTTTGAGGAGTGTGAATAATATGAATAATTATGTAATATTAAAATTTGGAACATTAAAAGGATATAATTTTACTGATGAATTTGCAGAAAAAAATAAAACTATTGTAGAAAATTTTAAAAATATATGGAATAAAACTAATTAAGATTAAAGGAGGAAAAAGTGAGAGGGATTCTATCAGAAAAAGCAAGAAAAAATAAAATTGCTTATAATATAAAAAGAAATAATGAAATGACAGCACTATTTAGAGCAAGATTATCAAAAGAAGAATATAATTTGCTCTGTGAGTATCTACAATCTATCGGAATGAATAAAGCAGAGTTTATTCGTTGGGCGTTTGATAAATTAAGAGAAGATTAAAAGAACACCTTAAAGTGTTCTTTTTCTTTCTTCTATACCTAATTTATACCAGTTTATTGCAGTTCTTCTACTACAATATACTTTATCAGCTATTTCGTTCCAGGTTAAGTGTCTTTTCTTTCCGTTATATTCTTTAATAAATTCTTTTTCTTTTAATAAGACAACTACCTTTACATATTCCCCATATTTAGTAAGTCTTTCTATTTCTTTTTCTTTTAGAGTGTTTAAATGATTAATTTTATCTTTAATGTATTTTATAGTAGCCTCTAATTGTAGTCTATCTTCCGTTTCTACGTACTTCAATACTTTGTCAGTATGTTTCCCTCCATCTACTAAAATCTTGTCAAATGAAGTTCCTTGTGGCATTACAAGGGATTTTATTTCTTCTAATCTATTTGTATAATATTCTAAATCGTTTTCTAGTTTTTCAAGTTGATTATAAATGTCTTCTAAATTCATTCATCATCCTCCCAAAAATCATTTTTTAATATCTCTAATAAGTCATTTGCTTGTTCAGGACTATAAAAATATCTTTTGCCTTTGATTATTCCTTCTTTTGTTTGTTTTTTTATGTAATTTATTGCCCTATCAATTCTTCTATTCAACCTTTCCCTGTCCTCTTTTGCCCACCTTAATTCGTCAAATAATTTTATATTAGAATTAAGAATATCTCTATAACTCTTTTTAAGTTCGCTTAATTCTCTTTCTAATGCTCTTCTGTCTTTTAAATCCATTTTTATTCCTCTACATCCCATTCTATTAAATGTATTCCTAGTATTTTCATTTATCCTCCATTATATAGTCTATTATTTCATTAATTTTTCGTTTAATTTCATAATGCTCACTATCTTCTATTTTACCAAATTTAAATTTTTCTATCTTCTTATCTTCTTCTATTATTTCTACTTCATCATTTAAAGTAAAATCTAGATTGTTTCTAAAGAAATGTAGAAAGAAATCATTATCATATTCATCTATATAATACACATTTTTTTCACCATATACTCTATTCCATTTTATATTATTAAATCTTATTTTCTTTGGTACTTCTTCTCCATTTGCTATCTTATTTAATAAATCTATTACTTTCATATTACCCTCCTAATCTACTTTGCTTAATATTTCACTAGGATAAACAAACCAAGTATTTTTCTTATAATATTGTCTGTTATAACCATATTCTTTATCATGTTTTCCAACATATTTTCTATCTACTAAATATACTGTGTTCCTAGATATTGGTTCTTTTTCAATTCCAATAATTATTGCTTCTTTGTTATCTCTTAGCATTACTTTATCTTCTATTTCAAACATATCTCCCTCACTCCTCTACTTTTTCAAAAATATCAGTTTTTATGTCACGTTCTAAAAGTCTATATAATTGCATAACTTTGTTGAATGACAGAAAGCAACATATAAAATTATATAATTCACTAACATCAGTATCTTTATCAAGATGAAATGTTATATTTTTGTTTTCTTTCATTGTTATGTCTGTCATATTAATTACCCTCCTAATCTACTTTTTCTTTATCTTCTTGATAAATACATATTTCACGAGGTAATGCCTTTAAAATATCTTCTATTTTTAAATCAGTTACCCCAAACGAAATACCATTAAAAGTTCTTGTAATCATTCCATCTGATACCTTTTTATATTTTTCAAGTTCTTCTTTAGCTTTTTTTACTCTTTCATTACCTTTTTCTATTTCTTCTTCTCCCCATTTAAGTTCTCTCTTAT
>Ga0256404_1004171_pt1 | contig 27694 bp, 20 predicted proteins | sample RumenRJG_01DNA_FD_185990 | JGI IMG/M metagenome (GOLD analysis project Ga0256404, IMG submission 185990) | Bovine rumen microbial communities from Lethbridge, Alberta, Canada - RJG_01 | ecosystem: Host-associated > Mammals > Digestive system > Stomach > Rumen | place: Canada: Alberta | collected...
ACTGGGTTGGGAAGCTCCAGCAGTTGCCACTTAAGCTTTTCGCCTAAGTTCAAAGTAATGTAAAACGTCAGTTATAGGGGCAGTCTGCGCTTTTTTTGGCTATCCCGGTAGCTACGTTTCATAGTAATGTGTATAATATTTACATGAAGCTATGAAGGCGTATGGCTCTTAGAAAAGAGCGATATGCCTTTTTCTGTTTAAGAGCATAGCCGGTTTCTTCGAAAAGGGGAGATATTATGAAAAGAAAAATCACGAGTCTTTTGCTGACAAGTGTGTTGGCACTTTCTCTTGCGGCATGCGGCAGCAGCACACAGAACACTGCGCCGGCAGCTACAGCTGCGGCTGCGCCTGAAACCACTGCGGCAGCTGCAGAGCCTGCAAAAACACAGGCTGCAGATACTGCGGCGGCTGAAGCGGCAAAAACAGAGGCCGCAAAGGAAGGCACCGGAGAAAAGATCCTTTATACCGCGGCATCCTTTGCCTATCCGAGTCTGGACGTGCATACAGAGTACTACGGGTGGTATACCTCGATCTACGGCCTTTCAGAGGCACTTTTCAAGATCGGTCCGGACATGGGACTGATCCCTGTACTGGCGGAGTCCATGGAGACAGAGGGCAATGTAGCAACGATAAAGCTCAATGAGGCCGCTGCCTTTTCAAACGGAAAACCTCTGACTGCAGATATGGCTGTCCGAAACCTTCAGCGTCTTGCCGAGGTGAACTCCCGTTTTGCTTTCCTTGGCGATTTTGATTATGAGGTGGTGGATGAGCATACCTTCACCATCGATACCAAAGCGCCCTATCCGACACTGAAGAATGATCTTGCAAGTCCCGAGTGCGGCATGATCGATCTTGATAACACCAAAGATTTCGACCTTGATCCCATCTGCACCGGCCCGTTTGTAATCAGTGATTTCCAGCCCTCCGGGGATGTCAGGGTCGCAAGGAACGAAAACTACTGGGGCGGCGACGTGCTCCTCGATGGTGCTGTGTTCTATTACATGCAGGAGGATCAGCCGAAGCTCATGGCGATGCAGTCGGGAGAGCTCGACTGCTACAACAGCATTGATTCTGCATCCCTGCAGATCTACCAGTCTGATCCTTCCTCCTACAACGTCGTTCAGATCGCCGGCACCCGCCTGCAGTTCTACATTCTGAACGAAAACCGGCTGGACGACAAGGTGCGTGAGGCCATCAACCTGACCGTAGACAAGGACAGCATTGCGGCTTACCAGGAGGGTACCGTCTCACCGGCAGTCGGCCCCTTCCTTCCTACTGCGGCATATGGACAGGTAACCGTTCCCGCGGTTGATACGGAAAAGGCAAAGCAGCTTCTGGAAGAGGACGGCTATACGCTCGGAGCTGACGGCATCTACGAAAAGGACGGCGAAAAGCTTTCTCTCAATATCTGTTATTATGCGGCCCGCAACCTTGATGCGATCGCGATCCTGATGCAGGAGCAGCTGAAGGCCATCGGCGTCGACTCCGTACTGACGGTGGAAGAGGATCCGGACGCCACCTATATTTCTACCGGAGACTTTGATGTGGCGCTGTACTGCATGATCTCCGACAAGGCTGGCGATCCCCTGTACTTCCTCGATTCGACCCTTGCGGAAGGCTCCTATTATGACTGCGGCGGCTTCAGCGATGACGAATGCCAGGCTGCGATCGAGCAGCTTCGTACCGAGGCGGATCCTGAAGTTCGTGCAGAGCTTGCCAACAAGGCGGTTCAGATCGCAATTGATGACAATGCCTTCGGTTATGTCGGGCTCTTCAATCAGACCACGGTATTAAAGCCCGGCGTTCACGGGTTTGCGGAAGACATCCCCTTCGATTTCTACGGCGTGGATGCCAAAACCGACAAACCGTAAATCAGCAGACGAATGCGGGCTTTGGCAAAGACGCCTCCGGTCTTATAAGCCCCGGCCCGCATTTGCTCACTTAATATATTGAGACTGTGAAAAAGTATGTTTTCAAACGCATAGTGTCCCTTATCCCCCTGCTGCTTGCCTTAAGCTTCTTCAGCTTCCTCCTCCTGGATATGGCTCCGGGAGATCCCGCGGAAAAAAAGCTGGCAGCACAGGGGATCGCGGTCAGCAGGGAAGTGATCGAAGCGGAGCGGATCCGGATGGGTCTTGACCGTCCGTTTTTACTGCGCTATTTATCATGGCTTATCTCAGCACTGCACGGGGATCTGGGGATATCCTACAAGGATAGTCTGCCGGTTGCGGCAAAGCTGGTCGCCGGTCTTAAAATGACCTGCCGGCTGGCAGGATTCAGCCTGCTGCTGGCGCTCATGATTTCGGTGCCGGTGAGCATCCTCTGTGCTGTGCGGCAGGGATCGGTATTTGATCATATTGCCCGTATTTTCTCCTTCGCGGGTAATTCGATTCCGAATTTCCTGATCTCCATTCTTCTCATGTACCTTCTCTGCATCCGGTTTAAGCTGTTTCCGGTGATCGCCGGAGATTCGCTGACCGGGCTGTTTCTGCCGGTGATCTCGCTTGCCATACCCATGGCAGGCAGATTCATCCGGCAGTTTCGTGCTGAAATGATCTCACAGTTGGAAATGGACTATGTGACCGGGATCCGTGCCCGCGGCGTGAAAGAAATGGCTGTATTATTCAGCAATGTATTCCGCAACTGTCTCGGGCATATGATCACCGTGATCGGTCTGTCCCTTGGAACCCTGATGGGCGGCAGTGTTGTGATCGAAACGATCTTCCGCTGGTCCGGCATCGGTAAGCTGGTCATGGATTCCATAACAGCCCGTGATTACCCGACGGTACAGGGATTTGTTCTGCTGATGGGGACCCTGTATCTTCTGATCGGTCTGGTGACGGACCTGATCTTTGTATTCCTGGATCCCAGAGTGGAGCTCAAGGTATGAAAACCGTTGTCTCTGTCAAACTGATAAAGCGTCGTGCCCGGATCAAAGCTGTCATCATAGGCGGCCTGTGCATTCTGCTCATCCTGGCGGCAGTCCTTTCCGACTTCCTGATGCCGCATGATCCCAATGCCACAAGTGCGCTGCTGATCCGGAAGCCTCCCTCCGCCATGTATCCCTTCGGCACGGACAGCTTTGGACGATGTGTGTTCTCGCGTGTGCTCGCAGGAGCGAAAACCACGATCTTCGCGACGACCTTTCTCGTGGCAGTAACCTTTGCGATCGGCACGATCCTGGGAATTATCAGCGGATACTACGGCGGCATTACGGACAGCGTGATCATGAGGACTACAGAGCTGTTCCTGGCATTTCCCCAGATGGTCGTGGCGATCGCTGTTGCAGGCATTCTGGGAGGCGGGCTTAGCGCTGCGCTCATTGCATTGGGCGTAACTGCCTGGACCGGATATGCCAAGCTTGCGCGCAGCCATACATTAAGCATCCGAAATGAAAACTATATCGCTTCAGCACGTCTCGCAGGCCTCAGCGGCTGGCAGATCATCCTGCGGCATATACTTCCGAACATCCTGTTCCCCCTGATTACCAATGCGCTGACACAGATCGGCACCACGATGATCGGCATTTCGGGCCTGTCCTTTCTCGGACTGGGAGTCATACCTCCGCAGGCGGAATGGGGGTCCATGATCAGTGAATCAAGAGCCTATATTCAGCTTGCGCCCTGGTCAGTCCTTTATCCTGCGGCTGCAACTGTGCTGACGATCATGCTGTTCAACTATCTTGGCGACGCGGTGATGGAGCTTGGGGCAGCGGAAAGGAGAAGCTGATGGCATCTTTTGATCAGAATGCTGAAAAAAACCTGCAGCTGAGCCATGCCCGCCCCGATTATGTACTTGAAGTGAAGGACCTTTCACTTTCCTATGGTGATGAGGATATCGTAAAACATGTGAATCTTCAGATCCAGCCCGGAGAAGTTCTGTGCATTGCCGGCGAGAGCGGCTGCGGAAAATCTACACTTCTGAAGGCGATCCACGGCATGGACGCTGTCAATGTGACCGGCGGCTGCGTCTGCTTTGAGGGGAAAAATCTGAAGGGACTGAATAAAAGAGAGCTTCGCTCCCTGATGGGGACCGGGATCGGCCTGATCCCGCAGAATCCACAGGGGTCGTTCAATCCTTTAAGGACCTTTGAAGTTCAGATGAAGGAAACGATGGCCAGTCACGGGCTGCCCTTTGATCCGGATGAGATGGTGCAGCTGATGGAATCCATGGGGCTGCCGCAGGGAAAAAAGCTTTTGAAAAGCCGTCCCTTCGAATTGTCCGGAGGTATGAACCAGAGAGTCGCGATCGTTTTCTCGCTTCTGCTGAAGCCGTCCGTCCTGCTTTGCGATGAGATCACCAGCGCACTGGATGTGATGAGCGGTCAGAATGTGATCGATGAGATAGAAAGCTATGCTTCCCATTCCAATGCGGCTATCATCATGGTGACGCATCACCTGGGGATCGCCGACCGGATCGCGGATACTGTAGCAGTAATGAATCACGGCGAGATCGTGGAATACGGGCCGCCCAAAGAAGTACTGCATGCTCCGAAGCACAGCTATACAAAGATGCTTCTGGAAAAGACCCCGAGGATCCGAAGGGAGGATGCCTCATGAACCTGAGTGATGACAGCCTGAAAAGCGATGACAGAATACCGGTGCTGGAAGCGGCGGATCTATGCTGCAGCTTCCGACGGAATGGACGGATCGTACACGCGCTCGATCACATTTCCCTGGAACTGAAGCAGGGAACCATTCTGGGCATTGTCGGAGAAAGCGGTTCAGGAAAGTCAACGCTGATCCGCCATATAGCCTGTCTGATGCAGCCGTCCTCCGGACGGCTCTATTACCGGGGGTCGGAATATACCGGAAAGACAGCGGCCTTTGCCGGACAGTATATGCAGATGGTGTTTCAGGACGCCCTTACGTCCTTTGATCCCAGGGTGCGCCTTGATAAGAGCGTACGGGAGGCCAGGAAAGGACCTGAGGATCCCAAGCTTCTTAAGCAGCTGCTCGAGGATGTAAGGCTGGATGAAAGCTTTCTTACCCGGTATCCCGGACAGTTAAGCGGCGGTCAGTGCCAGCGCATGTCCCTCGTCCGGGCTGTTTATTCCGGGGTGAAGATCCTTCTTTGCGATGAGGTGACCAGTGCTCTGGATACAGCGTCGCAGGCAATGGTTATTGAACTGCTGAAGGACCTGAAGGAAAAATACGGAATGTCTGTCTTTTTCGTATCACATGATCTTGCGGTGGTCAGTCAGCTCTGTGACGAAGTGATGGTCATGCAGAACGGCCGCTGCGTAGAGCGGGGAAGCTGCATGAAAGTGATCAGCCGCCCCGAGGCAGAATATACAAAACGGCTGCTGGGGGCCGCGCTGGAATTCGGCATAACCACCTTATGATCCTTAGAGTAAGACTTGTTTTATAGTTTGAGGACTGCAGGAAAGGAATTATTATGAATCAGAAAATCATTCAGGAAAATCTTGCTTACTGGACCCGCCGGGCAGAGAGTTATTCTGCAGTAAACCGGAACGAACTGCAGACGGGGCAAAGGCAGAAGTGGTCTGCGGAGATCCGCCGCAGGATCGAAGGGCATTTTCCGAAGGCAAAGCCTCAGGATATCCGTGTTCTTGAGGTCGGGACCGGCCCGGGCTTTTTTGCGATCATTCTGGCTGAGGCAGGATACAAAGTGACAGCGATCGACCTCACGCCGGCTATGCTGGAAGAGGCAAAACGAAATGCCGGCCCGATGGCTTCACATATAGATTTTCTTGAGATGAACGCCCAGCAGCTTTCATTTGCGGACGGCAGCTTCGATGTTGTGATCAGCCGCAATCTGACCTGGAACCTTCCGGACCCGGAGTCAGCCTATCGTGAGTGGCGCAGGGTGCTGCAGGAAAACGGCATGATCCTGAACTTTGACGCCAACTGGTACCGCTATCTTTATGATGAAGAGGCACAGAAGGCATACGAAGAGGACAGGACCAATACGGCCGAGCATGGATACGCAGATGGAAACATCGGTGAAAACTTTGACGTCATGGAGGACATTGCCCGGAGGATCCCGCTGTCACAGGTGATCCGGCCCGGGTGGGACAGGGAGATCCTTGCAGGCCTTGGCTGCAGTGTACATACCATTGAGGATGTATGGAAGAATGTCTGGTCTGAGGTAGAAAAGGTCAATTACGCATCCACGCCGCTGTTTCTGGTCGAGGCAGTCAGAACGGGCGGGGAAGCCGGCTGAAAGCGGTTGATTCCGGTCATTTCCGATGTTATGATGAAACGCGGCATATAAGCAGCGGATCTGATGATTACAAAAAGGGAAAAACGCGGAGCAGAAAACGGCTGCGCTGCTTTTGGAGAATGATGGAAGCATTGACCGGAAATAAACCGAAAAAAACAGATATCCGTATGATCGCGCTGGATCTCGACGGCACACTCCTTACTTCTGATAAGGAGCTTACGGAGCGAAGCCGCGCAGCTCTGGAAGCGGCTGCAGAAAAAGGGATCCTAATCGTGCCGGCAACAGGGCGCTTTTATGCCGGCATGCCGAAGGCCGTACGTGATCTTTCCATTATTCGTTATGCCGTCACGATCAACGGCGCTCTCGTTCTGGATATAAAAACGCGCAGGGAGGTCTGCAGCGCCACGGTCCCCACGGAGGAGGCGCTGGAGTTCTATTCTTATCTGGATACGCTTCCCGTGATCTATGACTGCTACGTGGATGAGTGGGGATATATGACTGCCTGGATGCATGAGGCTGCGGGGGAGTATATCTCCAATATCCATTCCCTGAAGATGGTAAAGGAGCTCCGCACCCCGGTGCCGGAGCTTAAAGCCTGGCTTAAGGAAGGCGGGCACTGTCCCCAAAAGATGCAGCTTTTTACCAAAAATGATCCCGTATACCGGGATGAACTGCTGGGGATCCTTTCGGAAAAGTTTCCGCAGTTTGCAGTCTCGACCTCACTGCCGAACAATATTGAGATCAATATCAAAGGCGCGGACAAGGGACTGGCACTGGCAAAGCTTGCGGAACACTGCGGCATGGCTCCCTCGCAGATTATGGCGTTCGGGGATGGCCTGAATGATATCACCATGCTGAAAACGGCCGGGATCGGGGTCGCCATGGAAAACGCGCATCCGCTTGTAAAAGAAGCTGCGGATCTTACTACGGACAGCTGCGACCGGAACGGAGTGGCCGCAGTCATCGAAGAGCTTCTTAAAAACAGCTGATGATGGAAGCTCTCTGCGGGAGATCGCCTGCTGCCTGGGCACTGAGTGCTTTTTTGCCATTCAATCAGACAGGTGCCGTACCGTTACGTTGCTTTTAAAAAAAACAGAAGTGCAGCTTCTGTCCGGTTGCATAAGCGGGATCTTTCAGATACAATATGTCCTATGAAAAAGGACATGCCTTTATTTCTGTTCAGACTGATCCAGTTTACCTGGGGTCTGCCGCAGAGCGCGGCAGGCCTGCTTTTATTTTTGTTCTTTTATAAGTACAAGCATTTCCCTTACAGGAATGCTATAATCACGGCATGGAGCGATGGGGCCGATTGTGTATCTTTGGGCCCCTTCATTTTTGTTTCAGGGAGTTTTTTGCCGAAGGATGATCCGTCTTTTGCTGACGCGAAACAGATCATGCTGACAGAGGATGCGGCCGTGCCCGGTGAGCAGGCTGCGATCCGCGGCAGGATCCCGATGACGCCGGCTCTTCGGCGGATCCTCCGTCATGAGTACGGCCATTCGATTCAGTCCCTGATACTCGGACCGCTTTATCTGTTTGTGGTCGGACTTCCGTCGATCCTCTGGTGCAGAGTGCCTGCGCTCGGAAAAAGCTGGCGGAGCGGCCGGCGGTCCTACTATTCGTTTTTTACCGAACGGAGCGCGGACAGGCTGGGCGGCAATGAACGCAGCCGGGATTCCAAAGCCTGACGGACCCCCGGCGCTTTTGCAAAGCCGCTTTCTGAAGAGTCCCGGCAGCAAAGAGGTGCGCATATGGAAGGCATCCGCATTAATAAATATTTGTCCGGTATGGGGATCTGCTCCCGGCGTGAGGCCGACCACCTTCTTGCGGAAGGACGTGTCAGGGTCAACGGGAAGCCGGCCGTCCCCGGGCAGCGCATCATGGATGAAGACACCATCCGGATCGACGGGCGGCAGGTGACGGCAGATCTGAAGGGAGAGCCCGTGCTTCTGGCTTTCCATAAGCCGCGCGGCATTGTCTGCTCCACCACATCAAATGACAGGGCAACCAACATTATCGAATATATCAATTATCCGAGCCGCATCTATCCGGTGGGACGCCTGGACAAGGATTCCGAGGGCGTGATCCTTCTGACCAACCGCGGAGAGCTTGTCAATCTGATCAACAAGGGCAGATACGGACATGAAAAGGAATATATCGTCACCTGCCGAAAAAAGCTGACGGATTCATTCCTTCTTAATATGCAGGACGGCGTAGAGATCACGATCCCGGTCATTGATGCAGGAGAGAAGGATCGGAGCAATGCCGGCGGAAGAGAGTACGTCAACGTTGTTACCCGCCCCTGCAGGGTGCGGAGGCTCGACGATTACAGCTTTGATATCATCCTGACCCAGGGGCTCAACCGCCAGATCCGCAGGATGTGTGATGCTTTGGGTAATTATGTTGAGCGCCTCAAAAGGATCCGGGTCATGAATATCGAACTGGGAGATCTTCCGGAAGGAAAGTACCGTGAGGTCACCGGCGAAGAACTGAAAACGTTAGAAAAGCTGATCGGGATCGAACCGCAGGCTTGATTTGTCCGGTATCAGCGTGAGCTTATGGAATATGCAGGATGCACTGTCCCGTCGGATACAGATGCTTTGGCTGCTTTGACAGCTTGAACATACAGGAAAGGAGAACTATCATGCAGCTTATTTTGCCCGAGAGATACGACCCCAAACTCTCTGTCAGGGAGACCCAGGAAGCGATCAAATATATCAGAGATAAATTTCAGAAGGTCTTTGCAAGGGAGATGAACTTAGAGCGTATCTCCGCCCCGCTTTTCCTTGAAAAGAGCTCCGGCCTGAATGATGACTTAAACGGCGTGGAACGAAAGGTCAGCTTTGATCTGAAGGCGGAGCCGGGTGAGGAGATGGAGATCGTCCAGTCTCTGGCAAAGTGGAAGAGAATGGCGCTTGGCCGCTACGGCTTTCTGCCCGGCGAAGGCCTCTATACCAACATGAACGCGATCCGCAGGGATGAAGAGCTGGATAATCTTCACAGCGTCTATGTAGATCAGTGGGACTGGGAAAAGGTTATTCTGAAGTCCGAGCGTACTGAAGAGATGCTCCGGAAGACGGTCCGTATGATCTTCAAGATCATCAAGCATATGGAGCATGAGGTCTGGTACCGTTTCCCCGAGGCGGTGTATCACCTTCCCGAGGACATTACCTTTATTGATTCCGAAGAGCTCAGGCTGATGTATCCCTCACTCAGCTCAAAGGAAAGAGAAAACGAGATCTGCAAAAAGCACGGCTGCGTATTTCTGATGCGCATCGGCGATAAGCTTGGAAACGGGCTGCCGCATGACGGACGCGCACCGGACTATGATGACTGGCAGCTGAACGGTGATATCCTCTTCTGGTTTGAGCCGCTTCAGATGGCGCTTGAGATCTCCTCCATGGGCATCCGCGTTTCCGAGGTCAGCCTTCGGACACAGCTGGAGAAAGCCGGCTGCCCGGAGAGAGCGGAGCTTCCGTTCCATAAGATGATCTTAGAGCAGAAGCTTCCGTATACGATCGGCGGCGGCATCGGTCAGTCCAGGCTCTGCATGCTTTTACTTGGCCGGGCGCATGTCGGCGAAGTCCAGGCTTCCTACTGGCCGCAGGAAATGCGTGAAAAGTGCGCACAGCACCGCATATTCCTCCTGTGATTTCTGATCTGCACCCCGTAATAAGATCCGGTATAACAGAAAAGCTGCATTTTGTTCCCCTGAAAACAGGGGCTGCAAAACGCAGCTTTTTTCATTTGCAAGGCTCTGCTGTCCGGCGTTTAGCTCAGGCGTGCTCTCCGCCCATCAGGCTGAGCATGATATGGGAGTAGAGCTCCTGACTCCGGGTGGACCAGTTGGCGCACATATCTGCCGCGATCTTCTCATCCGGCACACTGATATCAATGGAAAGCAGGGTGCCGCTGCCTTCCCTGGCAACGCAGTGTACGGTATAGCTCCCTGCAGAACGAAAATAGTCGGCAGTAGTATCGACCGCAGAACGAATGCTGTATCTGTTCGCTTCAAGATACTGATCCATATCTGCGCATGCGGCAGCCGAGATCTCTCCGAGAAAGAAGTTCAGTGCTTCTCTTCCGTCGCTGGTGATCTCGTAATGCGTGGAGTTCCCGACTTTATGCGATGTGATAAGACCTGCCTCGATCAGATCGTTCAGCACGATCTGCAGGGTCATGTAAGTGGTGTACTCTTTATCAAGAAAAAATTCTGAAAGCTGGCTGTTGGTCAGCGGGAAATTGACCTTATCAAGCATGTAGAGGGTCATCAGCTTGTATAATGTTTCCGGTTCCTGAAGCATAACTGGATCCTTTCTTTTTCGTAACGAAATCATGTGAACCCAATGATTATATCACATATATTTGTTCAGGTGGAAAGGAATCGGCTGCAGAGCTGAACTTTCAGAAGTGAAGAATTACCGATTATGTATGGAAATCCTCGAAGGCGTATGCTATCATAACTGTGTATGGACTCCGGGAACTGATCAGGATACGATATTCCGGAGTTTGTATTGTGGACGCTATGAGAGATAAAATCAGCAGACTTTCCAGAGGAATCATAGACATTGAAACTCCGTCAATCCGAGTATTGCCGGAGTCTGTCAGCAACCGCATGATCGCGGGCAGCAGGGATTCCTTTGAGCTTGAGGTCGTCAGCACCAACGGGTTCAGCATTCGGGGTGCTGTTTTTTCAGATGATCCGAGAGTGAGCTCTGAGACCCGCACCTTCACAGGACGCAGGGTCCATATTACTGTGCAGCTGAATGCGGCAGGTCTCCGGCCCGGAGAGCATCTGACGGCCAATGTCTGTCTTGTGACCAATGCGGGGGAGATCCGGATCCCCTGTGATATTCTGTGCGAAGAAAAAAGCCCGGAAGCCGGAGGAGCCGCAGCCCTGAGTGCTGCAAAGGAAACGGAGCTGTCCGGATCCGGAAACTATGTTGAAGATCCTCTGATCTACGGGCCGTATGACAGTACGGTACCGGAGGAGATTTCCGGTACAGGCGGCACGGAGTCTGCCGGGAACACGGAAATGGAAGAGCAGCCGGAGGAGGATCGCTTTTTCTGGAGGGAGCCTTCCAAAGGCACCGGCAGCTTCTCAGACGGCACCCCGGAGGAAGAACAGAAAAAGCTTTTGTGTACGGTTTTTCCGGAGGATATGCCGTTATTCGAAGGCGTCCTGGCTGCTTTGATCCGTGCCAAGGATGAGTCACCGGAAGCATTTTCTTTTTACAGGGAGGCCATCCGCAGAAACCTGAGCGTCACAAGGCTGTATGAAAGCTATATCCATGCCTATCCTGCGGACTCGGATGAAATGATGCCGCGGGAGGTTTTGCTGTACTATTCCTATGACCGGGATCCTGAGGCCATGATCCGCGAAAAGCTCTATAAGAATGTTCTGCTCTATGTCGACAGAGATTCTGAACTGTACGGGATCTATGAGCCGCGCATCAGCCATTTTGCCATGAACTGCGTACTTGAGCGCAGGATCAGCGAAAACCTCAGGGTGATCTATGACAGGATGATCTATCCGGGAATGATCGACCGCCGTGCGGCAGAGTGCCTTCCCGACATACTGAAATGCCGCCGGATCCTTGTTAAATCACCGGATGTAAAGTATGTCACCGTACGTTATCCGGAGCTTGGCATTTCGATGCGGGCGGAAGTAAAGGGCAGAGCTGCCTATGTGCCCGTATATTTCCAGAATGCCGCAATCGTTCCGGACAGCGGAGACGCGGATATTTCCGATGAAGCCCTGTTCGATAGGCCGGACCTTCTGAGACGCTGCTTTGATATTTTCCCGGAGCACCGGATGCTTCTTTTGTCCGCGGTCAGGGAAATTGCTGACCGGGGGACTGCCGGTGAGGATGAGATATCCGTATGCATGAAGGCGCTCAGCGTGCTTAAGCTTAAGCCTGCGTTCCGCTCAAAGCTGATCCGGGCGCTCTGCCATACGGAAGGAGAGCCCCGGTGGATCAATTCTCTTTCGAAAGAGGACTATACCCCCGAGATCGCAGCGGATATCTGCCGCGTGCTCTTAAAATACGGACATGCTCCGGAGGCATGGGAGATCATGAAGAGCTTTGGCTGCTGGGAGAAGGACAGCTCCCTGACAGCGGACCTTCTCGACGCCCTGATCCGTTCCGGCAGCATTCCGATGGCGGACGATCAGCCGGAACCTGTTTTTGTCAGTATCAGCAAAAGTGTTTTTGATAAGGATCCGTCTGCCGCACCGGATTCCGTATGCGAGCTTTTAGGCTATGCCTACGAAGGACCGTCCGGAGAAATGTACCGGGTGATGAGCGAGCTTCTGAACCGGAAGCGAAAGCTGTATGATCTTCCGGAGAATGTGCTGGCATATCTGCTCTTTACGGACAGCAGAGAGCATATCGACGAGACCTTCCTTACTTATATCGATCACTGCGCCTACACGGATATGATGGTGAGAGCCTACCTGATCCGCCGCAGCGCAGACTACTTCCTGGATGAGGAAGAGGTGATCGGTTCCATACTGTTTGAAGCTCTGTTCAGCTATCTGAAGGCAGTGGATGATCCTTTAAAGCAGCCGGAGCTGATGCTTCTGGCGCTGACGAAATACTGGTCTGAAAAGGACACCCTGACGGCGGAGGAGACGGAATTCTGCCAGCTGCTGACGGATAAGCTGATCGCGGACGGACTGGTCTTCCGTTACACCAAGGTCCTGCGCAAGAAGATCCGGGTCCCGCGGGAGATCTGTGACCGCTTTTACGTGGAATACCATGGGGACAGGCAGACTGCGCCGCGCCTTATGGTGCGGATCCGGCCGGATGAAAAGGAATTTCATCCGGAAGACATGAAACGTGTCTACCGGAACATTTATGTGATGTCCACGCTGCTGTTCATGGGAGATGAGATGCACTATCTGATCTACCATGTTCCCTCGGCCACGCAGCCGTCCGAGGAAGGCGTGATCAAGGTTACAAAGTTCCACCGTCAGAAGGACGATCGCTTTGAATGCCTCAACTATATGCTGAAGGCGATCGCGGACAGGGACAGGGAGCTGCTGCGTGAAAACATGCTGAAGTATGTGGAAACGCGGGAAGTCATGAAGGAACTATATAAGTTGAAATAACCGGAGATTGCGATATGCCACTGACCATCGGCATCGACCTGTGCGATGACTATATAACTGCATATGGAAGCGAGGACAAGATACTGCTGCATGTTCCCGCCGTGGTCTGCCGGGAAAAGAAGGATGACCTCTGGTATATCGGTGAGACTGCTTACCGTATGGCACTTTCCGGCAAGGGCGTGCTCACGGACAAGCTCTTAAGCCTTCTCAGAAAGGGAGGCACCTCGACGATCGCCCGCAGATCCTACAGCGCCGAGCAGCTTATTTCCAAAATGCTGGCAAGCGTTTTGTGGCAGATCCTCAACGGACGTGATCTGAGTATTGTCGACCGTCTCGTGATCGCCCTTCATAAACCGGAAAAAGATATCATGGATGCTGTCTTAAATGCGGCGGAAAGCTCCGGGGTGGAGCGCTCCCGGATCAGAATCATCAGTCATGCGGAGGCATTCGTATACTATACGCTCGCGCAGGAAAAAGAATTATACAGCAATATGGTCGGACTCTTTGATCTTTCGGACGAGTCGCTTTCCTATTACCGGCTGAAGGTCATGCGCGGCATCAGCAGAAACAGTGTGGTGGTAGAAGGGACAGACCTCGAGGAGGCTTTCCATATCGGGATCCTGAAAAATGAATCCGGATCCGAGCTGGGAGACCGCATCATGACAGACGCCGCCAGAAAATGCCTCGGAAATGATATTTTTTCCTCCGTTTTTCTGACGGGACGCGGCTTTGAACGGACTGACTGGGCCAAGGGCTTCATCAGCTATATCTGCAAGCGGCGCAAGGTGATGTATGAGAAGGGCCTGTTTGCGATCGGGGCGGCGGAGCTTGCGGAGGAGCTTTTCTTCGGCGTAGAGAAGCCCTACCTTATTTTCTGTGATACACGGGTTGCTGCGGAGATCAGCATGGAAGTGATGATCCGCGAGCACCGTTCACGGCTGATCCTTATCCCGCCGGGACAGTACTGGTTCGGAGCAGGTGCCTATGCGGAGGTGATGCCGCGGGGGCAGGATCATCTTGATATCCAGGTGGAACCGATGGACCGGCGTGAAAGTATACGGACGATAAGGATCAGTCTGGCGGATTTCCCCAAAAGGCCTGACCGCTGTACCAAGCTTGCGGTCGAGGTCGGATTTTCCGACGCGGAGCATCTGAAGGTCAGGGTCACGGATCTGGGCTTCGGAGAGATATTTCCATCGGAAGGAAAGACTGCGGAGGAATCCATACATCTATGAGAAAGGCACTGCGCAGCTGCGCGGTGAAGTGAACATAAGTGTCAGTTCTGCTGTGCAGGCGGAAGGCCGCGCGGCCATTACGCCATGACAAACTGAATATCAATATCTGGAGCGAGCAGGAGCTTTGTTATGTGATCTATAACTACCCCCTGCTCTGCCTGGGATCCTTCCTGACGGAAGCGCTCTTTACATGGATCGAGCAGGAGCTGCAGATGAAAGAACTGGCGGAGCGTCTCCGGCAGAGCCGCAAAGACGGAGAGTCTGCCGAGAATCAGCTGCTTCTGATACTGCAGGACTGCGATTATTATGATGTCAGTGAGGTCAGGGAATTCAGCTCCAGGATCCAGGAGCTTAAAAGGAAGCCTCTGTTCGAGCTTTCGTATATGGAGGCGATGATCCTGTACCGTGCTGACAAGCTCCAGATGGCTTATGACCGTATGGAGGAGGCCGTGCGGCAGCTTGATCAGGAATTCCGGCAGACGAAGGAGGAGCCCGGCATGGACGCTCTTCTTTCCCGCAAGGCTGATATTTTCTGTGACATGGCAGCGATCCGTCTCCGTATGTTTGATACTTCGAGAGCACTGGAGCTGCTGGCTTCCTCTGAGATGTGCAGCGCAAATCACCGCGCGGGACAGATGCGTTATCTGATCAACGGGACCGGCGACCTTTCCGATATGGAAAAGCAGCAGCTTGACGAGGAGAAGGAAGCAGCCCGCGAAAGAGCCCGTCTGAGCCCCGCATATAAGGAGGTCGAAGCACTGTTTGAAAAGGACAGCGTGCGGATCTTCAAGGATGCGGATGAGATCGTGAGAAGCTGGAAAAGGACTTACCGGGCCATGCTGTAAATGGCGGGCCGGTGCTTTCAGTAAAAACGAAAAGCAAAAATTTAATCATAAAGGTAGTAACGTATGAAAGAACTTGAGAAAAAGTATGATCCTTCAGAAATGGAAGGCCGCATCTATTCCAGATGGATGAAGATGGGCTACTTCCATGCGGATGAAAAGTCACCGAAGAAAGCATTTTCCATATCCATGCCGCCGCCAAATGTCACCGGCCAGCTGCATATGGGACATGCGCTTGACAATACACTGCAGGACACGCTCTGCCGTTATAAGCGCATGAAGGGCTATGAGGTCCTGTGGCAGCCGGGCACGGACCATGCGGCGATCTCGACCGAGGTCAAGGTCATCAACAAGCTGAAGTCTGAGGGAAAGGACAAGAACGAGCTGGGCCGCGAGGGCTTTTTAAAGGAAGCCTGGGCCTGGAAGGAAGAGTACGAATCCCGCATCATCCATCAGATGTACAAGCTGGGCGTTTCCGCTGACTGGGACCGCCTGCGCTTTACGATGGACGAGGGCCTTTCAAAGGCAGTGGAGCATGTCTTCATTGACCTTTACAACAAGGGACTGATCTATAAGGGCAGCCGCATCATCAACTGGTGCCCGGTCTGCAAGACCTCCATTTCCGATGCGGAAGTAGAGCATAAGGATCAGGACAGCTTCTTCTGGCATATCAACTATCCGGTCACCGATGATCCGTCACGCGTTCTGGAGATCGCGACGACCCGTCCGGAGACCATGTTCGGCGATACTGCCGTTGCAGTCAATCCTGCAGATGACCGTTATAAGGACCTGATCGGAAAGACCGTGATCCTGCCGCTGCTGAATAAGGAGATCCCTGTAGTGGGTGACGAGCATGCGGATATGGAATTCGGAACCGGCTGCGTTAAGATCACCCCGGCACATGACCCGAACGACTATGAGGTCGGAAAGCGCCACAACCTGGAGGAGATCTGTATCCTTCATGATGACGCCACGATCGACCTGCCGGGCACGAAGTATGACGGCATGGACCGCTATGAAGCCCGCAAGGAGGTCGTAAAGGATCTCGAGGAGGGCGGATATCTTGTAAAGGTCGTTCCCCATACTCACAGCGTCGGCACCCATGACCGCTGCGGAACCACGGTCGAGCCGATGATCAAGCCCCAGTGGTTCGTCAAAATGGACCGCTTTGCAGATCATTGCCGCCATGCGTTAGAGAGCGGCGAGCTGCAGTTCGTTCCCGAAAACTACTCCAAGACCTATATGAACTGGGTGGACAACATCCGCGACTGGTGCATCAGCCGCCAGCTCTGGTGGGGCCACCGTATTCCCGCATGGTACTGTGACAAGTGCGGAAAGATCCATGTCGGGCATGAGGCACCGGCAGTCTGCGAGTGCGGAAGCACCTCATTTACGCAGGATCCGGATACACTCGATACCTGGTTCTCCTCCGCGCTCTGGCCCTTCTCGACTCTCGGCTGGCCGGAAGAGACAGACGCCCTGAAGAAGTTCTACCCCAACGACGTTCTCGTGACGGGCTATGATATCATCTTCTTCTGGGTCATCCGCATGGTATTCTCCGGCTATGAGCAGATGGGCGAGACCCCGTTCAGAAAGGTCCTGATCCACGGTCTCGTGCGTGATTCCTTAGGACGCAAGATGAGCAAGTCCTTAGGAAACGGCATCGATCCCCTGGAGGTCGTGGATAAATACGGCGCGGATGCTTTGAGAGCCGCGCTTCTTACGGGCAATGCTCCCGGTAATGACATGCGTTTCCACTGGGAGAAGGTGGAAAACGAGCGCAACTTTGCCAACAAGGTCTGGAACGCGACCCGTTTCATCATGATGAACGTGGAGCGCGCCGATGAAGAAGCGAAGGCAGTGTTCGAAAATGCGGGCGGCGAGGAAAACCAGGGTGTGATCCCGGAGGACCTCACTCTTGCAAAGGAGGACCGCTGGATCCTTTCTCTTTACAATGACCTGGTCGACAATGTTACCCGCAACATGGACACCTTTGAGCTCGGTGTGGCGCTCGACAACATCACCGGCTTCTTATGGAACGAGTTCTGCGACTGGTATATCGAAATGGTCAAGCCCCGTCTTTACGGCGAGGATCATGCGACGACGGATGCTGCGCTCTGGACACTGAAGACTGTTCTGGTCGGCTCCCTGAAGCTGCTTCATCCCTTCATGCCGTTCATTACCGAAGAGATCTTCGATAACCTTACGGATGAGGAATCCATCATGATCTCCGTTTATCCGGAATTCAGCGAAGACTTCCGCTTCCCGGAGGACGCCGCGGAGATCGAGAGCATCAAGGAAGCCGTACGTGCGATCCGCAATCTCCGCAACGAGATGGATGTTCCGCCTTCAAGAAAGGCCCAGGTATATGCGGTCAGTGAAGACCCGAAGGTGCGTGCCGCATTTGAGGCTACTGCCGGTGTATTCGGAGCTCTCGCAGGTGCATCAGGTCTCACAGTCCAGGCGGATAAGACAGGCATCGATGCCAGTGCTGTATCCGCCGTCACTTCCAATGCGGCGATCTATATTCCGCTCAACGATCTGGTCGATGTGGAGAAGGAAAAGGAGCGTCTGCAGAAGGAAGTAAAGCGTCTCGAGGGTGAGCTCAAGCGTTCCCGCGGCATGCTTTCCAACGAAAAATTCGTTGCCAAGGCTCCGGCGCAGAAGATCGAAGAGGAGCGGGCAAAGCTTGCGACCTACGAGGAAATGATGCGCAAGGTTCAGGCACAGCTCGCAAGCCTCGGCTGAAGTGACAGTCGTGCAAATACATAGCCATCTGCCATGAAAAAGCCCGGCTTTAAGGGCGTGATTAAAGGCAGGGATACAACAAAAGGACGCGGTAACGCGTTAAAGTGCTTGACTTTTTTTCTGATTTTATGTAAGGTATAGCGTATGGACAAGGAAGTCCATCAGAAGGACAAATGTTCTTGTGATGGACTTTTTTCGTATAAGCGCATAAGGCCGGGCCTGACGCAGGACATGCCGCTTTGCTCCGGAGGAGATATCGGAAGGCGGGAGCCGGCTTATACAAAGTTATTTACAGTATTAAAGAAATAGAGGAGGAACCTGATGAACAAGTACATTGAAAAGGTCATCAATGCAAACAAGGTCAAGAACGCGAATGAACCCGAGTTCCTGCAGACCGTGGAAGAAGTCCTTACTTCCCTGGAGCCGGTCATCGAGGCACATCCGGAGTATGAGAAGGTCGCACTCTTAGAGCGTATGACCGAGCCCGAGCGCGTGATCGAGTTCCGCGTTCCGTGGGAGGATGACAACGGACAGGTGCATGTCAACCGCGGCTACCGCGTACAGTTCAACGGCGCGATCGGACCGTACAAGGGAGGACTTCGTTTCCATCCGACCGTTACTCTTTCCATGATGAAGTTCCTTGCCTTCGAGCAGACCTTCAAGAACAGCCTGACCACACTGCCCATGGGCGGCGGCAAGGGCGGCACAGACTTCGATCCCAAGGGCAAGAGCGATTCCGAAGTGATGCGTTTCTGTCAGTCCTTCATGACCGAGCTCTATCGTCATATCGGTCCGGATGTCGACGTACCGGCAGGTGATATCGGTGTCGGCGGCAGAGAGATCGGCTTCCTCTATGGCCAGTACCGCCGGATCCGCGGCGCCTTCGAAAACGGCGTTCTGACCGGCAAGGGCCGCTCCTACGGCGGTTCCCTGATCCGTCCGGAAGCAACCGGATACGGCGCGGTCTACTATCTGCAGGCTGCCCTGAAGCACCAGAATGACAGCATCGAGGGTAAGACCGTTGTTCTGTCCGGTTACGGCAATGTCTCCTGGGGCGCTGCCAAGAAGCTGGCTGAGCTCGGCGCAAAGCCGATCACCATCTCCGGTTCCGCAGGCTACATCCTTGATGAGGCCGGCATCGTGACCGAGGACAAGATCAACTTCCTGCTTGACTGCCGTGCAGGCAAGTGCAAGCTGGCTGACTATGCAGATAAGTTCGCGGGCTCGAAGTTCTTCCCGGGCGAGAAGCCGTTTGGCGTCAAGGCAGACATCATCATGCCGTGCGCTACCCAGAACGAAGTCGATCTGGAGATCGCAAAGAAGATCGTTGCCAACGGAACAAAGTACTACATCGAAGTCTCCAACATGCCGACCACCAATGAGGCTCTCAAGTATCTCATGGGTCAGGACATTGTCGTAGCACCGTCCAAGGCAGCCAATGCCGGCGGCGTTCTCGTCAGCGGTCTTGAGATGAGCCAGAACTCCGAGAGACTTTCCTGGTCCGCAGAAGAAGTCGATGAGAAGCTTCGCACCATCATGACCAGCATCCATGACAGCTCCGCTGCAGCAGCAGAGCAGTACGGCCTCGGCTACAACCTGGTAGCAGGCGGCAACATCGTCGGCTTCCTGAAAGTCGCAGACGCAATGATGGCACAAGGGATATATTGATATAAGCTCCCGGAAAATCGGAAGAGGAAGAAAGCCTGCTTTCTTCCTCTTTTTGATTTGACGGGGCAAACGATATGAGGAAAAAAGCCCCATGCAGCGCAGCAAATGGGGCGATTTCCGAATATCGGGTGCGGATCACGAGAGTGCGAAGCACGAAGTGATCCGAGCTTATATCAAAGGCAAGTGCGGAGCAATCCGCAGGGCTTTATTGCCCCAACAAGTTATTCTGACAGTCGTTCAGAGGAAGAAAGCTTGCTTTCTTCCTCTTTTTCTTGTGCGCTTGTCTTAAATAAGGTATGATGAATCCTATGAAGAGACAGAAATTTAACAAAATAACCATAGCGTCCGCAGTCTTCCTTCTGGCAGCAGGGCTCATGTTCCCTGCAGCCTGCCCGGCGCATGCGGAAACTGTTGCGGCATCAGCCTCCGGCAAGGCAATTTATAAGCCTCTGGAGCACAGGGAGACCGGTATCGGAGCTCTGCAGAGGACGGACCTTGATCTTGCGGGTACAGACGCGCTTGTACAGCGCTTCTATGAGCAGCTGATTGCAGGCGAGAACATGGACCAGGAGCAGCTGATCAGTGATTATCATCAGATCGTTTCCGACTTTGACCTGATCTCGGATAAGATGCTGGCACTGCAGGCACAGTACTATATGACGCCCTGGGATACTTCACTCGGGCAGCAGATCAACAGCTACCGTGCATTTTTGCTCGATCAGGAAAGCTATGTCCGTTCTTTGCTGAACGTGACCCTGCAGTTTGATGAATACAGCTTTTTTACAAAGGAGCTTTCCGAGGGAGAACGGGCTTATATTCGGAAAACCACACGTCTTCCCGAAATGCCGGGGGAAGAAACAGAAGGGGAGTCAGAGAACGCAGACGGGCAGAACGGATCCAATGCATCAGACAGCCGTCCCCGCTTAAGCGAAGCGGACTCAAAAAAAGTCATGGATCTTCGCGAGGCGATCACGGATATGATCGCGGATTACTACATTCTTGCAGGCTCGGAAGAGAAGGATCCGAAACAGCTGACGGAGGTCTATCTTAAGCTGATCGCGGCACGAAACGCTCTCGCAGGGATCTATGGCTTTTCTGACTATACCGAATATCAGGCTGCCTTCGGAAGCGATGTCATGCCGGAGGAGATTGCGGAAGCTGTCCATACGGTGATTTGGGAGAAAATAGCGCCTGTTTACAGCAAAGTGGATCAGTCGATCGAAGGTCTGCAGCTCAGCGACCTGAACGGATCCGCTCCGACAGAGATGGGACAGCAATGGGAAGCCCTGCGTCCTGTTATTGAAAGTATTCACCCGGATCTGATGGAAGCTTTTGATGACATGACGTCCAATTATCTCTACCTCAGAAGCCCGGCTGCGCTTTCCGGGTATACAGCTCCCTTATATACGTCCAACAGTGCCTTTATCTTTACTTCTCCCAAAGAGTATCTGGAAGAAGATTACATCAACATGACCCATGAGTTCGGTCATTTCAACAATGACTATCATACAGCGGACCATCATATGTATGCCGAGACGCACCTTTCTGTCCGTGAGCTGCACAGTCAGGGGCTGGAATTACTGTCCTGGCACCACAGTGACAAACTGTTCGGTCCGGAGGAAAATGAAGCCTACCGGCTGTTTATTCTCGGCAAAAAGCTGGTCGGCATCCTTGACGGAAGTGTGATCGACCAGCTGGAGAGAGACGCCTATGCACATCCCGTGACAACGCCGGAAGAACTGAAGGACCGGTATGCAGAAATTTATCAGCAGTACTATGGGAAGGAGCCTGCGGATCCCTGGTTCTTCACCTCGATCTCCCACATCTTTGATACACCCTTCTATTACATGCATTATGCCACCTCCGCCTTGAATGCGCTGTCTCTCTGGGATGAGGCGTTTGAAAATGAAGCGCTTGCAGTGGAACGCTATATGCGTGCTTCTGCCGCAGATGTCTGGACCTCCTACAAGGATATGGTCTCCGACTGCGGCCTTAAGAACATGCAGGATCCCGGAGAGGTAAGTGAGCTGGCCGACAGGATCCGGGACAGGGTCATATGGGATGAGGAAAGACGAAGCGCTGTCCTTAAGCCCATCTACGAGGAGAGGGCACAGAAAGCCATTGCAGCGGAAGAGGCCCGGATCGCGGCGGAAAAAAAGGCTGAGCAGGATCGCAGGATAAGGATCCTTCTTACGGCCATCGGATTGTTTGCCCTGGCAGCAATACCGGCACTGATCACCCGCGCGGTTCTTGCCGGCCGGATCCGGAAGCTGGAGGAAAGGAACTGCACGCTTGTTGCTGAGCTTGAAAAAGAGCAGGCAAAGGCCATGCTGTCTGAAACCTTAACGGATGAGAGACCGGCACCGGGAACAGGCGCGCAGGCTGCGGAAGAACCTGCCCGGGAAGCTTCGGCTGCTTCAAATATGTCTGCCCCTGCAGCAGACCGGTTTTCCGGCGATCATGAAGAAAAAACAGATATGTAAATGCGGATTTCAGGTTGAATTTTAATCGTTTTAAGTATAGACTAAAGGTGCATGTAAAGCGTCTGACCGCGATTGTCCGGTGAGATTCGGTACATGTGAATTCATTCATAAAGGCAGGTGAACAGAGTGGACGGCAGTGACGGTCATTACCGAAGTAGTATCTATTACCGATTGGATATGCACACGGACAACTGGACATACAGGGAAGCTCTGGCTCACACAGGATTTATCACAGCAAAATGACGGCTGCTGATTTGGTCTTTTACAGGCGGAGCTTTTAGCTCCGTCTTTATTTTTCGGTCGGTTCGAGAATCAGGATACCCGGATAGACAGCGGGAGAAAGAGGTCTTAAATGGACAACAGGGAAGAAAAGATCCTGAAAGAACCAATGCAGGCAGCAGATACAAAGGAAGAAAACCTGGCTCATGGCAGCAATTATCCTTTTTCGGCGATCGCTGAGGAGGATGAAAAAGGAGCAGCTGCCGTAAGAGACGCTAAAGCAGCTTCGGATGATGTCGTATCAGCCGATGTCGATATTGAAGCAGGCCCGGAGGGCAAAGAGGAAGAGAAGGAAAAAACGCCGCAGGAGCTCAAGGAAGAGCTGATGGAGAACCTGGATTCCGAGGATTCCTCCCGGGATGAAGAGGAAGAGGAGGAACAGCTCGAAAAGCCGGATTATGAGACCGAGATCGCGGCGATCATCAAAAGCAACGCGACTCCGAAGGCCCTCAGAAACCGTCTGAGCGACTACCATGACAACGATATCGCGGAGGTCCTGGTGGATCTTTCGCCTGCCTACCGCAAGAAGGTCTACCGCGTCCTTGACGTGGCAACCCTTTCCGGCATTCTGGAATATGCCGATGAAGATGAGATCGCCGGCTATCTCGATGAGATGGATCTCAAGAAGGCAGCAGCCGTCTTAAGCCACATGGAGCCGGATGTCGCGGTCAGCGTTCTCCGTGAGATGGACAAGACCAAGCGTTCCCTGATGGTGGATCTGGTCGATGAAGATTTCCGTAAGGACATTGCCCTGCTGGCCTCCTTCGATGAGGATGAGATTGGTTCGAAGATGACGACCAATTACATCGTCATCCACGACAACCTGACTGTAAAGGAAGCCATGAGCGAGCTCGTCAGACAGGCTCCGGAAAACGATAACATTTCCACGATCTTTGTGCTGGACAGCTCCGACGTATTCTACGGCGCGATCGATCTGAAGGACCTGATCATCGCAAGACAGGGCACACCGCTCGATGACCTGATCATGACCTCCTATCCGTATGTCTACGGCACCGAGGACATCGATGACTGTATCGAAAAGCTGAAGGACTACTCCGAGGACCTGATCCCCGTACTGGACAATTCCAACCAGATGCTGGGCGTCATCACCTCCCAGAGTATCATCCAGGTCGTGGATGATGAGCTCGGTGAAGACTATGCACGACTGGCAGGTCTTACCGCGGAGGAGGAACTTGCAGAGCCCTTAAAGGACAGTATGAGAAAGCGCCTTCCCTGGCTGATCGCCCTGCTGCTTCTGGGCATGGTGGTATCGACGGTCGTCGGCGTCTTTGAGGCTGTTATCAGCCAGCTGACCCTGATCATGTTCTTCCAGTCCATGATCCTCGATATGTCCGGTAATGCCGGCACCCAGTCCCTCGCCGTCACGATCCGTGTCCTGATGGACGAAAACCTGACTGCCGCACAGAAAGCGGGACATGTCTTCAAGGAGGTGCGTGTCGGCTTCTGCAACGGACTGCTCCTTTCCACGATCTCCGTGATCCTGGTCGGCTTGTACATCATGATCTTAAAGGGCAGGGCACCTGCCATGTCGTTCGCGATATCCGGATGCGTCGGTGTGGCGCTGCTGACAGCCATGACTCTGGCGAGCCTTCTTGGCACCACAATTCCGATGATCCTTACCAAGCTGAAGGTCGACCCTGCAGTTGCATCCGGACCCCTGATCACGACTTTAAACGACCTGATCGCTGTCGTGACCTACTACTCCATGAGCTACCTGCTGCTGATCCGCCTGCTTGGACTGCGCGGCTGAGACACCCGGCTTTAAGTTTTACTTGATTTTTCACAGGATATCACATACAATTAAAAAGTTCATGCGGATGTAAGACACTGACATGAACTTCATAATGCAGACGTATCGAAGCGGTCATAACGGGGCTGACTCGAAATCAGTTTGTGGGCAACCACACGTGGGTTCGAATCCCACCGTCTGCGTAAATCACCCCCACGGTATAAAAGCTATGGGGGTTTATTTTTGTCTATTTATCCGGGTTCCGGGCTTATCAGCATCTCCCGCATCATTTACTCTGCGGCAACATCATGTTAAAATATAAACATAGGACAGACTTGACAGAAATCATGGAGACTGTCTTCAAAAAAACAGGAAATCCTATTCATGACCGGCGCAGTACCTTCCAAGGCCGCCCGCGCCTGCTTTATACTCCCCGGCACAGCCCTTTATACGGAGGTTCTTATGAAACTCAGAAAAACACTCTGCTTCACCCTGGCCCTTGCACTGGCTGCATCAACCGCACTCTGTGCATTGGCAGCAGCACCGAAGGAAAGTACAGGCAGCACTTTCGCTTCCGAATTGAAGGAACTGAAGAAGGAAGAAAACAAAACCTCTGATTCCGCTTCCTCCGACGAGATTCCTGAAAAGTACATCACCGTCACATGGAATGACAGCCGTGTCTACCACGAGCTGACCCTCGGAAAGTACAAGATCGTCAAAACCTACGGCGTCAAGGGCTATGAGGATGTACCCTTCCTTTCGGCTGAGGACTATCTCGGCATCCTCTGCGAAGGCAGGGCGAGGACCGCTTTCGAAGACGGCGTCATGACAGTCAGCATCAACAACACTACGGTCACGATTGATTCCAAAACTGACACGATCACCTTTGAGAACCCTGCGCGCTTCCGTTCCGACGGAAATGTGAACGGGGCTCGGGGCGTGGACGGCGCCATCGTTGAAGAACAGGAATATAATGTCATTACCCGCTCCGTCAGGAACAAGTCTGTCCAGTCAAAGGCGGCTCCGCTCACCGTTCACCTCGCGGACTACCACATGCCGGTCATCCCCTATAAGGACACGGTTCTGGTGCCCTTCCTTGCGCTGCAGAACACCTTTGGAAGCGCCATGATGTCCACGGTCCTTGCTTACAACGGTAAGGATTACTTCAACTCCTTCGAGGCGAATAATTTTGCGCTCGAAGAGGGACATGAGGCTGCAAAGGAAAGTCCCTATATGAAGGCTATCTGCAGCGGCCCCTTCAGTGAGCTTACCGAGACCACCCAGGCTTATGCAGACTACGGATACTACTCAGTCTGCCTGCTGCTGGACCTGACCTTCGGCCACAAGCAGGAAAAAAATATCACGACTTTTGATGAGTACTTTACACGCATGAATGCCAAAGCATCCATGCGTTCCACAGACCCGTCCTCCGCGATGCTGACGGAGTTCCTGCTCTTCAACTACCTGTTTGACTCCGGCCATGATTCTATCATGACTCCGGACAATGTTTTTGGTGCAAATGCCAGTCTGGATATCGCCAATACCGGCAACCTTGCAGAGGATGTGATCTCGTCCCAGGAGACGCGGGAAATGGTAGAAAAGCAAAAGGAAGCTGCCAAGGAAACTGATCAGGAGGCAGCCGCGAATGCCCTGCTCGGGGCCCTCATGGAAAAAGGCCTGAAGTTCCCGGAGGTGGCATCGCTTCTGTACTGGACCGCGACCGTCGACAAAGTCCGTCCCGAAAACTATGGGAATGAGCGTCTGGACTATGCCGGGGATACGGCAGTGATCTATTTCAAAGCATTCAATGATGACACCGATATGCGCACGCCCTCCTACTATCTCGATCCCATTAGGGAGGATGACATTTCGAAGAACACCTTTGCATTCTTTTATCAGTGCTTCGAAGATATCAAAAAACACGACAAGGTGAAAAACGTTGTTATCAATCTTGCGGATAACGGAGGCGGCAGCGCTGCCGCACTGATCAGCGTCCTCGGATTCCTTTCTCCGGACGGCGAGGTGCGCATCACCGACCAGGACCTGCTGGCGGGAAACTATCGGGAAGAGTGGTATCATGTGGACACCAACCTTGACGGCATTTCCGATGATGAGGACGGATACGGCGGACAGTATGATTTCTATATCCTCTCCAGCGGCAGTGCCTATTCCTGCGGTAATGCACTCCCGTACTTTGCCCAGAAAGAAGGCCTTGCAAAGATCATGGGAGCAAAGCCCGGCGGAGGTGACTGTGTTGTCGGAGCTTTCATTGATGCCTATGGGCGCTGTGCAGCCTATTCCGGAATGCTGAAGCTTGGCACGGATGACGGCAGCGGTTTTGTATCGAACGAAAAAGCGACCACGCTGGATCTCAACATGGTTCCCACGATCTGGGACATCAGCCAGGTGCCGTGGTTTGACCCCGAGGCTATAGCTGACGCCGTGAATGAGTACCGGAAGGGTGTGACCGAGATCTCCTACAACCAGAAGGACGAGGCGGAAAAAATCGCCGAAGTCATCGGCAGCATCCTTGAAAGCCTCACAAGAGGCGGTGATGACATTGGCGGTGAATCAGAAAGCGGGAGTAAGTAAGAAATAGTCCAAAATCAGAGGCGATGCATATGCTGTGTATCGCCTTTTTCAGGGAATATGACAGTTCAGCGATCAGCCGGCTGATTTTTTCCAGCTGAGATAAAGGTGAAGAAAAACAGCGTAGATAAACACTACAGAAACAGCAATGCTTAAGTATCCTGCGGTATCTTGTATTTATCGCAGGAGTCAATGCAAGATAATTATGATGGGATCAATTCCGGTTAAAGTCAGAAACAGAGCAGTGCAGTCACGCTATACTGAAAAATACCGGGGGTTCAAAAGCAAATTAAGTTTTAATGGCAGGTGAACATGGAACCCGCTTACCGGGGCTCATCAATGCCGCCCGGTTCCCTGTCGGACTCGCCGCGGTAGAGCTTGTCAAACTCCCTGGTTCTTCCGGGATGCAGGCTGATCCCTTTCTGGTTTCTCGGGACGTTGTTGCAGTTTGCGACGAAGGTGATCATGATCGTCACTATGATACCGTGAAGGACCCATAAAAGCAGCGCGCCGGCTGCAAACCAAAGGGAAATGCCGAAGGCAAAGTGCAGAATAACACAAAGAATGATCAAAAACAGATATTTATAGCGGAATGCCATATTGACACCAAGCGCAAGAAAAAAGCTTTTGATCCGTTCCATTCTGATTTTCCTCCTTCCCGGTCTGCGGCCTTCCTAAGACGATCAGAGCCCTGCGATCATACCGCGAAGCTGCGCGTTTTCCTCCCGGAGAGCGAGCAGCTCTTTTTTAAGTTCATTTTCCTTTTCCTGATACCGGCGGGAGATGATGTCCGTCACATC